>Ga0183100_1000357_pt1 | contig 42806 bp, 35 predicted proteins | sample Biomet2_FD_127789 | JGI IMG/M metagenome (GOLD analysis project Ga0183100, IMG submission 127789) | Microbial communities from bioreactor (seeded with anoxic lake sediment) at LBNL, California, USA - Biofuel metagenome 2 | ecosystem: Engineered > Bioreactor > Anaerobic > Unclassified ... | reverse complement strand
GTTACTTATTAGGTAACGGATTTATAATGCTAAACAACACCCTCACAACCCATATCGCTATAGCTTAATAGCTGTTTTGTGAGAAACTTATCAGTTAAAACTTATTTGAAAATGAACTATTATTGTGGAAAAAAACTGAAAAATTAGAGTGAAATATTAAAATAGCTTTTCTACCATATTAAAGCTAGTAATGGGATGATACAAAGAAAGCCTGAAAAAATTTTTTTTTATTAATTCTTTTATTTATTTTTGCGAAAATAAATTATAAATCCGTTACCTAATAAGTAACAGCGTTTTTATATTATCACATTCATCTTTTTTGGGCGAAAATATATTCTATTTATTTTGGTCATATTATATTTCTGACAAATCGATAGTTCTTCTCGTTTATTTTTGTTCGTTCTGTGATATTGAAACCTTTTAAATAAATTTGGGTTGTTTTTATTGACTTATGTCCTAATGATTCGCTTATCATCTCGATGGGTACGCCTAAATTCTTAGCGATTGTTGCCCATGAATGTCTAAATGTATAAGACGAAATAGGGATATTAGTCATTTGTAAAGTATCTGCAAGTCTTTTTAAGTTGGAGTTGAATTTGCGTAATGCGGTTTGGTATTCCGTATATCCTTCTTTGGTACGTTTAGAATAATTACCACTTAATATTGAGAATAAATAATTATGCAGGGTGGAGCTCTTGTCCTTTTTTTCTAAATGATGTACAAATTTGTATGCAGAATTTAAGATCGTAACATCTATAGGTGTTCCTGTCTTTACCCTGCAGTAATCTAGTGTACCGTTTTTTAAGTTTGATTTTTCCATATGGGCAAAATCAACGAAAGACATTCCGCTAAATTGAAATAGTAAGTTGGCTATCTGTTGCGTTTTACCTAATTCTTTATTATTAGTCTTTCCATATAATAATTTATGTAGGTCTTTGGGTGAAATAGCTTTTTTATGGGTGCTGTCTATTCCTGTATATACATCATGAAACAAACGATGAATATAGGGCGCTATATCAGCGTCTATTGCTCTGTTATAGATACTACGGAGCATTCTCATATAAGTAGAAATTGTATTTAGCTTTTTGTGATGATCCAGCAGAAACTGATGATAGAGTTTTAAGCTCTCCCGATTAACTTGTTGGAAAGAAACCGTCTTTGTTCCGCAAAACTCTGTGAAAGATCGTAGAGCATTGCTGTAAATATGTGCTGTTGAATACCTTCCTTCTAATTCCAATTGGTTGATACGTTCATTTGCAAAGCTGGTTAAACTGTTTTTTTTCATTTCTTTATTTTTATGTATGTGATAAATTAAAATATTTTCTACACTAAAAGATCTATTTCAGAATAAGATTAAAATGTTATTCTGAATGCATATATTTATTATGATAAAGTTATCAAATAGTAAATAAAGGCATATAGATTTTGATTTTGCAAAGAAAAAACATTCTTTGATACTGAGCAAGTATTTGTTGGAAATTGCATTTTTTGTTATTACGAAGGTTAAACTTCTGTTTTAAATTATAGCTTTCTTAAAAGGACAGTGCTGAACTAGACGAATATTTGGCGCATAAGTCTATTGGTTCAAATAATGTTGTGTACCTATGCTTGTTTATAAGATTTCTGTCTCGATAGTTAATTTGCTCTTGGATAATATGAAACACAAATTTTGCGGTTTATTTTTTGTATTGAGCTTGGCTTGTATTATCTTTGTCCTGCACTAAGAAACGAAAGTATGAAATTTAGATATTGGATATTATCTCTATTATTTGTTTGTGGGTTAAGTAATATAGTAGCAACAGCTCAAAATACTAATTTTCCGAAGCGTGAGTTTCGAGCTGCCTGGATTCAAACGGTGAACGGCCAATTTAAAGGCGTTCCTACTGCAGTGGTTCAACAAAAGCTTATTGCTCAACTCAATTCTCTTCAAGCTGCTCATTTCAATGCTATTATATTTCAGGTGCGTCCTGAGGCCGATGCACTTTATCTCTCGAATATAGAGCCATGGAGTCGTTTCCTTTCAGGAGTTCAGGGGCAAGCTCCCAATCCTTATTGGGATCCTATGCAATTTATGATTGATGAATGTCATAAGCGTGGCATGGAGTTTCATGCTTGGATCAATCCTTATCGTGTCAAGACATCTTTGACTAATCAATTGGCTCCTTCTCATCTTTATAATACCCATCCAGAATATTTTGTCACTTATGGTAATCAAGTTTTTTTTGACCCTGCATTGCCCGAGAGCCGCAATTTTATTATCTCTGTTATTAAAGATGTTGTTTCTCGCTATGACATTGATGGTATTCATATGGATGATTATTTTTATCCTTATCCCATATCGGGGCAACCATTTAATGATGATGCTAGTTTTGCAAAATATGGTGGTGGTTTTAAAAATAGGGGAGATTGGCGTCGTAGCAATGTGGATGTACTTATTCGGAAAATACATGAAACAGTTCGCGAATTGAAGCCATGGGTGAAATTTGGTGTAAGTCCTTTTGGTATTTATCGCAATCAACATAGTGATCCGTTGGGTAGTGAGACCAATGGTCTGCAGAATTATGACGATCTTTATGCTGATGTGTTAACATGGGCACGTAAAGAGTGGATTGACTACAATATCCCTCAGATATATTGGCCGATAGGCCATCCTGCTGCCGATTATGAAACATTGGTACGCTGGTGGGCTAAGAATTCTCAGAATCGCCCTCTCTTTATAGGTCAGTCGGTCGATAATACGATTTCATATAAAGATCCTAAGAATCCTTCTATCAATCAATTGCACCGCAAGATGCAACTTGAACGTTCTTTCCAGACAATTGAGGGCTGTTGTCAATGGCCTGCTAGTGATGTCACAGACAATAAAGGAGGGTATCGAGATAGTTTGATCAATAATTATTTTAAGTATCCGTCCCTTGTACCTGTTTTTGATTTTATGGATCATAAGGCTCCCAAGAAAGTGCGTCGTTTGAAAGCCCTATGGACAGAAGATGGATATATCTTATTTTGGACGGCACCAAAGGCTGCTACTGAAATGGATAAAGCTCAATTCTATGTGATTTATCGTTTCGCCAAAGGGGAGGAACATGATACATCAGATCCGTCGCATATCGTAACAGTTACTCCCAATACTTTTTATAAGCTTCCTTACGAAGATGGGACAAAGACGTATTATTATGTCGTTACGGCAACAGATCGAATTCACAACGAATCGGCAGTATCCAAGAAAAAGATCAATTTATAATATTTTGTTTTAATTCTGCCAGTCTATTTGTGATGAGGTTTTAATACTACCCCTGTTTTTTTTCGTCCATCCATTTTTACTATCATAGGAGTGTCGAAGTGTATCTGGCGTAAATATTGGGTCTCTTCTGCAGCCGGTATTGAGTTGAGATAATCAATATCATATATCCCATCTCTAATGTATGGACTGACTGTAAAATATCCTACTCCGAATGATGTTAGGTTTTGGAAGAAATGAGTGCCTTGACTTGGATCGATGCGATAATTGGTTAATCCGGCTTCTACTATAACTCGAGCTGCGGATATATTGGACCAGTTGACTGGAATACCTAAATAGGGGTCACTGCTTCCCCAACGACCGGGTCCTACAAGAATATAATTTTTGTCTGTATCGAGAAATTTGCTGTTTATTTTTGCTATCTCTTCAGCAATATACGGATTATTCTTCGCTTGATAATTGTCCGTTTTTACGTATACCAAGTCTTGTACGTCATTGATAATGCCACTACCTAATGAATTGTTGGAGCTTAAAATAATATGTTCTTCTGGAATATTTGTTAGGTCTTCGTCAATGGCGGCGCTCGAATCTACTATCGGACGAATTTGTAGCAGATAGAAAGTTCCGCTATTGTCTTCATTAAGAGTGGCTGCAAATTCTATTTCTATTGGACGGCGCATTTCTTGCTGTCCATACTTCAATATTAATTGTAGTATTTTGGCAAGTGGGAAGGCGTCGTTTTTTAGAATATTGGCAAAGGTAATAACCTTTCTGCCTCCAGGATAGATACCGTCCCTAATAATTTCGTCACATGGATCGTAAGTAGAGGCTATAAGGTGGAGTGAACCATCCGTTTCTGCATCCTTTATTTTTAATCTAAGTAGATTAAAGCCATCATCGATAGAAAAGTTCTGACCTATGTTTTTTAAATCTAAGGCATAAAATTCTGTTTGTGTTTCTTTCAGCGCCAAATCCATTACACTCGTTTGAAGTATCTTTTTGGGGTGGTAGGGCGAAAATCGCAATGTTATGCCACCGCTCACAATATATCTGCCAAGCCCGAGGGCTAGATTGACGGTGCCTTCTTCTGCTTTTTCTTCGCCTATAGGGTAATAGTTGAGTGAACGTCCTACACCACTAAATGACGGGTAGTAACGTTCTCCATATTGTTTGCCCACTACTTCTTGAATAATAACGGCCATTTTCTCTTGGTCTATCACGTTGGAAGTAGCTTGCATATAAGCTTTGCTATCCTTGAAAAATACAGATGCATAGACACCTTTGATAGCATCAAGCAACATCTTCAACATTTCGTATTTGTCGTCGAGATGCGGTATCATATAGGTGTTATATATACCGGCGAAAGGTTGATAATGCGAATCCTCCAGCAAACTTGAAGAACGAATTGCCAAAGGCGATTTGGCCACATCGAATAGAGTAAAAAAGTCGTCGGTCAGTCGTTCCGGGAGCTTCGCCTTCAGAAAATAGCGTAGTATGGTTTCATCGTCGGTATCCGATAGGGCTATTTGATACAGATTGTTCGATTCCATAAATTCGTCGAAGACATCTGTACAAAGGGCCACTGTTTTGGGAATAACGATATTGGTGTTCTCAAAATCATCGAATTCGGGATGGCATTTGACCATGTTATCAATGAAAGCCAAACCACGGCCTTTGCCACCTAGCGACCCTTCGCCAATTCGCGCAAAGTTCGAATATGTATCAAAGCGGTTGCGACGAAAAACGGCTACTACACCCTGGTTTTTCATCTTGCGATATTTCACGATAGCATCGAAGATTATCGTTCGGTGTGCATCAACATCTTGTAGCGAGTTCCACGTGATAGGACGTAGTACGGCGGCTACAGGAAAGATAGCGCGCGAAGCTAACCAACGCGATATATGGTTGCGGCTGATGTGGTAAAGAAATGACTCGGAAGGGACTGCAAAGATGATATTTTGTAATTCTTTCAAAGTACTGACACGAGCTATTTCGGCCATTGAATTGGGGTTGCGGAATACGAAATCGCCGAAGCCAAAATTCTCGGAGACTGTTCGTCGTAAGTCGACGTCCATCTTCTTGGAATTCTTATCAATAAAACTGGCATCGAACTGTTGTGCCCGAGCAGCATTTTTGAGTTCAGACGATTGTATGATGATCGGGACGAAAGGATCTTCTTCTCGAATCATTTCACATAATTTGAATCCTGCCTCACTGTCTTTCTCTCCATTGCGGGGAAATCGGACATCGGTAATGATACCTAGTATGTTGTTTTTGTATTTTTTGTAGATTTGATCGGCTTCTTTATAGTTGCGAGCTAAAACGATCTTAGGACGTCCCCGCATTCGCAGTTGGCGTTGATGACCGTTGAGAGCCTCGGTCGAGAAGAGTTGGCTCTGGCGGAGCACAAATTTATATAGATTAGGCAATATGGAAGAATAAAATCGGATTCCGTCTTCCACAAGCAATATACATTGTACTCCAACTTCGGCTACATCGTGTTCCAAATTCATTTTGTCTTCCATTAGTTTGATAATGGAGACGAGCACGTCGGTATTGCCTAGCCAACAAAAGATAGAATCGAAAGCACTGAGGTCTTCATTTGCTATTCTTTTTGTAATACCATGACTGAATGGAGTTAATATTACGATTGGGATAAGAGGGTATAGTGCTTTGATGCGTCTGCCTATATCAAAACTGTCGTTGTCACCGGTGCCGGGCATGCAGATGATAAGATCGAAACTAACATCTCTCAGTCGGCTCATCGCTTCCTCTTCGGTGGATACCTGCCAAAATCGTGGAGGGTTGCTCAACGACATGGCTGTGTATTCATTAAATATCTTTTCGTCTATTCGGCCGTCTTCTTCAAGGATGAAAGCGTCGTAAGGGTTTGCTATCAGTAGGACGCTGAATATACGTTTTGTCATTAAGTTGGCAAACTGTGTATCTTTCAGGTAAAGCTGGTTTATTTTATGTATATTGAGCATATTACTGTTGTTGATTTTGCTGCTATTTAGAAGATTCCAACTTCTCTTTCAGATATTTTGCCGTATATCCTTCGCCTTGGGCTACTTCTTCAGGAGTGCCCGCTGCTATAAGGTCGCCGCCTCTTTCACCACCTTCGGGACCTAGATCGATAACGTAATCGGCACATTTGATAACATCCAAGTTGTGTTCGATAATTACAATAGTATGTCCTCTTTGAAGTAGGGCATCGAATGATTCCAATAATTTGTTGATATCATGAAAATGAAGTCCGGTGGTTGGCTCATCAAAAATAAACATCGTTGGCTCTACTTTCTCTTGTCCTAGATAATAGGCTAGTTTCACTCGTTGATTTTCACCACCTGATAAAGTAGAAGAGCTTTGCCCCAGTTTGATATAGCCAAGCCCTACATCTTGTAACGGTTTTAGCTTTTTGACGATTTTGTGTTGCTTGTATTCAGTAAAGAATTCGATTGCTTGGTTTACGGTCATATCCAATACATCGTAGATATTCTTATCGTGGTATCTTACCTCAAGAATATCCGATTTGAAACGTTTACCGTGACACGATTCGCATTCCAAAACCAAGTCTGCCATAAATTGCATTTCTACAGTAATGGTGCCTTCGCCTTTGCATTCTTCACATCGTCCACCTTCATTGTTGAAACTGAAATATCCTGCGGTGTAACCCATTTGCTTGGAGAGTGGCTGCTCTGCCCAGAGTTTGCGGATTTCGTCGTATACCTTAACATACGTTACAGGGTTCGATCGTGATGATTTTCCTATAGGATTTTGATCAACGAATTCTACGTTGGTCAATTGTCGGATATCGCCGCCGAGCGATTCAAATTCACCTGGTCGTTCGCTGTATTCATCCAATTCGCGTTTCAAAGCTTTGAATAGGATATCACGTACTAAAGTACTTTTGCCCGATCCCGATACACCGGTGACAACTGTCATTACATTGAGTGGAAAACGGACAGTGATGCCTTTCAAATTGTTTTCTCTGGCACCTTTCACTTCTATATAGTTGTTCCATGAACGTCGGGTCGCAGGAATCGGAATTTCTTCTTCACCTAATAAATAACGCACGGTGTAGCTATTGCTGTCTTTTTTCAGGTTTTTCAAATCTCCCTGATACACCACCTCTCCACCTAGTCTGCCAGCCTTTGGTCCTATATCGATGATATAGTCGGCCGCACGCATAATCTCTTCATCATGTTCTACTACTACTACGGTATTGCCTAGCTGTTGCAGTTCGCGTAGCACATGAATCAGTTGCTGGGTGTCTCGGCTATGCAATCCAATGCTGGGCTCGTCTAGAATATATAAACTTCCTACCAAGCTGCTGCCCAACGAAGTCACCAGATTGATTCGCTGGCTTTCTCCTCCAGAAAGAGAGTTGCTCAATCGGTTGAGTGTCAGATAATCCAATCCGACTTCCGAAAGAAATTGTAGTCGAGTTCTTATTTCGGTCAAAACTCTCGATGCTACTTGTGTATCATGTTCATTGAGTTTCAATTGGTCGAAGAAGCTTTTCAATTCATTCATTGGCATATCAACCAATTCCATCATATTCTTGCCTCCTACTTTGACGTAAGCTGCTTCGGGTTTCAATCGACTGCCGTGGCATGTGGGGCATGTCGTTTTACCTCTGTAACGCGATAGCATTACTCGATATTGTATTTTGTATTGATTCTGATGCAACATCTCAAAGAATTCATTCAACCCATGAAAGTATTCGTTGCCTGTCCATAGCAATTGACGTTGCTCCTCGGTCAATTTATAGTATGGCTCAAATATAGGAAAGTCAAATTTAGCAGCATTTTGGCAAAGTTCGTTTTTCCATTCGCCCATTACATCGCCACGCCAACACAGTATGGCGCCGTCGTAAATTGATAAAGCTCTATTAGGAATCACTAAATGCTCATCTATACCAATGACTTTACCAAACCCTTCGCACTTAGGGCAGGCACCTAGAGGGGAGTTGAACGAAAAGAGTTGTTCGGTTGGTTCTTCGAAACTGATACCGTCGACTTCGAATTTATTACTGAAATGGCAGAGTTCCGTTGTACCGTCAGCTAGATAGAAACGCAGCATACAAGCACCTCCTCCTTTATACATTGCTGTTTCTATCGAATCGGACAACCGACTTACAGCTTCTTTTTCACGGCTTACCGACATCCGGTCAACCAGCAAGTATATCGTGTCTTTTTTACCCGGCTTGTAGTCTTCTATGCGCATCATTTCTCCATTTACTTCTATGCGGCTGAAACCTTGCTGCATATCCATCTTGAGTTCTTGGTCTACGGTACGGTCGGAAGGTAACAAAAGCGGAATGAGCACTGTATATCGGATGCCCTCTTCGTGTTGTTTCATGCATTGCACGACGTCTTCTACCGAATGTTTCTTTACTTCGTCGCCGCTTATCGGGCTATATGTTTTCCCTATTCGGGCAAATAACAGGCACAAGTATTCATATATTTCGGTTGAAGTACCTACGGTTGAACGTGGATTGCGACTTATTACTCGTTGCTCAATGGCAATAGCGGGAGGAATGCCCTTGATAAAATCGCATTGCGGTTTGCTCATTCTGCCTAAAAATTGGCGGGCATAGCTACTTAAACTTTCTACATATCGCCGCTGACCTTCTGCATAAAGCGTATCAAAAGCAAGACTAGATTTGCCCGAGCCCGATAGTCCGGTAATGACAATAAGCTTGTCGCGTGGAATGTCAACATTAATATTCTTCAGATTGTTTACCCGAGCGCCGCGGATAGTAATATATTCATTTTCTGCCATAGTTGCGTATCGTTCATTCTTTTGAAATTACAAAGATAGTGTAAGCCGAGAGCAATTACAACAATAAGTCCAAATTTTATTTTTTATATTGTCGCTCTTTTATTCTCTTCCTTTTCGTTGTTTAACCTTCTTGAAATACACCAAAAAAGAAAGGACGAACTGGATTGTTCGCCCTTTCTTTTGTATAAATCGTTATCAAAAGTGTTATTTCACCCGAAATAATACCCATGCACCCTGAAAATCTTGACGGCTAGGGTATTTAGCCTTAAAGCTGTCGCGGGCTTGTACTGCCGATTGATAGTTAGCGCAAGAAACTACAACGACACGATACATTGCTTTTTCGCTATTAAATGCGATTGATGCTTTGTACCCTTCTTTTGTCAAATAGTCTTTCAAGCCTTCTGCATTAGCTTTCAGTCCGAAACTGCCGGCAACAACATTGTAGTCGCTGATCTCATCACCTGAAACGACCGTTACTTTTTCTTGTTTGACATTGGTTGGAGTTGCTTCTTGGGCAGTAGGTTGTGTTTGCTCTACAGCAACCGGTGTTGTAGCACCGCTAACGGGAGTCTCTGTCTTTTGTTGTTCCAATTTTGCCTTTTCGTAAGCTTTCTTGTATGCGCTTTCGCTCGAACGGCAAGATGAAAAAGCAACTAAGAGGGAAGCACACATTCCAAATAATAGTAATTTCTTCATATCAAAGTTATGTTTAATTAAAAATTTTTCCTTGTTTCGGTTTATATTGATTACAAAAATAACGTATTTTTTATTAGCTATCAAAGTATATTATGAAAATTAAGTGAAAAAGCCAATTATTTTGCTCTTTCGCCCTGTCACATATTTATGTTTTTGTTATATTTGCCGAAAACACAACAACTATGCGAAGATTTCTTTTAGGCTGTTTCCTATTTATTTATGGGAGCGTGACAGCTATTTCTCAGGGCTATAAAAACCCTATTATCCCAGGCTTTCATCCAGACCCGAGTATTTGTAGGGTGGGAGATGATTATTATTTGGTAACGAGTAGTTTCGATTATTTTCCCGGTGTTCCGCTATTTCATAGTAAGGATTTGGTGAATTGGGAGCAGTTAGGGCATTGTCTTACTCGTCCTTCTCAGTTGAAATTGGATAAATGTTGGTCTTCGGCCGGTATTTATGCACCCACAATTCGGTATCATAACGGTGTTTTCTATCTCATAACGACAAACGTTTCCGATAAAGGCAACTTTATTGTCCATTCTAAAGATCCGGCAGGCGAGTGGTCTGATCCGGTATGGTTGAAACAGAAGGGGATTGATCCTTCACTTTACTTTGAAAACGACAAATGTTATATGACTTCCAACCCCGAGAATACCATTTGCTTGAGTGAAATTAATCCCGATACCGGCGAGCAACTGTCAGAAAGCCGCCCCATCTGGCAGGGTACAGGCGGGCGATATCCCGAATCTCCGCATCTTTATAAAAAGGATGGTTGGTATTATCTGTTGATAGCCGAAGGTGGCACTGAATATGGACATAAGGTTACCGTCGCTCGAAGTCGTGATATATATGGACCCTATATGTCGAATCCCTCAAATCCGATATTGACACACATTAATATGAATGCTCAGTCAAATCCTATTCAAGGGACGGGACATGCCGATTTTGTCGAAGCACATGACGGTTCGTGGTGGATCGTCTTTTTGGGATTTCGTCCACAAAGCGGTTTACATCATGTGCTGGGGCGCGAAACTTTTCTGGCTCCTGTGCGGTGGGATTGCGGAGCATGGCCGGTTGTGAACGGAGATGGCACAGTGAGTTTGGATATGAAGGTACCGATGTTACCTCTGAAGCCATTTAAGAAATCTATGAGCGACATTGCGTTTGATCAACCTCACTTAGGGGTAGAGTGGAATTATTTGCGCAATCCATCTATGCAAAATTATACGCTTTTTCCAAAGAAGGGCGTTTTGCAGTTGAAGGCCACTTCTGTAACATTGGATGAATCGGATTCGCCTACTTTTGTGGCACGCAGGCAAGAAGATATTGATTTTACGGCAACGACGCGGGTACGCTTGGAAAATGAATCGGTGGGTGATGAGGCTGGTTTGACAGTTTATATGGACCCTTCGGCTCATTATGACTTGTTCGCGGGTCAAAGTGCTGTTTCGGGTAAGCAGTCATTGATGCTTCGCTATCGGATAGGGGTGTTGAAACATATTGCTGCCCGGATAGAAGTGCCGAAAGGGAAAGTATATCTTCGGGCAGCCGGCAATAAAGATTATTATTTCTTCTCTTATTCTATCGACGGCATAAATTATCATTTGCTTGACAAAATCAATATCTGGTATTTGAGTTCTGAAACGAATGGTGGATTTACCGGTGTCTATCTCGGACTGTTTGCCCAATCGACTACAAAAGTATCAAAAGCTTGTGCCGATTATGACTTCTTCTCTTATCAATCTCAAGATTGATAGGATCATTAATTGGTGATGTCTATATGCTGCTTGCGACTCACGTCCGTGAGTCGCAAGTTTCGTCCTTATGTTTTTTCCGACTCACGGGTGTGAGTCGCAAGGAACATATAGACGTAATTATTGCAACACCAATATGTAGTTAACCGTATGTTACTGCGGTAACTAAGATATGTTACGGCAGCGACTAGCTTCTGTTATGTATGTTTTTATTTCGGGAATTAAAGGATGGCGGTATATATTGAACAAATATGGCAACTTTCGCTTTATTTAAAACTCTTTCTATGAAATAAGTGCACGAAGAACTTGGAAATATGAAAAAAAAAGGCTATTTTTGTTTTGTGAAAAGTTTTTCACGGTGTTCTTATTACTAACTTATAAAACTCTACGATTATGAAAGGTGTTAATACATTAGTAGCCCTGTTGGGCGGAGTAGCTATTGGTGCTGCTATGGGAATTTTGTTTGCTCCTGACAAAGGTGAGGAAACGCGTGAGAAAATTAAAGAAGCCCTCGAAAAGAAAGGAGTAAAGCTTAGTAAGAAAGATATGAAGGCACTTGTTGATGACATTATTGCCCGCATCAAAGGGAAAGAAAAAGTATATGTGGACGATGAAGCTGAGGCAAGTTCGGCCGAATAATTTATGAGTATGCTGTTTGGCGAAGATCATAGTATTGAGAGCTTTGAACAATTATTCGATCAGATAAGGCAATATTTGAAGTTGCACAAAGACCTGGCACTCGTTAAGTTGACGGGCAAATTATCGGTATTGTTATCTACACTTTTATTGGTTATTGTCCTTCTTATATTGGGGGCGGTGGCATTATTTTATTTGTTCATGGCTTTGGCATACGCTATTGATTCTGTTATTGGTAGCATGGCATGGAGTTTTGCTATAATTGGAGGTCTGGCTTTGTCGCTCATGGCTTTAATAGCTGCTTTTCGCAGGCGGCTTATTATTGTGCCGACGGTGAATTTTCTGTCACATTTGTTCCTTGAAAGCGAAGAAAACAAAGAGGAGGAAGAACATGAGTAAAAAGCAAATTACACTTGATGATCTTGAAAAACGCAAACAACGGCTACTCAATAAAATTGATCTGCAAGAAAAGGAGATTGGCAAGACTTGGCGTCAAACATTTCGTCCGGTCAAAGAAGCCATATCTTTCACCGATAGGATGGCATACGGCCTGAAGAGTGTGGTGTCACTTTATCAGGGTGCTATGTGGGGATATCGTATAGTTCGCTTCTTCGGTGGAGGCCGAAACAAGAAGAGATGTTAAAGTTCGGCGATGCGTTGCATGAGGACAACATCTACCCATTTGTTTTCTATGTGTAACCAGTCTTTGATAATACCGCAATCTGTGAATCTGCATGAACGGAAGAGCGACAAAGATGCTTCATTGCCGGTCGCGATATGAGCATACAACAGGTGAAAGTGAAGGAAACGAAATGCATAATCGCACAATAGCGAGAGCGTTTCGTTTCCTATTTGTTTATGTCTGTACTCTTTTAATAATGCGATACCGATTGCACCTCTTGAATGCTGTATCGAGAAGTCTGTAATATCTATTGTTCCAATGGCTTTATTGTCTTTTTTGTGTTGGATGATAAGTCGCAGTTGCCTATCGGAATAAACATCATATTGAGTGTCTGATATATATTGTCTCAGCACATATTTAGAATAGGGAACGTTGAAGCAACTTACGTCCCATAGTTCGGGATCGTTTTCAATCTGGTAGAGAAACTCCAAATCTTCAGGTTCAAGCGCTCTTAATTTAATTTGTTGACCTTCAAAAAAATAGTTTTTCACTTCTTCTTTTCGTTATCATTAGTTGGTATTAAGTGTAACTCTTCACGTAAACGGCGATCGCTTGGTATACAAAAAAGCGACATGGCCAATGCTATCGTTGCGCAGAACAAACAGGTGGTACTTGCGATAAGATAATAGGCTATGAGGTTAAATACCGAAACGAGAGCTAGCATGGCAAGCCGAATGATACATGTTTTGCCATACTTCCTGAGTGCTACTGGGAAAGAGAGCTTGTCTACTTTCTTTTCCATCGACCATTGAAATAGCTTCAATGAGATGGGAACCAAACATACGGCAAGTAAAATGCCCATAAATTGATAGCCGTATACAAAAGCGGCATTGGCAACAAAGGCTCCTCCATTGGGGATAATGTTCAGTTCTCCGCAAACGACAATTAATATGGGCAGTACCCAAAATATGATGTAGCACTTGTTTAGTGTCTTGTTTACTTTTTGTATTTGTTCTTCCATGAATGTTTCGGTTTTTATTTTCCGGTGAATGGTACGCGGTTCACAATACTGCGTCCCAACGTTAATTCGTCAGTATAGATTAATTCATCACCCACTGCCACTCCTTTGGCGATGGTCGATATCTTAGTGCTTAGTTTCTCTAGCTGGCGATAGATATAAAAATTGGTGGTTTCTCCTTCCATCGTAGTGCTTAGTGCCAAAATGACTTCGCGTATATTACCAGTTTTGACACGTTCTACCAGGCTTGCTATTTGTAAGTCACTGGGTCCGATGCCGTCCATCGGTGAAATCACTCCACCTAGTACATGGTATAATCCTGTGAATTGAAGTGTATCTTCTATAGCCATCACATCTCTGATATTTTCGACTACGCAAATCGTAGAGGCGTCTCGTCGTGGATTCGAACAAATACGGCAAGTTTCCGTATCGGAAATATTGTGGCATACTTTGCAGTATTTTACTTCTTTCTTCAATTTGCGTATAGCATCGGCAAAAGCTTCGACTGTTTCATCATCTTGTTTCAATAAATGAAGTACTAATCTTAAAGCCGTTTTGCTGCCTATACCAGGCAATTTGGCAAACTCGTCAATGGCATGCTGTAGAAGAATGGATGGATACAGTGACTGCATGTTAGGGTAATTAATAGTTGATGTTTATTGTTTCTCTGTTATTTGTGGCTTGTGCCGAGTAAAAAGAAACCAATTGACGAGTTCTGAAACAGCATATACGAGGCAAGCAATGCCAATCATTATTAATATAGTATTGCGTACTGTACCGGGATTTAGTAGCGAAAAAAGTCCTGCGCCTAGTATAAGTAGCGGAGTAATATAGAAGGAGTAGTGTACTTTTTTCCACTGTCGGGCAACCGATAGTGCATAGAGTTGTTGCAATCCGGCAATGATTAGTATGATACTGAGAACGATGATCATTAAATTGGCAAAGAATGTGGGCGAGACGATAAACCATAATCCTAAGAGTATACTTCCCAGCCCTTCAATGGGAAATCGTCTGGGCAGAGCGACTGCCTTCCGCTCTTCGGAGAAGGCAGCCTCTGTCTTGTTATTCATTGAGGCCAAATAATCGATCATGACAATTATTCCCGGAGCAAGAAATAGGATGCCGATAGTTATAACGATATATTTTGCCGAATCGTCTGGGGCACAGACGAGTACCAACCCGATGATTAGCGCGAAAATAGCTCGAATAAAAGAATAATTAATTTTCATGGTCGGATATTTTTAAGAGAACCAATGCACATAACATAAATCTTGACGGTGAGGTAGATCCGGATTCTTGGGGAATATACGGAATGCTATTTTGTAACAACCTGCATCATGTAGAACGGTCGTTAGTTTGAAGGTGTAATAATTGTCCTCACATTTCACCACTTTGAATGCGTCTATCTGACTGATACATTGTTCGCCATCAGCGTTGGTCGTGGTAGCTACTAATTCTAAACCGATGGCATCATTCAATCCTTTTTCATCTATAACAACTGTTATCTCGTAGTCTTTACCGCTTTCGGCACCATCTATCATAGATTTGGAAAAATTTGTTGATACGACTTCGATGCTATCCCATTTGTCAACGACTTCATTTTTCCATATTGCTATTTCTTTCGCTTTGGCACAATCGTTGGCGGCGAGCAGATGGAAGCGACTTGCTTCTTTGTTGTAGAACTTTTCGTAATAGTCATCCAATTGGCGTTTCATCGTAAAATGAGGAGCTATTTGGGCAATAGAATTCTTTATGACTTGAATCCAACCTTTGGAATAGCCTTCTTTGTTGTGCGCATAAAATAGCGGAACAATTTCTGTCTCCAGCAAACTGTAAATGGTAGCAGCATCCAGTTGATCCTGGTGTTCTTGGTTCTGATAAGTACATTTGTCTGTTAGCGCCCAACCTGCACCTTCTCGGTATCCTTCGAGCCACCAGCCGTCAAGAACGGAGAAATTGATGACACCGTTCATCAATGCCTTTTCGCCCGATGTACCCGAGGCCTCAAGAGGACGTGTTGGCGTATTCAGCCAAATATCGACACCCGAAACGAGTCGGCGTGCCAATTGCATGTCGTAGTTCTCAAGGAAAATAATTTTTCCTAAGAATTCGGGACGACGGGAAATATCTACGATCTTCTTGATAAGGCCTTGTCCCGCGCCGTCTGCCGGATGGGCTTTGCCTGTATATATGAATTGAACAGGGTGGTTGGGGTCATTGACGATTTTGGCTAAACGATCCAAATCCATGAACAGTAGATGGGCACGTTTATATGTTGCAAATCGGCGTCCGAAACCAATTAATAATGCGTTGGGATTTATTTTGTCCAAGATAGATACAATACGCGAGGGATCTCCCTGATTTTTCAGCCAATTGTCACGGAATTGTTCGCGAATATAATCAACCAGCTTTTGTTTCAACACCATGCGTGTATTCCATATTTCACTGTCGGGAACATCGTATATCGCTTTCCAAATATCCTCGTTGGATAAATCGTACATGAAGTTTTCGTCAAAATGGTCGGCATAGAGTTTTTTCCATTCGGTAGCGCACCAAGTAGAAAAGTGCACGCCATTAGTGACATAACCCACATGGCTCTCTTCGGGGAAGTAACCTTTCCAAATGTTAGAGAACATCTTTTGTGAAACTTTACCATGAAGCTTACTTACTCCGTTGACTTCTTGGCAAGTGTTGCATGCAAATGTAGACATACAAAAACGTTCACTTTTATCACCTGGATTAGTACGCCCCATATTCATCAAGTCGTCCCATGAAATATTCATTTTCTGTGGGTAACCGCTCATGTACTTACCGAACAAATTTTCGTCGAAGTAGTCGTGTCCTGCCGGAACCGGGGTATGAACCGTATAAAGCGAAGATGCACGAACTAATTCAATTGCTTGCTCATAATTTAATCCGTCGGCAATATAGTCGCAAAGTCTTTCAATATTAATGAGTGCGGCATGTCCTTCGTTGCAGTGATATATATCTTTCCTGATGCCAAGTGCCTTTAATGTCATGATACCGCCGATACCTAATAGTATTTCTTGTTTCAGACGGTTCTCATTGTCGCCACCGTAAAGATGATGAGTGATGGGGCGATCGAATTCACTGTTCATTTCGTTGTCCGTGTCCATTAGGTATAGAGGTATACGCCCTACATTGACACGCCATATATTTGTATGGACAAAATAATTAAGATATGGCACATGTATGACCAATGGATTGCCATCTTTGTCCATAACTCTCTCAATAGGTAGTTGGCTGAAGTTTTGTGCCTCATAGTTGGCTATTTGTTGTCCATCCATCGATAGCGTTTGGGTGAAATATCCGTAGCGGTATAGCAAGCCGATACCGCAAAGATCGACATTACTGTCCGAGGCTTCTTTCAGATAATCTCCTGCCAGAATACCCAAACCTCCCGAATATATTTTAAGTATATTATTCAATCCATATTCCATGCTGAAGTAAGCTACTGACGGACGTTTTTTATCGGGCTGAGCTTCTATGTATTCACGGAATTGGGCATAAACATCGTTCATTCTGCGAATGGTGGCTTTGTCTTTAATCAATTTCTCTTTCTTTTCAAAGCTCATTCTTTCGAGTAGTAGTACCGGATTCTTTCCAACCTCTTCCCACAAATTACTATCCAAATCGCTGAAAAGTTCGGTGGCTTCGTAGTTCCATGCCCACCACATGTTGTGAGCAATTTCTACTAATTTTTGTAATTCAGAAGGAATACTCGACTTTACCATAATGGTCTTCCATTCGGGAGTATTCGCATTACTTACTCTAACTTTCATATTTTCGTAATTGATAAATTATTTCTTATTCAGGCGTGCTTCAGCTTTTTGCAGTGCAACGTTGTAAGCTTCAAAATAGTATTTGATGAAATGTTTCCACAGTGCTTTTTCGGCTACTAGTGTAGCATTGTGTCTAATACTCTTTACTTCTTCTTGTGTCTTCTCGGAAAAACGTAATATCGTATTTTTTATTCCATCGGCTACTTCTGTATAATTATAGTCGGAGCGATGTAGTACTTCTACTCCATCTTCAATACCGTTTATATTCTTTAGTCCTTTCACCCAAAGTCCAAAACCCGCCAAATCTGTCGTAATGGTTGGAACATGAAAAGCAACGCTTTCAAGGGGAGTATATCCCCACGGTTCATAATATGATGCAAAGATGCAAAGGTCGTCGCCTATTTCCAAGTCATAATATGTTTTATTCATTATTCCATCGCAACCATTCAGATAGCATGGTACAAATATGACCTTTACTTTGTCTTTATTGCTATTGAACAAACCTTTGTCACGCAGCATATTGATCACAGAATCTTGGCTGATATTATGAAGCCAATGGGTAATATAAGAATCATACAGCGGAGTGTCGAACTTCTGGGCGCTTTCCAAACGTTCTTTTAAATCGTTTCTCGGACCTACTATGTATGCCGGTACATTAATATATGCCAATATAGAACGCTTTAGATTCTCGTCCTCATTGAGCTTGCCTAGTGCTTCGATAAAGACATCAATACCCTTATTCTTAAATTCATATCTGCCGCCGGTACCTATTATCAGGGTGTCTTCTTTCATCTCTGTTCCCATCAGCGCATTAGCTGTGTGGAGCAATGTCTGTCGGGCTTCATTACGCTTCTTGTCAAAAGCTTCGTCTTTCGGAACGAAGTCATTTTCGAATCCATTCATCAAGATGACATCGGCAGGCTTTTCAAGCAAGGCCGCGCATTCGGTATCTGTTATTTCACTCACTGTTGTGAAACAATCGGCATTTTGAGCTGTTTGTTTCTCGATGGAATGTTTGGACTGCATATTCAATTCTTCGGCCATCTGGTCTCCATTGTATTCTTTTAGATAGTCGTATAATGGCTTCTGATTACCTGCAATCGAACGCCCTATTGAAGTGGCATGAGTAGTGAATATAGTAGCTATTTCCGGTGCAAAATGAAGCAGATATAAAAGCCCTAATCCAGTCATCCATTCGTGTGCTTGATAGATTACTTTGTCGTGTTCTGATAAGTAATAATGGTAGAAACTTTCGCATACTTTGGCAGCGGCGTACGAGAACATAGACGCTTCGTCATAGTCACCATAAGCATGAAGAGAATCTACCCTATATGTTAGCCACGCATTGGTATAAATATCATTTTTCTGGGCAAAGAAAGGGGCAAAATCTACTAAAAAGACAATCGGCTTTCCCGGAATATTCCATCGTCCGATTCTGATGTTTAGTTTTTCTTTGTTTGCAGCCTGTTCTCGCCAAGAAGCATATATATCTTTGTTTTCTTCAAACAAGGGGTTATCTTTCCCTTTCCATATATCTGGGCCAATAAAATAAATATGATCTTTGAAGTGCTTTTGTAGGGTTTTTGCCCTTGTCGACAAAACTGTATATATACCGCCTACTTTATTGCAAACTTCCCAGCTCGCCTCAAATATATAGTCGGGGGAAATTAAATCTTTTACCATCCTATTATAACTAATTGCCACAAAAATACATATAATTATTTGAATAAAATAGTGAATAGAAGAAATTTAATAAAAAAGAAGAGAAGAACGTTTGCACGCTCTTTCTCTTCTTTTTTATTGTTTAAACCGGTTGCTTTAACTGGTTTATTGATACTATTTTACAACTTTATTTTCCAACTTCCATCCGGTGATTGCGCTGATGCGTGGAATCAATGTCATGGCTATTTTGCAATGCCCCGAATAATTGGGATGATAGGATGCTCCCATATCGTATTTCTCAGTGACGATGTTTTCCATCGGGTTGGAGATAAATAGGTATTTGTCTGCATCCATCTTTTTGATTACTTGGGGTACGCACTCCATCGTATGCCCTCCCGAATGTGGCAAAATACATAAAATGGGTACTGTTGTACCGTATGCTTTGCGAATTCTGTTTATGATGTTGATATAACCGTTTACGTATTCTTCATCAGTAGGTGTTACTTTGGGCGAGAAGTCATTAGTACCGAGATTGATCATAACCAGATCGGGTTTATACGATTTAAAATCATAGGCAGCGCTGCCATGGTTGTCAAAAACTTGTCCTATACGGTCGCTCATTGTACTTGCCGACAAACGTACCGAATCGCCCCAATTGTGCATTATGCCACGTCCCGAATGTGCTATTAACGCATAGTCGGCATCAAAATAGCGAGCGATAATGCAACTGTATGCTTTGTTACAGTTTTCTGTTTCTAGTTTGAACGGATCATCTGCTTTAGGGCTTTCACTGCCATAGCCACAGGTATAAGAATCGCCATAAATCTCTATCATTCTACTTTGATGGGGCACTGCTTTCAACTGGCCGCCTGTAACCAGAATAAATTGGTGTATGGTGGTGCAACCGAATTCACCCTCAGTACATTTTTGTAATTTCAGGCGATGAAAACCTTTGGACAATCCTGTTGCCAAAGAAATGATCTGATTATTCTTACCACTGATTTTAATTTTCCGCATCCATTTACCATCGATGAATACATTATGATAACTGGTACCGGCATCTGATGCGAGGATAGCTATATCGCCTCCGCTAAAATCCGTTTGTAAGTAGACTCCTACCCAATCGTAACTGACCGAACCGTCAGCTGCAATTTGAGTACGCCCCATGTAAGTTACATCGTTGGAGCTGGCTTTAGCGATGACTTTAGCTTCTGCTACATTAGCCGATAATATGGTTGCCCAAAATAAATAAATTAATAAACTTAGTTTTTTCATGTTGTATATATTGTTAGTCTTATCGATACAGACATTTTATGTTTTCCAAAACCATTTCAACTTGGTGCATAGTGTTGTCACAAGCATGCAAATTGCCGTTAGTATCATACCTTTTAAGAATCCAAGCCATGGATTGTGATCCATCATAGTAAATATATCATAAACCCCGGTTAGCATTAAAAGGGGAATCACTACTAATGAATCGGATACATAGGCTATCATAGGGTTTTTCCCAATCATTTCTAATGGCAAAGATACTAATTTGCAGTGATAATAGTCGCACACTATAGAGAGAAATATCAACGCAAAGAATGCCAATCCAGAGGTGACAAGTAGATAACTTATCGTTACGTCGTCTTTTCGGATACCACCCTGGAATGCTTCGAAACAAAGGCCTAGCATCAGCAAGTATGCGCCATAGGTATAGAGTTTGTGCCAGAATCGCATATCACTATCTTTCGATTTAAGTAAGAAATGTAGTGCTGTCAGGATAGTTCCTGAGATAATCAGATTGGCTACCATGAAACGATTATATAGACAGACTAGATTAGTGATAATAAGTAATAGGCACAACAGCATGGCAATGGCTATATGTTGTTCGTCTTTTTGTGGCAATTTAGTGGCTTGTTGGTCACTGTTGTCGGCATTTTTCTCATTTAACCAATTGGATAGCAGATCTCCGGCAATGGTTCCCGGTATAATGATGAGTAGATATTCGAGGAAACGAAATTCATAGAGCCAATTGAAAGGGGTGAAGTCCATAACAGCTTTTGCCCACGACCCATCTGTTCCTGCCGACAAAATAATACCTAGTAAGATCGGAAGTACTGCCAAACGTGCATGAATATTGTTCATTGTATAGACGTAGATGATGGAACCCACTACTGCAACGTTTGCCAAGATCAAAATAATGATATCCGTATCGTTTAGAGAAAATGGTTTGCCGTTTTGGTATGGTTGGAAATAAATCCATGCGAAACCAATCAAATAACAGACTCCGTTAATAACCGTAGACCATGGCTTTTTGACATGGAACGGGCTTTTCATAAACATGGGGAACATCAGTAAAAATCCGCAAAAGGCGACAATATAGCCTATCTTCGGATTGGAATATCCTAGCATGAAAGGAAACAAATGCTGTATGTAGATGGCAAAAAAGCATAACTTTAACCACCTTAGTACGCTTTTATAACAAAGTTCCGTTTTGCTTACGCCTTTCGCATATTGTCGCCCGAGTGATAGAGGAAAGGCGGCACCCATTGAAAAGAGAAAGAACGGAAAAATTAGATCTACCCAAGTGATACCAAAGATCGTAGGCGTGAAAATATGATTTGGTGGTGGCACTTGTGCATGATACATCCAGCGGGGTAAAATGCTGAAAGCTTCTGTCGCCGAAAGTATCATGGTCATAATGGCATATCCTCTCAATGCATCGAGAGAGTGAGCTCGAGCTTGTTTCATAGTCTGCATCTTTTTGTTATTTATTAATATCTTATTTTTCGCCTTCCTTTATACCTGCTCCTACTTCTTTCCATAGATTTTTTTGGATGATGTGGCAAATATCGAAAATCATCAGTCCGTCCGATTCTTTTAAATTCATGGCAATAGATTTGGTCAGTCCTATAGGGTGGTTATAGAATTGGTCGACAAGGACCCCACCCATAAATTTGTTCTTTTTTAAGATACCTCGTAGATGGCGGCACGAACCTTCTACCGAATACCACGTACCGATTTGTGTTTCCGAGTCTGTTTCGTTGCGCACACCTGTGGTGTTTTTCTCTGCATCGCCGATAGTGATGTCTGTATAGTAGTTGCCGGTTGCATACAAGTCAAGAAGTTCTGCATATCCATATTTTTTGTAGTTAGCGGTTGCCCAATTATAATCTTTTGAAGGGTCGTATTGCTTGCTCGCAAAGTTGACGCCCACTTCATAATAGGACGGATACCAAGCACCGGTATAGGTCCCAAAAGATAGCTCTGGATTGATAGCTTTGACTGTTTTGCGGGCTTGTGCCATAAAATCATAAATGTTTATTGTGCGCCATTCTATCCATTCTTTAAATAGTTTTCCTCCTGTTGCATGGTATTTGCCTTCATTATCTTTTTCCCATGTCATAATATCGGTAGGGAAGTGTTCTACTTTTCGGTGAATATATTGTTCGAAAGCTTTGTGGGACATCTCCGAGAAATCGGCTTCGATGCCGTCATAACGTACTCTATCAAGCATAATACCGTCAAGAGTAGGATATTCGCGCACCAAATCGCAAAGAACGTTTAGGATATGTGTTCTGAATGTAGGATCAATGGGGTTGACCATTGCGGAGTATTTCTCCTTTTGTTCCATAATAGACTTCATACCCTGCGGGGTATATACGGTAGAGGCCCATTCGGGGTGAGAAGTATAGACTAACCCACGGTCAAAATAGTTATGCCCTGCAACGAAAATATTAAGAGAGGCTTGTACTTTAAGCCCTAGCTTATGGGCCGTTTTGATAAAGTGTCCCAGATAATCAAAATCGGGGCGTGTATAGCCGTGCCATTCTTTCATTTTAGGGGCATGAGAACTATCGAACAAAACTTCTCCAGTAATGGGGCGTACATCAACCACTGCATCTGTAAATCCCAATGCTTTTATCTTGTTCAGATAATAATCTATTGAATCGGTATTGCTGAAACGTTGAAAATTAGCTTCGGCATCAAACCACATCAGCAAACGTTTCGGCGCAAGTGATTGCGCCGAAACATTGATAGAAATTACACCTAATATGAATAAAAGGAGTAATGATAACTTATGCGTTTTATTGTTCATTTAATATATTTATATTCTACTATTATATTAAGATTACAACTGTATTATTTATCTTTCGTCCAATAACGTTCGATCTCTTCGAGAGATTTGCCTGCTGTTTCAGGTACGTATTTCCACATGATAAACATGTAAGGTAAGCACATTACGGCAAACATGATGAATAGACCCGCGGGACTAATGATCTCGAAAAGTACGGGAGTAAGCAACACAATGATGAAGTTTGCCACCCAAAGAGCAAAGCTTGCAATGGACATTGCCACTCCACGAACTCTAGTGGGATACATCTCAGATAGAAGTACCCATACTATAGCGCTGATAGATACTGCTTGGAAGAATATGTACAGCATGAAATAAATAACGATGGAATAGTTTTGTGCTCCGGTGAGATAATAGGATACAATCAAAATAAGCGATAGTATCATGCCCGATACACCAAAATAGATTAACTTCTTCCGTCCCAAACGATCGATAATGAACATTGCCAGTACTGTCGTGAGCATATTGACAAGGCCTACCAGCACTTGTGCAAATAGAGAGTCTCCACCCGATAGGTGGGCGCTTTTGAACATTTCGGGTCCGTAATATATAACGGCGTTGACACCCATGAATTGTCCAAGTACGGCTATACATACACCAATGATAACTGCCTTTCTGATACCTGACTGGAAAATGACGGAGAAGTCTGATCTCTTTTTGTTGCCCGCGGTTGATAGGGTCTCTTTTATTTGCAGGTCAGCGTCTTCTTTAGTGCGATATATACGCGATAATATAGCACTGGCACCGTTTATTTTATCTTTAATGATCATCCAACGAGGACTTTCCGGAATAAAGAATACGAGTACAAGGAATAATATTGCCGGTAGGCTTTCCATTCCCAGCATGCTACGCCATACTTCGCTGATAAATATTTGGTGCATTAAGGTATTACCCAATTCGCCTGTATGCGAAAAATTCTCGAGCAAATAATTGATATAGTAGGATGCCAATATACCTATGGTTATAGCTAATTGATAAAGTGCTACAAGCAGACCTCTACACTTAGTGATGGCTATCTCGGATATATAGACGGGGGATACTACCGAAACGACGCCAATACCGATGCCACCTACAATACGCCAAATGATGAGTTGAGCGAAAGATGCACTGATTGCACAGCCAAATCCGGAAACAATAAAAAGGACTGCTGCTATAATCATCGTCTTTTTACGTCCCATATAGTCACTGATAAAACCGGCACATAGAGCTCCTGCAATAGAGCCGACTATGGCACTCGAACCTAACCATCCCTGTTGTATAGAGCTGAGGTGGAACAAATCGCCTACTTTACTGATCGTTCCGGATATGACGGCTGTATCGTATCCGAATAAGAATCCTCCGAATGCCGCAACAATGGCAAGGAAGAATACGTAACCTACATTTTCTTTGGATTTCATATATTTTATTTATATTGTCTATAGATAAATAGATTATTTGATACCGAAATATTCTTTGTAACGGTCGTACAAGTGCCCTGCTTGTAAATAAGCCGATTGTGGACTCATGAAATGAGAGAACTCAAAAGTAATGGCCTTGTCGTAGTGCGAACGTTTGGCAGCTTCGAGTTTCAGTCTTAGCTTATCAAATTTTATAGGGAGAAAGTTAATTGGCATATCGCGGTCGAATGTTTCGGCATTGGTCCAGCATTGCATGTGGTATTTATCTGCAAGGCGTTTGTTGACTGTAAAGAATGCGTCCAGTTCGTCGTAATCGATGTGTCCGTCCTGGAATGCGCAGGCATCTACTACATCGTGGATGCCGTCGAATATTTCACCCCATTCTCTTTCATGCTCTTGTACCGAAACCGCTTGGTCATTGGTCATTTTACCGGTACCCATAACGGCCTTTTTCCCATCAATCCACGGAGATATAAAGGTGGGCAGTCCCCCCGATAGGTCTTTACATTGTTTTCCCATGGCGTGAAAAGCTGAGATGGCACCTTTGGTACGACGGCTTATTTCGCCGCTGATATACCAACCTCCGAAACTCTTGTGCTTTTTGCCATACATATTCCAAGCTTCGTCAATCACATATTTATTGTCTTCTATTTCCCATGTCATGTCTCCCGTATCCCAATAACGCCCCGAATCGTAAAGACCGAAGTAAAATTTCATATTGTATTTGTCGGCAAGGCGAAGGTACATATCTATTAGGTCTACCGAGGGCATATAGCATCCTTTTTTAAGTAGGTAGGGTGATGGGTATGTGATGAACTTGCGATATCCTGAGCGGATAACGATGACCGTATCTATTCCGATTGCTTTCATGTGGCGAAAGTCGCGGTCCCATTCTTTTTCGCCCCAATTCTGGTGGGGTATGTCGTGTGATATTTCATCTAGGAAAGTACCGGTTATTCTTAGCCCGTTATTTTTTGGGACAATAAGCCTACTTTCAATACCTGTGTCGGTTTTTGAGTCCGACTGATTACTGCTGCCTCCGTTGAGTGTCTCTGCTTTCAACAGTGAGGGAGCAACCATTGCGGAGGCTCCGGCCAAAGCTGCTTTCTTTATAAAATCTCTTCTGTTACTCATGGTTATGATATTATTTAATGACGATTCTTTATAAATAGACTATACGTAATGAGCAACAAATATAGTGATATGTTTATTAAAAAAGAAATAATAAATAAATTATTTTTCGAAATAGGGGTGTACTTAATTAAGAATATAATAAACTGCCGTCGCCAATTGATTATTATATGAACTAAATATCTTTTGGATAATTGAAAGACCTGTTGTTCCGTTGGGGTGAAACTTAAAACGATTGATATCGAATTCTATATAAGGAGATATTATTCGTGGATAATCAATAAACACACATTTGTTACCTACTACAAACTTCACTTTTATTATAGGCAATAGACATCATTGAGAGATACACTATATATAATCGATTCGCAAGAGACAGGTTGCGATTATGATGATCATGCATCTGGTACCTATTATTCACTATTGTCCGAATGATAGTGGTGCATGCTTTTTAAAACCGTTTCTTTATTGGGCTTTTTTGCTGTTGTTGTGTTTTTGTATCGATTTGTAGATGGGAACAAATATAAACCCTGTTGCTATCAGCAGGGTTAGTATTGTCGAACCGTTAATCTGTTGGGTATAACGGAGTACGACATACATTAACCCTGCCCATAGCAAAAGGATACATATTATTTGTGCTTTTGAAAGCGGATGTTTCACTTCTGAGCTTTTTGTTTCTCTACAATGGCATCAATGACTGCAACTGCGGTAATATTGACAATGTCGCGAACCGAGCTTTCTATATCGGTGAAGTGAATAGGCTTGTTCAGTCCCATTTGGATCGGTCCTATCATTTCCGTTCCTGGCATAGACATCGACTGTAAGAATTTATATCCAGAATTTGCCGATGTCAGGTTTGGGAAGATTAAAGTATTCACTTTCTTTCCTTTCAAACGGGTAAACGGATATTTTTCATCACGAAGTTTTGTGTCGAGGGCAAAATTTATCTGCATTTCTCCATCGACAGCCATATCGGGATTTTCAGCCTGTAGTTTTGCAACGGCGTCGTGGACCATTAATGGACTGCCTTCCGTATCAGCGCCAAAATTCGAATAGCATACCATTGCAATATTAGGCGTATGATTGAAGAATTTTACAGCATTCGCAGTCAGTTTGGCAACATCTGCCAATGTGTTTGCGTCGGGATGATGGTTAATCAACGTATCGGCCAAGAATAGCGGCCCTTTTTTCGTGTTGAAAATATGCATGGTAGCAAAATGTTTTGTTTCGGGGCGTATGCCGATAACCTCTTTTGCTACTTTAATAGTATTACTATATTTGGTGTATAGTCCGGTGATAAATGCATCGGCGTCTCCAGTCTCTACCATCATCATACCGAAATAATTGCGCTCAAACATTTTATCGTTGGCTTCCTGTAAAGTAGCTCCTTCGCGCTGACGCTTGTCCGTGAGGATGCGTGCATAACGTTCCCGGCGTTCCGATTCTTTGTTTTCACGTAGATCGATTATTTCGATTCCTTCCATGCTAAGGTTGAATTCTTTAGCTAAATTTTTAATTCCTTCCTTGTTGCCTAGTAATACAGGGTGGCAAATACCTTCGTTCTTTGCTTCTACAGCTGCTTTTAGCATGTTAGGGTGGATGCCTTCGGCAAATACTACTCGCTGTGGATTGCTACGAGCTGTGTCGTATAGTTTTCGAGTCATTCTCGTTTCATACCCCATCAATTCACGGAGGCTTTGCTTATACAGATCCCAGTCTTCAATGGGCTTGCGTGCCACTCCGCTTTCTATAGCAGCTTTTGCTACAGCGCAAGATACTTCGGTTATGAGGCGTGGATCAACAGGTTTCGGGATGAAATAATCAGGACCGAAACTTAGTTTGTTAACATCGTATACAGCGTTTACTACATCAGGTACGGGTTGTTTTGCCAAGTCGGCAATAGCGTGTGCCGCTGCCAGTTTCATTTCTTCATTGATTGTCTTCGCTTGGGTATCAAGTGCACCACGGAAGATATACGGAAAACCGATTACATTATTAATCTGGTTGGGATAATCGCTTCGCCCTGTCGAAATCAAAACGTCCGGACGGGCAGCTTTAGCGTCTTCGAAAGTAATTTCAGGATCAGGGTTGGCCAAGGCAAATACAATGGGTTTGGCAGCCATGCTGCGAACCATGTCTTGCGATAGCAGTCCGGCGCGCGATAATCCTAAGAATACGTCTGCTCCGTTGATCGCTTCGGCCAAAGTATGGACATCGCGGCGCGACGTGGCAAAGTATTTTTTCTGTTCCGAAAGATTGGGACGGTCATCGGTAATGACTCCCTTGCTGTCGCACATCAAAATGTTTTCAAGCTTCGCACCCAACGAAACGTATAGTTTGGTACAAGAAATGGCAGAAGCTCCCGCTCCGCTTACTACAATTTTTACTTCGTCAATTTTCTTGTCTACAATTTCGAGTGCATTCAGCAATCCGGCCGAAGATATGATGGCTGTGCCGTGTTGGTCGTCGTGCATCACCGGAATATTAAGTTCTTCTTTCAGCCTTCTTTCTATTTCAAAGCATTCGGGAGCCTTTATGTCTTCCAGATTGATACCGCCAAAAGTAGGAGCAATTGCTTTTACCGCTGCAATGAATTTTTCAGGGTCTTTTTCATCAACTTCAATGTCAAACACATCAATCCCTGCATAAATTTTGAATAATAACCCTTTCCCCTCCATTACAGGTTTACCGCTCAATGCGCCTATATCTCCCAGTCCTAATACGGCTGTACCGTTCGATATGACTGCAACTAAATTCCCTTTGTCGGTATATTTATACGCATCTTGAGGATTCTTTTCAATCTCAAGACATGGCGTAGCAACACCGGGAGAGTAGGCGAGTGATAAATCTGTTTGTGTGCTGTATGGTTTGGTTGGCACAACCTCAATTTTGCCGGGTTTACCCATCGAATGATAGGCCAAAGCGGCTTCTTTCGTAATCTTGACCATAATAATAGTTGTTTGTATAAGTATTTTGAATTGCTCGCAAAGATATAAATAATATTGAAAGTATTGCAACGTTTTTGTTATTACTTCTATTAAATTTTATGAAAATAAATGCGTGTATAATTATTCTCAGAAAACTGATGAAGTTGTTGCTCTTACAATATCTTCTGTAACTATAGTAAACAAAAGAGAGTAACTAAAAACGGAACGCAAAAATCTGTTACGAATCCGTGGAAGATAGAAACAAAGATGAGCTTTTGTCCCGATACTTGCGTGATGATGGGTAGGGTCGTATCCATAGTGGTGGCACCCCCTGCTGCAATAGGAGCCAATAGCCCGAAATATTCGGCTATTAAAGGAGCACAGAGCAGTGTGATGATTTCTCTAAAAATGTTGGCCAGCAGCGCTATAGTACCTAATTCGGCACCTTTGTATTGGGTAATGAAAATGCTGGATAGCGAATAGTAGCCCATCCCAGATCCTATGGCCAGGCAGTCGACCAATGTCCGGTGTTGAAGCAGGCAGCTTGCTGCGCTGCAACCGGCTAGGGTTCCGGCTATCGTTGCTAAAGGTAGTAACATTAAGCGAGGATTCAGATGGCACAGGCTTTTTAGAGTTTTGGTGTCGTTGCCTATACTGATGCCTACACATAGCATCAATCCGCAGAGTGTATAATAACTCAGGCCGCTTTCTGTCAGGCAAGGAGGAATAATTAGGTATAATCCGGATATGATCCCTGCGGCAAAGAATCCTACCATAATAATACTTCCTTTCATAGCTGTTTTTTTAATCTCTTTTGCCGATGAAGCGCCACAACAGCCACGCGAATAAAATACTGCCTATAGTACTGCCTATGCTGAGTACAATGGCTTCCAACCCCAATGTATGCAAGCCTTCGATGATCCGTCGGTTGCAACCTACTTCAATGCCGAGCAAAAACAGCAGTATCCATATTAATGATGTAATGATGGGACGTATCCATTTCAGTTCTTTTTTTCTGGACAAGAAACCAATGCCGATTCCCAAAAGCATGATGCCTACTATTTTTAACATGACTATTTATGAAAGGGTGGTTTAGAGTCAATGTCTTTTCAGCAATCGGTCTATTTCATTGCGAATACCTTCTTCGTCCATTCCGCAGAGATGATAAAGTTGATCCACCGTTCCGTGTTCTACGAAATTGTCGGGAGTGCCGATGCGTGTTATTTGCAGATGGCGTTTATGGTCGTTCATGTAGTCGGTGACGATGCTGCCTATTCCGCCTTCCTTGACGCCGTCCTCTATTGTTATCAGTTTGTTGAAACGGCTGCCTATGTCATCGAGTATTTCGGTATCTATTGGTTTGGCGAAACGCAGGTCATAATGGGCAATGGTAATATTAAGTTCGGTCTCGGCCTTTGCAATAGCACGTGCAGCTATAAGACCTATCGGCCCGTATGATATCAACGCTAAATCTTTGCCGTCTTTTATTTTTCGTCCTTTGCCTACGGGTATTTCTTCAAGCGGACATTGCCAGTCTACTACAGAACCGTGCCCTCTGGGGTAGCGAATCATGAATGGCCCTTTGTCCGGCAGTTGGGCCGTGTACATTAATCGGCGCAGTTCACATTCGTCCATCGGCGCAGCTAGCGTTAAGTGTGGGATAGAGTGAAACAAGGCTATGTCAAATACCCCGTGGTGGGTCGGTCCGTCTTCGCCTACCAGTCCGGCACGGTCCAGACACATCACTACGTGCAGATTTGGAATTGCAATATCATGAATCACATTGTCTACAGCTCGTTGTATAAAAGCTGAGTAGATGTTGCAAAAAGGTAGAAGCCCTTCTTTGGCCATGCCACCACTGAAAGTCACTGCGTGTTCTTCGGCAATACCGACGTCGAATGTTCGTTTGGGCATTGCTTCCATCATGATGTTCATAGAACATCCCGTGGGCATAGCTGGTGTCACTCCTACTATTTTGGGATTTTGTTCGGCCAGCTCGAGCAATGTTTCGCCAAAAACATCCTGAAATTTAGGAGGTTGTCCGTTTTCATTTTTCACTATTCGTTTGCCTGTTTCCGGATCGAAACGCCCGGGGGCATGCCATATTGTAGCAGCTTTTTCGGCGGGAGCAAACCCTTTTCCTTTTACGGTATGAATATGAAGTAACTTGGGCCCTTCCATATCTTTTATATCATTCAGCACCCTTACCAGATTTGTTACATCATGGCCGTCTATCGGTCCGAAATAGCGTATGTTGAGGCCGTCAAACATGTTTTGCTGATGAGCGGCCATTGATTTCAAGCTGTTACCGAAGCGAATCAGTGCTTTGCGACGGTCCTCGTCCATTAGTCCCAAGCGCGAAAGCAATCGGGCAATGTGGTATCTTACTCTATTATAGCGCTTAGAGGTCGTTAATTTGGTGATTCTGATTAAGTAGTTTTTCATACCGCCCACACTGCGGTCGATACTCATATTGTTATCGTTCAGGATGATAAGCATATTGTTGTGTGCAGTCGAAACGTTGTTGAGACCTTCGAACGACAGTCCGCCACTCATAGCGCCGTCGCCTATTATGGCTACGATATGTCTTTTTTCTTTTTTCAGATCGGCTGCGACAGCCATGCCCAATGCTGCCGAGATCGAGTTGGAAGCATGTCCGCAAGTGAACGTATCGTATTCGCTTTCGTAAGGAGACGGAAATGGTCTGATGCCTCCAAGTTTTCTGTTGGTGCAGAATTGCTTGCGTCGTCCTGTCAATATTTTATGTCCGTATGCTTGATGTCCTACATCCCATACCAATCGGTCATAGGGAGTATCGAACACATAATGAAGGGCTACGGTCAGTTCTACTACACCCAATGATGAAGCAAAATGACCTGGATTGCGCGATAGCTCATTAATGATATCCTCGCGTAACTCCTTGCAGACTTCGGGTAACTGCGTTACAGTCAATCGTCTTAAATCGGCCGGATAGTTTATTTGTTCCAACAAATTTGTATTTGATTCCGTTTGTTCCATATCTGATATTTCTGGCTGCAAAAATACGAACTTTTTATGTATTTCTACTATTTTGTTAAGTTAATGCTTTGTGTCTTCTTTCAAAACCTTTTCAAGTAAGTTATAGTCAATCGTAAAAATTGTCGTATGTTAGTTTTTTCGGTGACGTCCTTAAGTTTTTCGCGTGACGTCCATACGACAACAAAAAAACATACATACGTGGATGGAGCGAAGTATGGATTATCAGTGAGCGAAATCGTTTTGTGTTGTTCTATTTTACCAAAAATGCCGAAGGTGCCGAAGTACATATAGAGAGTTCTGAATTTTTTTTATTCAACGTTTTATACTAATATCAAAAAGATACATGTAATAAGTAAATATACTATACAAAAAATTATAAAATAAAAAAAATAAAGAGGAGTGGAAAGTACTTCGGCACCTTCGGCAGGGGTATGTCGATTTTCGAAGTCTTAGTATATTGTAACTGCGATTTTTGAGTTGACCAGTTTTTTCCACATTTTCCTGAAAAATGAGATATGCGCTATAAAAGTGTGATGACAACTGTTTTTCATATTGATACACAATAGAGATTTGCAATGGCAATTTGATATTCATGCAAGCCTTTATATTATAATTTGCTTTTTGCAAAAAGAGCCATTTTGACCTTTATTTCTGTCTTTTTAAAAAACGCTTAAAAAACTGGTCAGAAAGGTAATAGGTAGTAATTTGTAAGTTTTATTCCTCTTTTATTTCGAATTTTTCCTCATAGAGTCTATGTGTTTACTCTTTGTTGGTGATAAAAGTGTTTTTATACAGAGAAAAATGTGTCAGTATATCGATTCATCCTTTATAGATATCTTGCATGACCAGCCCAGCAAGTGTAAATCCGAAGATGGCAGTGGTATGGGCAATTGTTCCATTAATCCGAGCTTTTTGGCTGCACCATTCATGGTTTATCAAATTAGGATCGCCCGGTCCTATTTTAGCTTTGGGACACATACATTTTTCTGTGCCGCACAGAGAGTTGGATCCTTTGTTTTCTAAAAGTTCTTCACTATATACGCACATGAACTTTTTAGTCAGTTTTTCTCCTTTTCTTATTTTTCGGCGAAGTGCGGCTGCCAATGGACAACCTATGACTTTCCAGAATTCGGCAGTTTTGATTTTCATCGGGTCCATTTTCAAGGCGGCTCCCATTGACGAGAAGAATGTCGCATTTGTTTTTGTGGCTGTCCTGATTAAATCTATTTTGTTCTGAAGACTGTCGATTGCATCAATAATATAGTCGTAGCTTTCCAGATTGAAAGAATCGGATGTTTCGGCACTGTATATTTGTTGCAAGGCCGTAATCTCTGCGGTGGGGTTGATTTCCAAGAGGCGTGATTTGAGGGCTTCTACTTTGACCTGACCAATTGTCTTGGTGGTGGCCATTAACTGTCGGTTGACATTAGTGATGCAAATACGGTCGGAATCGACGATGGTGATATATTTAATGCCTGACCTGACAAGGCTCTCGGCACACCAGCTCCCTACACCTCCAACACCGAATATGATAACACGTGTATTGGCAATTTTGTCCATCAAATCATTGCCAACCAATAGTTCCGTTCTCTTGAAAAGTCCTTTTTCTAATCCCATTTTTATGCCTTCAATAATTTGGGCACAAAATTACAATAAATATATTAATAACGCTCTTTTTTGTTTCTTTGTATTTGTGAATTTCGTTTTAGGCAACATTGAATGAGATGGTGAAGCAACTGCCTTTCCCTATTTCGCTATCTACTCTGATGTTGCCTCCATGTGCTTCGACAAAGTCTTTTGAGATAGCAAGGCCCAGACCGCTGCCTTGGATTTTTGTTCCCGGTACACGGAAGTAGCGTTCGAAGATGGTGTCGTGGTATCTGGGGTCGATGCCTTTGCCGAAGTCACGAACAAAGATTTCGACATTATGTCCCACTTGTTTTGCTCCGATGATAATTCTCGAATTTTCGGGAGAATAGTGAATGGCATTCGACAGTAGATTCGTTACCACCCAAGCAATTTTTTCACTGTCGACAAATAATTTGGGCATTTTTGTTTCGGGATATTCTACTTCAATGTTGCATCTGAAACGCTCGGCAAGTATCCTGGTTGCACCTATTGCATAGTCTATCAGTTCGATGGGTTTGGTGATTTTAGGATTCAACTGCAAAGCACCTGTTTCAACCTGTGTCATTTTGAGTAGCTCACTAGTGATATTGAGCAGCCGTTCGCTATTTTCTTGAATACCTTGTGCCAAAGATTTCTGTTCGCCGTTCATCTCGCCTACACGGTTATCTTCCAACAGCTTCAGGCTCATCATGATTGCTGCTATTGGAGTCTTCAATTCGTGTGAGATGATCGAAATGAAATTGGTCTTGGCATTGTCCAGCATCTTGAACTTGGTAACGTCCGAAAGCATGATGACGGTGCCCGATTTCTCGGGTAGGTGCAGATAGTGGACGTCGTAGTAACATTCTTTGTTATCGGAATAAATTTTGAGCGAATTGTTGTCTTCTTCTTTTTTACTTTCCAACCCTCTGATGAGTCTTCGTAGCAGGTCGTTGGACAAAGAAATATCCAAAGCCGATTTATGAATGATTTCGGTTGCGGGCAGATTGATGATTTGAGTCAACGCCTGATTGGCAAATAGTATGTCTTTTTCGTTATCCAATCCTAAAATAGGCTCTTTTATGGCGTTTATTACTGTTTCCAAGTATTGTTTGGTAGAGATAACGCGTGCCATGCTGCTCTTTTGAAATTGCGATAGCTCTTGGGCCATATTATTAAAGGAGCTAGCCATCTCGTTGAATTCGGAACGCGGTCCGAAATTGAGCCGCTTGTCGTAATTATGGTTCGATATTTCCACAATACCTGCCAATAGCTCTTTGATGGGCGATGTCAGTATCTTTGGGAATTTAATAAGCATAAATATGGCTATTAGAGCACTTGCTATGGATAGGACAATGGTCCAAATCAGTGCATCGCGTGCGTCACTTACGGCCTTTCCTGATTTTTGGCAGATGGCATCGGTGTTGAGTTTAATAAGATGATTGATGGTCTCGTCAAGTCGGATTTTGTTGTCTTTGTCGGGATGGTGGCGAAACTGCATAAAGTCGTTTTCCAATTGACTGGTCACCATTCGTTCCTCTCGTTCGGTAACATTGTGTTCTTGAAGTTTCAGGTTTTCCAGAAACAGGCTGGAGGCCGAGACAGAATCCTTATAGAATGAATTGACCGCAAATATCATTTTTTGAGCGTAGTCTACCGAGTTGTAATTGTCTTTCAGTATGTTTTCGGTATTCAATTTCATGATTTGTGTCGATTGGGATGTGAAAAAACCGAGACTGACAATAACAACCAGCAGTATGCCGATAGATAATGCTATTTTATTTTTTGTCTTCATGATTTATTTTATGATAAAATGATTAGATCTATATCCGATTTTGATAATGAATTGAAAAGATGTCGATAGCGGAATGCTGCAAAAATAATATTGGTTAAATTCAACCTCGGCTTACCAATGCATACCGAACTTATATGATTGTTTTGACATACTTCGATGATGCCGTCTATGATATTGGGGGCCTCGTATTGTATGACTTCGGCTCCCAAGTCGATTGCCAAAATGAAATTGTTGATGAGGTGGCGTTGTGCTGCCAAACTTATTTTATCGTTTTGCTCTTGGGGAGTGCGGACATACAAAACCGAGAATTTGGCATTGGTACTTGCTGTGAGCCGGGCTGTCTTGCGGATGATATGGCGCGACCTCTTTTCGTTGGTGCCTATACATCCTAAAAAGTGCTTTTGAAGAGTGGGGATAGCAGGCTTCACTTCGCTCTCTACTTTTCTCGAAACTCGTAGGGCTACTTCTTTAAGAGCCAGCTCTCTGAGCTGTAAAATATGCTCGGGTGTAAAGAAATGGTTTAAGGCACTTTCTATTTTGTCTTCCTTATATATTTTTCCCTCTTTAAGTCTTTCTATCAATTCGTCTGACGTAAGGTCGATATTCACGACTTCATCCGCTTCTTGCAGTACATTGTCGGGGATACGTTCTTGCACTTCGATGCCGACAATGTTTTTAACTTCTTCGTTCAGGCTTTCTATATGCTGAATATTAACGGCCGATAGTACGTTGATTCCCGCATCCAGCAGTTCCATCACGTCTTGCCACCTTTTTTCGTTGCGGCTGCCTTCGACGTTCGTATGTGCCAGTTCGTCTACGATGACCAATTCGGGATGGAGTTGCAGTATGGCTTCCATATTCATTTCTTCCAGCTCTTTTCCCTTGTAGAAGACTTTTTTGCATGGGATGATAGGCAACCCTTTCAGTAGCTTTTCCGTTTCGGCTCTACCATGTGTCTCTATGTAGCCTATCTGTACATCGATGCCATTTCTAAACAAATCTTTTGCATCGCGAAGCATACGGCAAGTTTTACCTACTCCGGCTATCATACCGATATATATCTTGAATTTTCCTCGTTTGGACCGTTGTATCAAATTGAGGAAATAATGTGCGTCATCAACCTTTTTCATTTTGTATTCAATTGCAAATATAAGATATTTGTGTATCAAAACCTCATGATGATTGAAAATCATCATGAGGCAAACCAATACTCAGCTTCAATTTAGCTGTACATTTTGTTTCTCTGTCTTGATATTATCCAAAGCGATGTTCAATTTTAATACATTCACTTTTTCGGGTCCGAAAAGTCCGAATAACGGCTTTTCTATATGACGATCAACAATGGATTTTATTATGTTCTCATTGCACTTGCGGGCGTTGGCAATCCTGCGGATTTGGATATAGGCACTTTGTGGTGAAATATCGGGGTCAAGTCCGGATCCACTCGCTGTGACCATTTCGGCAGGTATGTCTTTGCGTTTCAAGTAGGGATGATGTTTCAGAAAATTTGTGATGCGATGATTTACCTCTGTGAGGTATTCTTTATTGCTCACGGCCTTGTTGCTGCCGCCAGAAGAAGTCCCGTCATATCCGTTGCCGGCGCATGATGGCCGTCCCCAAAAATATATATCTTTTTTGAACATCTGTCCGACATTGGCTGCACCAACAACTTTGCCATGCAGGGTAGCTACTGGTGCATCACCTCGGGTCGGTCCTGCAAATTGAGCAAATATCCATAAAACAAGTACGTAGCATACAGCCAATAAGGCACAAAATACGAGAGTCAGTTTGATCGATTTTATAAAATTTTTCATTGCCGTAATGTTGTTAAAAGAATAAACCTATGAATAAGTCTATTAGTTTGATTCCGATAAAAGGAACAATCACTCCGCCCAATCCGTAAATCAGCAGATTTCTTCGAAGTAGGGCAGAGGCTCCGATAGGTTTATAGCGTACTCCCTTTAGTGCAAGCGGAATGAGTATGGGAATAATCAACGCATTGAAGATAATGGCAGAGAGGATGGCACTTGCCGGGCTGTGAAGCTGCATGACATTCAGTGCAGCCAGTTGCGGGATGGATACCATAAACAAGGCAGGCACAATGGCAAAGTACTTGGCCACATCGTTGGCTATGGAGAAAGTTGTCAATGTACCACGCGTCATCAGCAATTGTTTGCCTATTTCTACTATCTCAATCAATTTTGTCGGATCGTTGTCCAGATCGACCATATTGCCGGCTTCTTTGGCCGCTTGAGTGCCACTATTCATTGCCACTCCGACATTGGCTTGTGCCAATGCGGGAGCATCATTCGTCCCATCGCCCATCATAGCCACCAGTTTTCCGGCTGTCTGTTCTTTCTTGATATATTCCATTTTATCTTCGGGCTTGGCTTCGGCAATAAAATCGTCGACGCCGGCTTTTGTAGCTATATATTGTGCCGTTAAAGGATTGTCGCCGGTCACCATTACGGTTTTAACGCCCATCTTACGTAAACGTTCAAAACGTTCGTGAATTCCCGGTTTTATGATGTCTTGCAATTCTATGACACCGGCTACTCTTTTATTAACACTGACAACTAACGGTGTGCCGCCATTGCCTGTAATGTCTACTATAGTATCTTCTACTTCTTTAGGAAAGCTGTTTCCGGCAGACTCTACTATATTTCGGATTGCTTCATAAGCTCCTTTACGGATTTCGGTTCCGTCTTCCAGATTGATTCCCGAAGTTTTGGTTTCGGCAGAGAATTTAATTAATCGACCGCCCGAGGTTACTATCTTTCTCTCTTGTGTGTTTCTCTTGTATCCCAATTCTACAATAGATTTACCTTCGGGTGTGGTGTCCGATTGAGAAGAGAGCAGACAAGCTGCAATGAAGTCTTGTTCCGAGACTCCCAATGCGGGATAGAAGTTGGTAGCCTTTCGATTGCCGATTGTAATAGTCCCCGTCTTATCGAGCAATAAGGTGTCTATATCTCCTGCTGTTTCTACTGCTTTACCCGATTTGGTGATTACATTGGCCCGTAGTGCCCTGTCCATGCCGGCGATGCCTATAGCTGAAAGCAATCCTCCGATGGTGGTGGGAATAAGACAAACGAACAACGATAAAAGTGCAGCAATGCTGATGGTTGTGCCGGAATAGTCGGCCAACGGTTTGAGGCAGATACAAACGATTGTGAACACCAAAGTAAAGGCTGCTAACAGGATGGTCAATGCAATTTCGTTCGGCGTTTTCTGTCTGGACGCTCCTTCGACTAATGCGATCATTTTATCTAGAAAACTTTCTCCCGGACGTGTTGTCACTTTGACACGTATGCGGTCCGATAAAACTTTCGTTCCTCCTGTAACAGAGCTCTTATCACCTCCTGCTTCACGTATAACTGGAGCCGATTCTCCGGTAATAGCACTTTCGTCTATTGAGGCCAATCCATCGGTGATTTCGCCATCCGACGGGATGATGTCTCCCGCGATGCATTCAAATTCATCGCCAACCTTTAGCTGCGAACTGCTGGTATGTTCTATCTTGTTGCCTTTAATTAGTTTCACAGGAGTGTCTTCGCGTGTCTTTCGCAAACTGTCGGCCTGAGCCTTCCCTCGTGCTTCGGCGATAGCTTCGGCAAAGTTGGCAAATATTAGTGTGATGAATAAAATAAGCATTACAAGCAGATTGTAGACAAAGGAACCTTGAGAATTAGAAAAAGCTGAGTATACAGTGACTATCGTCATGACAGCTGTGCAGACTTCTACAGTAAACATGATAGGATTTTTTATCAGAATACGTGGGTCCAGCTTTACAAACGACTGTTTTAGGCTTTCTTTTACCATTTCTTTTCGAAACAAAGCAGTCGATTTTTCATTTCTTGTATTCATAATGAATTTAATGTCCGTTAGAAGATTAGTGTAAACTTAATGATTCTGCTATAGTGCTGAGTGCATGAGCAGGGAAGAATGATAGGGCAGCTACAATAAAAATGACGGCAAACGTCATGGCTGCAAATGTTGCGGTATCTGTTCGTAACGTGCCGGCACCTTCGGGGATGTGCTTCTTATCGGCCAACAATCCGGCAATGGCTACTTGTCCGATGATAGGCAAGTATCTGCCTATTATCAATACGATGCCACAGGAGAAATTCCAAAACCATGTATTGTCTTTCAATCCTTCAAAGCCCGAACCGTTGTTGGCTGCGCATGAGGTGTATTCATAAAAAATCTCGCTTAGTCCGTGGTATCCGGAATTGTTGAGCCACCCTCCTTCGCCTGCTACAAAATGCGGCGCATGAATAAATAAATAGGCTGCTAATGCTGTACTTGTGAGGATAATGAAAGGATGAAGTAACGCCACTATTGAAGCAATTTTCATTTCTTTTGCTTCTATTTTCTTTCCCAAAAACTCTGGCGTTCGTCCCACCATCAGTCCGCTGATGAATACCGCAATGATGATAAAGGTGAAGTAATTCATCCAACCTACGCCTACACCGCCGAACCATGTATTGATTTGCATATTCAGCATTTCTACCAATCCGGATATAGGCTTCATGGAGTCGTGCATACCATTGATAGAACCGTTGGATGTCGCTGTGGTAGAAACACTCCATAAGGCTGTGGCCGCAGATCCGAAGCGGACTTCTTTGCCTTCTGTTGTGCCTTGGTGTTGAGCAATGCCCATCGCACTGATTCTGGGATTTCCGGTTGTCTCTTGGTTGACGTTGATCACCACTCCGATGAGATATGCACACAACATAACCCCGAAAATACTGTAACCGAGTTTTTTCTTTTTAATGTAAAACCCGAATGCCAACGCCATAGCCATAGGAATAATCATGATGGCTATACATTCTAACATGTTGGTCAGATAGGTTGGATTTTCGAGCGGATGCGAAGAGTTTGCTCCGAAATATCCGCCACCGTTTGTTCCCAATTGCTTGATAGCAACAATAGCGGCAACAGGCCCTTGGGATATCATTTGGGTACTTCCTTCTATATTTGTAACTTTCATCTTTCCGTTAAATCCCATCGGGGTACCTTCTATAATGAGAATAAAACCCAGGATTAACGAAAGCGGAAGTAATATTCGGGTGACGCTCAATACCAAATACTTCCAAAAATTACCGATTGTCTTAGTGGTTTTTTGAGCCAATGCCGTCATGATTCCCGCCATGGCTGCCATGCCTGTGGCTGCTGTAATAAATTGAAACAGCATAACGACGAACAGCTGAGTGAAATATGTCAAACCGCTCTCTCCACTATAATGTTGCAAATCGCAATTCACCAGAAAACTGATGCATGTATTGAATGCCTGATGGCAAGTTTGTCCGATATTTGCATCGGGATTGAGAGGTAATGACCCCTGGCATATCAGTAGAATCATGCCCCAGAAAAACCAAAAGAAGTTGATGCCGAGTAGCGCTTTCAAAAACTGCTTCCAGTTCATCTCATAATTTGGATTGATTCCTGAAAGGCGAAACATGAGGTTTTCTAAAGGTTTCATAAAGTCCAACAAACTCTTTTCACCTTTATACACCTTTGAAATATACTTTCCGAGAGGATAGCTGATGGCAAGCATCAGAATGATCTGAACGATTACTCCTAAAATTTCTGTATTCATTTGTCTTTACCTTTCAAAATTTTTCGGGTTTGATAAGTACATACATCAAGTAGCCGAACATTATAATACCTATGAAAAATAATATGGTATACATATTGAACCTCCTTTTTTATTTAGATTTTGTCGAACCAATCGATACATTTAAGAAACAGACCGAAGCAAACAACTCCGCTCAGTATACATACTAAAAAACCAATGCTAAATAGTTCCATAATACTTCTTTTTAATCGTTTATAATATTTCTTATTTTAATAAATACGAATTGTATGCCATAAAAAGAATAGGAGTGGCAACCTATTATATAATAGTAGATTAAAAGCAGAAGGTGCGGTTGAGAGAGAAATGAACCATTCCATTTTGGAAGGGTCTTTTTTTCATTTTGGAAGGGTTTGGCGCTGTTTTGTTTGGTTAACTGCAGTGTTTATCTCTTTAAAAAAGAATTTAGCATCGAATGTGGATGACTATTGACCGTTGGCAATACCATATTCTTCTATCTTACGGTATAGTGTGGTCAGTCCAATTTTGAGCAATCGGGCGGTTTCTGTTTTATTGCCTCCCGTATATTTCAGTATTTTGGCTATATGACTCTTTTCTACTGAAGCCAAATCGAATGAAGAGCTATTGTCGCATTGTTGCATTTGTATTTCAAGCGGTAGATCCAGAGCGTCCAGTTCTTCGTCCGAAGTAAGAATAATGCTTCTTTCTATAGTGTTGCGTAATTCTCTGATATTTCCCTTCCATGGATAGTTCTTAATAGCTTTTATAAAAGATTCGTCCATGCCTCTCACATTCTTTTTCATCTTTTCGGCAAAAGCTTGAGTGAACTTTTGAGCCAGTTCGACAATATCATTGCCACGTTCTCTAAGAGGTGGTAGTTCTATTGTGAAAACAGATATTCTGTAGTATAGATCTTCTCGAAATTCGTTTCGCCCTATTGCTTCCTTTAGATTTTTATTGGTAGCAGCAATCATTCGGGCATTTACTTTTCTTGTTTTAGTGTCACCTACCGGAATGAATTCACCAGTCTCGAGTACTCGAAGCAATTTTACTTGTAGTTCCAATGGCATTTCTCCTATCTCATCTAAAAAGATAGTTCCGCCATCGGCTTGTTCGAATAGTCCTTTTTTATCTTTTGCCGCGCCGGTAAAAGCTCCAGCTTTATATCCGAATAGTTCGCTTTCTAGCAGTTCGCGACTTAATGCACCGCAATTGACAGCTACAAAACTTTTGTTTTTGCGTTGGCTGGCCTCATGGATTGCCGTAGCAAAGACTTCCTTTCCGGTACCTGTTTCGCCGGTCAGTAGTATAGCCGTATCTGTAGGGGCTACTTTCTGAGCCATCGTGACAGCCTGATTCAATGATTTGGAGGAGCCGATGATAGAATCGAAAGTATATTCCTTGCCGATGATAGATTGAAGTTTGTTTACTCGCTTGGCTAAATGTATTTTGTCGGAGACATTGGACAACATAGGGATAATTCGATTGTTGTCATCTCCTTTTGTCAGATAATCATAGGCGCCATTTTTGATAGATCTGACTCCGTCGGCAATATTTCCGTGAGCAGTGAGCATAATGATTTCACCTTCGGGTGACAGCTTTTTTAAGAGTGGAATAGCATCCACTCCATTTCCATCGGGGAGCAATACATCGCACAGAATAATATCGGGATGGTGAAGCAAAGTTTGCTTTTGTGCCGAAGTGAGATCTTCGGCTTGTAGAACTTCGTAACCTTCCAATGAAATAATTCTAGCTAGCAGTGTCCTTAACTGTGCTTCATCATCAATTATCAATACTTTTATAGCCATCTTTTTATTTTCGATCGGTAACACAAAAGTACGTGATTAATTTTAATTTCCAACTTAGAGCCTGTTTAAAATTAGCTAACATCTTTTTCTAAAGAGGTTTCCGTATCAGCCGGATAGTTACTTTCTTTGAAGTGACCAAACCTAAAGGAAAATGTACCAAACTGATTTAACGGAAACCGAG
>Ga0183100_1000356_pt1 | contig 43072 bp, 39 predicted proteins | sample Biomet2_FD_127789 | JGI IMG/M metagenome (GOLD analysis project Ga0183100, IMG submission 127789) | Microbial communities from bioreactor (seeded with anoxic lake sediment) at LBNL, California, USA - Biofuel metagenome 2 | ecosystem: Engineered > Bioreactor > Anaerobic > Unclassified ... | reverse complement strand
ATATTTAATTATAATCATTAAATGTAAATAATATGTAACCAAATAACAATATAAATAGTATTGTGGAATGCGACTTATCAATTTTAAGAATAAATTATTACCAATTACGTAGAACTCACTAAACACTTATAGCTAAATAGTCACAATTATTCAGAATAACATTATTAACTTAATTACATTTGGATTGTACAAATTATTATAAAAAGGATTTGGTTATGATATTTAAATTATCTCACTCGATTGTATATGTATTGGACCAAGAGGAGGCAATGAATTTTTATATTAATAAACTTGGCTTAGAACTGCGCAATGACTCTGAGGTGGAAGGATTCAGGTGGCTTACTGTTGGAGCAAAAGGACAGCAGGATTTAGAAATCGTTTTAATGCCTATTTTAGCCGGATTGATGTATAATGGAGAGGTTGCAGATCATTTTAGAGAACTTATAAAAAAAGGGATTATCAGCGGGGGAGTATTTAAAACCAATGATTGTAAAAATACTTATGAAGAGCTTAAAAGTAAGGGTGTTGAATTCACTTCGGCCCCGCAAAAAAGGCCATATGGTATTGAAGCAGTTTTCAAAGACAATTCCGGTAACTGGTTCAGTCTGGTTCAGGAAAATTAGTAAGGTCCAATTCTTATTCCAAGTATTACAAGCAGGTACAAAATTAATTTTACCTGCTTTTTAATTTTAAAGAATTATCAGTATAAACTAGTCCCTATGCACAGTGTCAACAGAAAAAGCCGGCAGACAAATTGCAATATATTCGGCACCCCCATTAAAAGGGGAGCTATACCTTACCCACTCGTCTTTTTCTACCAGAATTGTTTCTCCTGCATTTACAAGATACTCAGATGCTTTTGTTTCAACTTTCAAAGTACCTTTTATCACGAATGTAAATTCATCAAATTCAGGTGTTTGCCCGGGCTCTTCCCAGCCTTCAGGGCTGCTCATTTTTGCAATGCTAATTTCATTTGTTTTGCTATTAACCCGCCCGAAATATTCAGCAATGATTTTTGGCTTATTCCCGGCAGCTTCAATTATGGAAGGGCTTTTAATGTGAGTAGGCATTAATCAATATTCCTCAATTATTTTAAAAAGGTTCCAAGGGTGCAAGTTTAGTTTTGAACCTGAACCTGAACCCCTGGAGTAGTCTGGTATATTTGAAAATACGATTTATCTGGTATATTCAACATGCAGTGATTTATATTCTTCATTATTTTTTAAGTTGAACATTTCCATTATTATTTTGTCTTTGTCGGCAAAATTAACGGTTTCCCGGTATTTCTCATCTGCTTTTGTTACCGGGTTAAACATTTTTCCTTCATAATTAATTGTCTTGGTTGCTGCATCATATTTGCCTTCGGAATACATCAAACCTGTTCCCATATTATCAATCCATGTATTTATAAATACGTTTTTTGCATTATCATAAGCATCCGTGCTAAAACCTTCATAAGGCATACCCATAAAATCTCCATGAAATTTCATTTGAACATATCTGCCGCCCAAAACCATTTCAGCAGATGCATTACCCTCGGCTTGTGTTGCTCCCATAGAAGGATCCATCCAAGACGTCATTTTGACTTTCCAATCTCCAACGGAGTTTGACAATATCTTATGTGCCCAGCCGGGAGTCATGTATTCCATCCAAATTTTCTGAGCTTCCTTTTGTTCTTTGGTCATGTTATCTTTTTGTTCCTGCGCATTTATTACAGGTATCGTTAAAAATATAGTAACGAACAACAATAAATAAAGAAAATTTTTCATACTTATTCCTTTTAGAAAATTATTAGAAGTTAAGATTACTAATTATTAGAAATTATGATATATTTAAGATAACAATATTGAAGGAAATTGACAAAATGTGAAATAGAGCATAATCATCAAAAATTTATATAAGTTATTTAGATAATAACAATTTTACTAGATTATTTGTGGTATAATTTAAGTCAGTAACCTTATAAGGTATTCACAAATAGACCTACTTTTCCTGAGAAAGTTATATGAATTAAGTTGTTTCATCTTTATTATCAATAAGTGCAAATTTATATTTGGAAAGTAAAACCGGTAAAATAAAAAGTAATAAAATGCTTGAGATTGAGAAACCTCCAATAACAGCAATTGCCAATGGCTGCTGCATCTGTGCTCCGGCTCCCAAGCCTAATGCTAATGGCAATAATGCAAAAATAGCAGCTAATGTTGTCATTATAATTGGTCTGGTTCTAATATGGCAGGCTTTTAGAATAGCCTCTTGAGGTGCTAAGCCATTTGTTTGATATTTTTTAAAATAATGGACCAAAAAGATACTATTTTCAGCAACAATGCCCACTATCATTATTGCTCCCATAAAACTTGAAATATTAAAAGCAATGCCTGTTACAAACAATGCAAATACAACACCGGAGAGCGAGAGCAGCGCTACAAAAAATATTGAAACTGAAATAAAAAACGATTCAAATTCAATTACTAAAACCATCAATACTAATAAAGAAGCTGCTAATAGAACTAATAAAAGATCTCTAAATGATTCTTGCTGTGTTTCATAAGTTCCTCCATATTGGATAGATATCTCTTTGGGGGCAACTAAATTTTTATTAAGTTCTTTCTTAACATCCTGAATTGTACTTCCAAGATCCCTTCCAGAAATTCTGGCCGTTACTGCAATCATTTGTTTCAAGTTTTCTCTTTCAATTTCTGACTGCCCCGGATCAATTTTAACTGTTGCAAAAGTATTTAGCGGTACGCTGCCGCCATTTGGGAGAGGTACCCCAATAGTTTTGAGCTTTTCAATATTGAAACGATATTCATCTGCTAATCGAACTCGTACTCCTATTACTTTTTCTCCTTTTTGAATTTGACACGCTTCAATGCCTTGAATGCTGTTTTCTAAAGTTTCCTGAATATCGATTGGCAATAAACCTGCCCGGCCAATAGCTTCCTGGTCATAGTTAATTATATAGGCAGGTCCGCTAATTACAATTCCGTCAGAGACATCAACTACTCCTTTAACTGATGAAATTATTTTTGCAGTTTCTTTAGCCTTCTGGTGAATTAATTCTTTATTATCACCAAATATTTTAATTTCGATAGGGGAGGGAACATTTGTTAAATCTCCTATTAAATCTCCAATTAAAGCTCCGAATTCAATCTGTAAAGCCGGAAACTGAATCCCAACTTTGCTACGGATATCATTTATTATTTCTTCTGAACTTCTTGTTCTATTCTTTTTTAATTTAATAAGATAATCTCCATTGTTTGGCTCGGTAATAAAAAAGCCAAGCTGCGTTCCTGTCCTTCTTGAGTAAGATTCAACTTCCGGAATGGTTAAAAGATATTTTTCTAATTCGGATAACATTCTGTTTGTCTCATTTAAGGAAGTTCCTGATGGAGATAGATAGTCCAGGATAAAAGCCCCTTCATCCATTTCCGGCATAAATCCGCTGCCAAGTAATGTGAAAACATATATACTTATTCCTACAAGCAGTATAACAAATGGAATAATTATTAATCTATGCTTCAGTAAAAAAGTTACAGCCAAATTATAATATTTTAATATGAACCCTTCATGTTCTTTAATTTGGTTTGTGTCAATTCCTTTTACAAATTTTGTAGCTAAAATTGGCGCTAAAATTAATGACAATATTAACGAAACAAACAATGCTAATGCCATTGTTAATGCAAGTGATTTAAAAAAAGCTCCTGTCACTCCTCCCAGAAACGCAAATGGAATAAAAATTACTATTGTTGATGCGCTTGAACCCAAAACAGCGGGCAGTAATTCTTTAATTGAATCCTTTACAGCGCTGCTTATATTTTGTTTGTATTTATGGAAATGTCTAAATATATTTTCAACTATCACTATTGTATCGTCTAATATTAATCCGATTGCAGCGGCAATTCCTCCTAATGTCATAATATTTAAGGTTTCCTTAAATGAATTTAGAAGAATAATGGTTATAGCTACAGTCGTTGGGATAATAACAGCAGCAATAATTGTTATTCTCCAATTCCGTAAAAATAGTAGCATTACAATAATAGCCAAAACTACTCCTATGGCAATGCTATCTCTAACGCTGCTAAAAGAATCGCTTATCAAATCAGACTGGTCATAAAAGGATTGAATCTTTATATCAGCCGGAATTTGCTTCTTTAACTCCAGCAAAGTTTTATTAACATCCTTAGCAATTTGTAGAGTATTTCCCTCCGGCTGTTTAACAATATTTACTAAAACAGCTTCTTTCCCGTTCCCGGTAACTTTTATGTACTCATCTTTTTCAGAAATTGAAACTTTGGCAATATCTTTAAGAAATATTGGCGTACCACCTTGAGTTGAAATGACAATATTTCCTATTTCTTCAGAGGTCTTAAGCATGTTATCTGACAATGTCAGGTATAATTTATAGTTTGCATCAATCAGCCCTAAAGCTTTTACACTATTGGTCTTGCTTAAAATATCGGATACATGTCTGATATCTATATTATATGATGTAATTCTTTGAGGATCAATAGTAACTAAAAATTCTCTCGTCCTACCACCGACAATTGGGATCTGTGCAATTCCATTTATTCTGCTTAGAGCCGGTCTGATTGTATAAAGTGCAAAGTCTCTTAGCTCAACCTGGCTCCTGGTATCAGATGTAAGCTCATAGCCAATAATCGGGAAGAAGGTGGCATTCATTCTATTAATTTGTATCTCTGCGTCAGATGGCAGTGTGTTTCTAATAGCAGCAATTTTTGATTGTAAAAGTAATTGAGTGAGAATTATATCGGTTCCCCAATCAAAATTGATGGATATTTCTGCCGAACCTCTTGTGGTAACTGATCTGACATTTCTTACACCGGGGACAGAATTTATTGCTTCTTCCAGCGGCTTTGTTATAGTAACCATAATTCTGTCTGCAGGTTCTTCACCGCTTTCAGCTATAATTACAATTCTGGGGAAATCAATATTGGGGAAAATTGAAATCGGCATTTTTGTAGAAGTATATATGCCTAACAAAGCCAATAAACATATAAAAAATATTATTGCTTTAGAATGATTCCTTGAGAACGAGTATAAGCTCATAATGTAATTCTTACTTTAATTGAATCAGGTAATCCGTAGTGTCCTTCTATTATTATTTTATTGCCAGCTTTAATATCCTCAGTTGATATTTCAGCGCTGGAATCCGTTCGTACAATTAACTTTATAGCAATCTTTTTTGCAATTTTATTATCTGAAATTTTAAATATACTATAGGTATCTTTTTCATCATCATATAGTAAAGCTTTTGAGGGAACTATGGTTGTGTTTTTATGAGTTCCAACTTTAAAAAAAGCTTCACCAAACAATGCATTTCTTAATTCAGAAAACTTGTTAGAAAAATCTATATAAACCGGAATAGTTTGCGTTACTGCGTTTACCTGAGGTTCAATCTTTTTAACAACAGCATCAACTCTTTTGTTTTGTAAAGAAGGGAATTTAATTGTTACTTTCTCTCCAATTTTAATTCTTGATATATCTGAAGCAGGTACATCAGCCAGAAATATTAGGGAGCTTGGATCTATTAATAAACCAATTACTTCATTCTCAGAAATTAACTCACCTGCATTTTTAACTTTATTAAGTAATACCCCGGTAAAAGGAGCAACAATATTGATTTCATTAGAATTTTTCTGTGAATTTTTAAGAAGTTCAAGGGCTTCTTTTTTCTGCAAATCATTTTCTGCTTTATTATAAAGCTTTTCTGCTCCTGCTATTTCTCCCTGCGACTCCTTTGTCCTTATAGTACAAATAGTTTCACCCTTTTTAATTACGTCACCATTATAAAAATTAAATTTTGTAACTATTCCGGATACAAAGGAGCTCAATTGAAATTTTTTATAGGCCGACACACTTCCTGCTGCCTTTACAATTATATCTATATCACCCGTCCTTACAACGTCTGATTTAACTTCAACAATTTGTTCTTCTTGTTTTTCTGGATCCTCTTTTTTTGAGCACCCTATAAAGAGGGAAGGAAAGAAAGTTATAAACAAGAATAAGTAAATAGAAATATTTAAACTATTTTTAATCAATTTCATAGTAATTATTCGCTTTAATTGCCGTATATTTTTAATAAATTGAATTTAGCACTTCTTAACTGAGCAATGGCATTATTGAAATTTATTTCAGACTCAACTATTAGTTGATGTGCATCCAAGACTTCTAAGTTAGACCCAACCCCGCCTTTAAACCTTAACTTGGCATTATTATAGTTATTTATAGCCAGCGAGATATTTGAGGAGTATTTAACAATATTTTCTTTTGCTAAATTAATGTCATTTTGAAAAGATAAAATGGCAGTATTTAGTTCCCGCTTTTGTACATCAAGTTTTATCTCATTCTGCGCTCGGGAAATCTCGGATTGATTTATTCTTGAGTCAATTGCACCCCAATCAAATAATGGTATAGAAAGAGATATTGCAGCTGAGAATCCCGCATTATGTAAATACTCTTTGGGATATATCCCAAGAAAGCCGAAATCGCCATTTAGATTGACGGTAGGCAATTTTTCTTTTTTTGCAATCTGAATATCATAATTACTAAGTTCAATTTCTTTTTGAGTTAGCTTTATGTCTGTAATATTATCTATGGGATTACTTTCGTTATTTAAAGAATCAATCTCATTAGGTTCTGTTACTTCAAATTGTTTATCTATTTTAACACCAATAATATTGTTCAGTGCATATTTCAACTTAATAATATTTTGCTTAAGGGTGCTGAAAAGAATATTGTTATTATTGAATTCAACTTCTGCTTTTAAAATATCACCCTCGGAAGCAATTCCGCTCAATTTTAACTGTTTTAATAATGATATATATTCTGTAAATATAGAGTCAGACTTTTGTCTAATATTGCATTCACTTTTTAGCCTGTTGATTTCAATGTAAATTGATCGAATATCATATTTTAAATCAGATTTCGTTTTTTGAGTAGATAATTCAGCTTTATTTATATTGAGGGTTGCTTTATTGATCTGGTCGTTGTTTTTATCCCCATCGTATATTGTATAGGAAGTACTAACTTGTAAACCATATTCACCACCATTTGTAACTGTCTCGCTATAAAGGTTAATGGGAGCAAACAGATAATGTGCCGTGCCGTAAATAGTAGGAAAGAGATTTGTCTTTGTTTCTTTTAATGAATATTCATTTTTTACGACTTCACGTTGAGCAATTTTTATATTGCCATTATTAACTAAAGCTGTTTCAATAGCTTTAGCTAAAGTTAAAGTATCCGTCTGAGCAATAGCAGCCTGTTTTAATAAACAGACTGCTATCAAAAAAATTATTTTATTCATAATAACTTTAATAATTATTAAAAATTATTTATTTTCTTTTTCTTCTTTCTCGTTATCTTTTTTCTCTTTTCCATTCAATAATTCAGTATTAGTAATTTTCCCAGCTTTATCCAATGCAATTTCTTTCTTAAATTTACCATCTTTTACAATAAGTTCATAACTGATAACGTCGTTTTTAGTTATCATTTCTGCTTTTAGAATCTTTGCCTTAGGCATTGCGGAAGTTATTGAATTTTTAATTACAGCGGGTAAATCATTAGGAGAAATTGTTTCTTCAATTTCTGCAATTTTTCCGTCAGGTAAAAATAATAAATCCCGTTTAATTTTCCCATCCAAACTTTCTATTTCATAAAATGTTTTTCCGTCTTCTTTTTCTATATCTGTTCCTCTAATTATTGCTTTTGGATATGACTTGTTAAATGAATCTAAAACAACCTGTGGAATGTTTTTCTTTTTTCCTTTCTTGGTTTCTTGCGCATTTAGCATTACACTTGAACAGGAAAATAGAATTACTAGTGCAAGTAAAAAATATTTTGAACTATTTTTCATTTTTGAACCTTTCTTAATTTTAATAAATTATTTTAATAACGATTAAAAAATAATTGAATAAAATGAAATCAAGATGAAAATTATTTTTACTAAGATATTTGCGCATCATCAGAGCTAATTACTGTTCTTTACGTCTTTATTTATACTCGCAGCTAAAGGAATTTCTACGATAAAAGCCGTACCATCATTTTCATTACTTTTTACATAAATTCTACCTTTGTGCATTTCAATTAGCTCTTTGCAAATTGGTAGGCCCAATCCACTTCCCGTTACTTCAGAAGGTATGTTAACTGAACGGTAAAAACGGTTAAAAATTTTATTTATTTCTGTTTCCTTTATTAAATACCCTGTGTTTCGTATGGTTATTATAAGGATTGATTCTTTTAATAAATTCAAATCAATAAAGATATTTGTGTCTGTAAAGGAATATTTAATGGCATTATCTATTAGATTGATGCATATGCTTTTAATTTTATCTTTATCGCCTGTAATTGTTATTGGTTCAGTGATGTTAAAAATAATGCTGATCTTTCTTTCTTTGGCAATATTCTTAAAACTTAGTGCACTTTCTATTAAAAGTTCATCAATTCTGAAACTGGAAATATTTAATGTCAATTGAGCAGCATCTACTTTAGCCAGGGTAAGCAAAGAAGATGTCAAATTGTTTAATCCTTCAACTTCAATAAGAGCTGTCTTTATGCTTTCGATAGTTTCTATATCAGAAATTTTGGCTGCTGCAAGCTCAAGTTCAGTTTGAATGATTGTTAGTGGAGTTCTTAATTCATGGGATGCGTCAGCAATAAATTGCTGGTGACTTTTTATAGCTTTGTCAATTCTTTCAATCATTTTATTTAGAGAAGTTGCTAAAGAATAAATTTCATCTTTGGCTCTCGGGAGGGGAATCCTTTTATTTAAACTGTTTATACTAATGTCTTTAGCAGTATTAATCATATTAATGATCGGTTTAAATGCAATTATGGATATTAAATAAGCAATAAATCCTGTAATAATTAATGCTAATGGAATTATGATCAGAAAAAAGATAAACAATTTGTTTAGCTGATTAGACATGTCTTCCATCGATGCCGATACCTGAAGAATAAGAGGTTCTTTCCCCTCAATTTCAACAAAACTCCATATCTCACGATAAGGTTTATTCTCAAATGTTCTATTATTATAAATATTGTTCTTATTTTTTATAACAATATCCCTTAGTTTAGTCGTATTTACAAAAGCGGAGTCAATTAAAAGATTACCGCCGCTTTTATTATACAAATTTATTCTAACATGATGTAGCCCTTCTGTATTGAGGCGCCTTAGTTCCACAATATTCAAAATATCATTTTCCAAATATTGTTCTTCAATTTCACTCTGCAATAAAGTAGAATAACTCTGAAGCTCGTTATCAATTTTTTCAATTTCGGACTGCTTAACGGTCTGATAAATGCTGCTGCATATTAAAAGCAAAAGTATGCTAAATAAAAATGTATAAACTAAAATTATTTTCTGTTTAATAGATAACATTAATTTTTCTCAAGTGAAAAAATATAACCGGATCCTCTCACTGTATGGATTAGGCGAGATGAAAAACCGGTATCAATTTTTTGTCTTAAAAATTTCACATTCGACTCAATTACGTTGCTCTTTGGATCAAAATTCATATCCCAAACATGTTCTGAAATTATATCTCTGGTTAGTATCTTATCAGAGTTCATCATAAATAATTCCAGTAACGCATATTCTTTTGAGGTGAGAAGTATTTCTTTGTCTTCTCTTTGGGCTTTATGTGTATTCTGGTTTAAAGTAATACCATATTTCTCAATTATAGTTGTCTTAAGAATACTTCTTCTTCTGGTTAGCGACCTCAGCCTTGCCAATAATTCTCCAAAATGGAAAGGTTTAGCAAGATAATCATCTGCCCCGATATTAAGGCCTTTTATTTTATCTTTTACATCATCCAATGCAGTAAGCATTAATATTGGAGTTGCGATATTTGCAGTCCGTAAATTACTGCATGTAGTATAACCATCTTGTAACGGAAGTCTAACATCCAGAACTATAACATCATAATCATTTGTTTTTGCTAATTCTTCCCCCTGAATGCCATTAGGGGCTATGTCAACAGCAAAACTTTCAATCCTTAGTCCTTTTGCTATTGCCGCTGAGATTTTTATGTCATCTTCTATTATTAATACTCGCATTTATTCAACCCGTTGTTTCAATTCAGTTTAAATATAATTAAAATAAATGAAATAAAAATGAAAAATCCATACGATGTTATTCTAAAAAAGGAAAGGGAAGTACCGTGGGTGTTTTTGCGTTTTCTGTATTTATAATTTGGCAGATGTATTAGGACAGTACACCTGCCTCAAAATTAATTTTCGAGTTGTAACAGGATGCGGATAGTGCGAATACTTTATTGGCTTAATTCATTGAATAAGTCTTTCCACCAATCAGACTGTATAATATTATACTTAGCTTTTTGGCGGGAGTCAAGGATGCTTAAAATATTTTTTTGAATTAAGTTTTTTGTGTTTTCCGCAGTTGCTTTTTCAGTCAATTGCTTTATGGCATCAACAAAGTATCCTTTAACAAGTTTGACCTGATTGTCATCTAAAAACAATTTTTGCTGTAAAATGGATACTTGGTTATCAATTACTTCGCTTTTACTTTGTGCCAATGTAAAGCCAAAGCCAATAATTACAAATAATAATATTTTTGATATACGTTTCATAATAATTCCATAATAGAAATTCTTAAGTGCCTTATATTTTACTATAAATACTACAAAATTTGTTCCAGTCTAAAACTACTAAAAATTATTCTTAAATCATATCAAAAAAATAAGTATTTCAGCTTGTGTATTAAGGAATAAGCTTGTTTATGACGTCACAAGTTGGCTGAAATTAACCATTTTACGGTATAAATTAATAATTTCCAGCTTTTCTTCCTTCGTTAAGTGTTCATCGCTCTCCGTATTTGTTATATCTCTGTTGGGTAACAGAAAGGCAAACAGCAGTTCATATAAAATAGCGCGTTTCCTATCAGGGTTAATGTCCTCACCCTTGCTGAATTTATTAACAACTGTTGCAAATTTTTCTATAATAGGAAAAATATCTTTTTTACCGGGCTCTTTGAAAATAAAATTTATAAAATCTTGTAAACTAATAAATACACTGTTGTATAATTTATAGTACAATATTTCAATCTTTTCCATAAATTCAATAGAAATTGAATCCGGATTTTCATTAATTATTTGTGATTCCATCAATGCTAAATAAAATTAAGTAGATAATTAAAAAATAACCAAATGCTAAAATATTTTAATATCATTATATGATACTAAATCTCAACTCCAATGAAAATTATTCCTTGTAAAGTCCTTGTTTTCGCTTTACTATAAAAGAATAAACTGATAAGTAAAATTTATTAAAATATTTATTCAGTAAAAAGTGAGATCAATTACATCTAATATTTCAAGTAAGTGGTTTTTCCTCTATTTCTTTGGGCAGCTCTACAAAGAAAGTTGTCCCATTTCTTTCAGTTGACTCAAAATATACTTTCCCTTTTAGATATTTCTCTGTCAGAAGTTTTATACTGTAAGTGCCTAAGCCTCTATTTGTTCCTTTTGTGGAAAAGGAACGGCTGAATACTTGCAGCTGTACTTCTTTTGGCATCACTCCCGGATTATGGACTTTCAGCTTAATAGCGGAGTTGCCACTTGAAATGCAGCCTATTGTTATTACATCGCCTTTTTTTGAAGCTTCAATTGCGTTCTTAACTAAATTACCAATTATTCTTCTAAGAATAGTCATATCAGTTCTTAGCAGTGCAAATTGAGATGCGGCATCAATCTGTAATGTTATAGTATGAGCAATATCAGAATTTGAATATTGCTCAACAACAAAATTGAAAACATCGTCTATAAATATGGAAGTAATGTCAAGCTTAAGCTCATTATTTTCCGCCAGAGTCAATTGTCTTTGAGATTGTATTTCATCAATAAGCTGGTCCGATAATTTTCCCAAATATCCAACTAATTCTTTCACTTCTTCCGGGTCAGATCCTGAAATTAAGTGAGCTATGCTTTTTATTCCGCTTGCCGTATTTAACACATCGTGAAAGAATATTCTTTCAAGGGCAAGCCTTCTCTTTTCGTCAGCAATATTTGAAATTGCAACTATAGCATATTTGTTTCCTGCTATTTGGACAGGACTGGACATTACCCTAAAATCCAATGAATCACCTGTACCTGTCAATATCCGGCATTCTTGAATATCTTTTAAACCGTTTAATGAATTCAGAATAGCATTTAAAGCCCCGCAAGTACTGCAAAATTCAGAAGTACCGCAGCCTCCGGCGCTATCGTTTTTGTGAGCGCAATTAAGAAATTCGCCGGGTCTCTTACCAAGAATATCTTCCTGTTGAAGTGCTGTTGAATTTGAATAAACAATCTGTCTCTGTTCATTTAATACAACTAAAGTTTCCGGTAAGTAATTAACAAAGTCACAAATAACCGGGTCATTTTTAACAATATTAGCTTGTTCTAAAATTACTTTTTGCGGTGCTCTTTCAGCCGGAGCCGGGTATATATTCATATAAAGGTCTTTTTCTAACATTATCTAAAATGTCGTACTATTATTTCAGTGTCAATATTATAATAGAGTATCAGTGTCTAAGTTTTTAGCTTCTATATCTTTAAAGTATTTTACCGTTCCAACTTTTAGCTCATAGGTCGATGCTTCATCGCATACAATCATTCCTTTGGGATGCAGCTGCAGAGCGCTAACTGTCCACATATGATTTACGCCTTCTTCTACAACTTTAGCCAATGCCCGTGACTTATTAAGTCCGCTTATAAGTATTAATACTTCATGTGCATCTAAAACTGTTTTTACGCCCACGGTAAGTGCGGTTCTTGGAACATTATCAATATTGTTGTCAAAGAACCTGGAATTAGCAATAATTGTATCCATTGTTAATGTCTTTACTCTGGTTAATGAACCAAGAGAAGAACCGGGTTCATTAAAAGCAATGTGTCCATCAGGTCCAATGCCGCCAATAAAGAGGTTTATACCGCCTGCAGCTTTTATCTTTTCTTCATAAGCGTCACATTCCGCATTTAAATCTTCTGCATTTCCATTAAGAATATTAACGTTTTCTTTCTGGATATCTACATGACTAAAAAGATTATTATACATAAATGAATGATAACTTTCCCTATGATTTTCAGGCAGTCCAACATATTCATCCATATTGAAAGTTTTTACGTATTTAAAGGATAATTTTCCATCTTTATGCAATTTGACAAGTTCTTTATACATTCCTATAGGTGAAGAACCGGTAGGAAGCCCTAAAACAAATAATTTATCAGCGTTTGGTTTATATTCATTTATTGTCTTAGCAACATAATAAGCAGCCCATTTCGATACTTTTTCATAATCCGGCTGAATAATTAATCTCATTTCAACTCCAATTTAATTTTTTAGATTCAATATATAAAAATAAGTATAATTTTAGATTATTCTAAATCCGAAGTCATATATTCGCAGCCGCCGGGGATCTCCGGTTTAACTAAAAGTACTTCTTCTTTCAACAGTGCTACTTTACCGGCATCCATCCCTTTTTTCTTTATTACATATTTCTTAAACGTATAGGAAACGGGAACCACTCCGGCCGTTTTGGCTTTACTGTGGTAAGCTGCTAATGAAGCTGCTTTTTTAAGTACACTTTTGGGTACTATCTCTTTTGTGTTATTTACTCTTAAAACAACATGAGAACCCGGGACGCTTCTTGCATGGAACCAGTAATCATTTTGTTTTGCAAATCTGGTGGTTAATAAATCATTATTGGTGCTGTCTTTTCCAACATACACATCATATTTATTCTCAACTAAATAATGTTTAAACTTATCACTCATGTTTTCTTCAGTATTTTTATAATTTTCTGTTTTAATTTTTAACTCCTTCTTAAGCTCTTCATATTCTTTACTTTCAGTAATTGAATTCAGCTTTTCCTTTTTCGACTGTAAAAAGCTGTACCTCTTTAATAATTGGTCATATAATATCTTGGACTTTTCAAAGTTTATTTTTTCGCTGCGTGATTTATCAAAGTAATAGTCCACATTTTTTTGAGGACTCAGTTTCTTGTCTAACGTAATTTTGATTTTCTCATTACTATTATATACATCTTCCAATTCAATACTCTCATTGCCTTTATTAAGTTTCCATAAATTTATTAAGAGTAAATTCCCGAATTTTGAGTATTTTTCTTCGTTACTTCCTTTAGATATTCTGGCTTTTAGATTATTTAATTTATAAGAGGTTTTTTCAAGCTCTGTACTTATGTATTTTTCTATTATCTTTTGGCTAAGGTCTGCACTTAAATGAATATACCTGGTCTTTAATAAATTAGATATAGCTTCATTTACATTTTTAAAAATTGTTTTACTAAGGTTTGCATATTGTATAAAAGAAGCCGGGGCCAAAAAGTATTTGCCTAAATTTTCATCGGAGAAGATGCAGAAATCACTATTGTAAATTTCCTCAATAGTATTAGCAAACAGTTGTTCATATGAAGAATTAGGATTGGTGGCTTTCCTTAGTTCAACTTCTTTTATCATTTCTTTATTTATTTGAGGATAATTTTTCTTAATTGTTTCCATCAAATCATTATCAGTAAATGAAAGCTGCGGATATACCGGCTGATTAGAAAAATTTGATTCCAAAATATCATTTATAGCTTTTTCAGAATTGTCAGCAGATATCTTTTTGAAAGATTGTATTAGATCTCCGCTTACAGAATATATATTAGTCCGGGGGCCTCTTATGGTGAAATATAGTTGTCCCCTAGTAGTAACCAGTTTTATTATTCTGTCTTTATCGGAAATGCTAATTCCTGTTATTATACTTTTTATAAAAGGATCAAAAAAATCTATTGTATTTTTCTTTGCCCGCTTAAAGCCAGTTCTCAAAATAAAATATGGGTCTTGAAGAGATGTACAGATTTCTATAAAGAAATTATTACTGTCTTTTGAGCAAGACAATATTAGTTTCTGCTTTTCCTGTGAAAAAATCGCTTCAATAACAGCACCATTGGCAGCTTTGTCTATCTCATTTACTAATCTATTTAGTACAAAAAAATTCTTAAACATTTGTAAATAGTTATTATTATTTTTGTTAATCAAAATATACTTTAATATATTTGATACTAAATTAACAAATTAACGTAACAAGTTGAAATTTAAATGCTAAACAATACTATCAAAACCGGTTTTAAGCCTTCATTCTGGACCGCAAACATAATGGAACTGTTTGAAAGATTAGCCTATTATGGACAAATGGCAATCTTAGCGTTATTTTTATCCAAAGAACTCAAATTTACTCCCATACAGATTGGAATAATAACTTCGGTATTTGGAGGTCTTATTTACTTCCTTCCAATTTTTGCCGGGGCTTTGGTTGATAAGTTTAAATTTAAGAAGTCGTTTTCATTGGCTTTCTTTGTGTTGGCAATAGGTTATTTTTTGATGGCCACTACAAGAATTACTCCGTTTGCGTCTTTTTATGCAAGTACCGGAATAAATATTTTTTATATAGTCTTGGGAATTTTAATTTTTACCGCTATGGGCGGTTCATTTATTAAACCAAGTGTCTTGGGTACAATTTCTTTAACGTCAAGCCCGCAGACAAAATCCATAGGTTATGCAATTTATTACTGGCTTGTAAATATTGGCGGTGCTTTAGGGCCATTTATTGCTCTTTTTGTAAGGGCAAACATAGGGATGTATGCAGTCTATTTTGTTTCGTCTTTAAGCTGTACATTAATGTTTCTGGCTTCTCTTTTTATTTTTAAGGAACCGGAGAACAATGAAATAAGCGAAAGCATAGGATTTTCACAAATTATTAAAAATATGCTTGTAGTTGTCACAAATTTGAAATTTATGATTTTCCTTTTAATCTTTTCATTGTTCTGGCTAATGTTTTGGCAAATTTATGTAATTATCCCTTTATATATTACTGATTACATTGACGCAAATGCTCCAATTGAAGTGATTATATCAGCCGGGGCATGGGGTATAATTGCTTTGCAGCTTGTTGTAAATTATTTTACCAAAAAGCTATCTCCTATAAATGCCATAATATTAGGATTTGGTATTGCAGGCCTTTCCTGGTTAATAATATTATCCCATTCTATATTTCCTTTTATCTCCCCTATAACTCTTATCGTAATTGCTGTTGTAGTCTTTTCAATAGGCGAGATGACTCAGGCTCCGCGGTATTATGAGTATATAGCAGATTTAGCTCCGGCAGGGCAGACCGCTATGTATCAGGGATTTGCATTTCTGCCTATTGCAATAGGATGGTTTTTCGGAGGTAATTTAGGCGGCTGGTTATATGAAAAGTACGGCAGGCAGTCTCATTCACCTGAGGTAATATTTGCCGTCCTTTTAGTTGTGGGTGTTGCTTCTGTACTGCTTATGATATTATACAATTACATTGCTAAGCCAAAAAACAAATAAGTACTAAATGGTAATGCTTATTTGATTGTTTAAAAAACAAAGTTTTGATATATTTGGAAGATGAATAAATATTTTAACAAAAAGAACTCATACATATTACTGATAGGAATAGCAATATTTCTGTTAATAGTAGTTTTATTAAACAATGTGATTTTTCCTTGGTATGTAAGCTCTACCGAGACAAAAATTCCCAGTGTATTAGGATTAACTCAAGAACAGGCAATTGCTGCATTAAGGGAAGCCAAACTGGAACCGGTTATTGCAGGCTCAATTGGTGGTTCAAACTATCCGGTCGGAACTATTATGAAGCAAAATCCAAATGCCGGTAAGAAAGTAAAGGAAAACAGAAGAGTTTATATTTTTGTTAGTACAGGTGAAGAATTAGTAAAAGTGCCCAATTTAAGGGGTAAGAGCTTAAAAGACGCAAATATCTTACTGGTTAAAGCTGGTTTAATCCTCGGTAAGTCTACTGAGGGTAATTCTGAAAGTCCGATAGGGGTTATCTTTGCCCAGTCTTATGCCGAAGGAACTTCTGTAAAGAAGGGAACAAGTGTAGACGTAAGCATAAGTATTGGAGCCGCTGACTCTACTTCAGTACCTATCCCTGAAATTATCGGTAAGTCATTAAGCGAAGCTCAGAAGATTTTAGCTGAAAAACAATTGAAGGTCGGTAAAATTAGTTATCAAAGTTCCTCCTCATTATTGCCTAATACCGTATTAGATCAATATCCAAGCCAGGGACAGAGAGTTCAGCCGGGCTCTGCAATTGATGTTGTTGTTACCAAAGTTGAAACTCAAGAAAAAAAGAAAGAAGAAATAATAGAGTAATGCCAATATTAGCACCGTCTATATTATCTGCAGATTTTTCTGAATTAAGAAATCAAATTAAATTAGTTGAGAGCGGGGGAGCTGACTGGATCCATTGCGACATTATGGATGGGCATTTTGTCCCTAATATTACTTTTGGACCAATGATAGTAAAGAAAGTAAAGGAAATAACTTCGTTACCTGTTGACACTCATTTAATGATAAGCAATCCGGATTTATATTTGGAATCTTTTATTGAAGCCGGAAGTGATTATTTAACTGTGCATCAGGAAGCTGTTATCCATCTTGACAGAACTCTTTCCCACATCCGTGAACTTGGAGCCAAAGCAGGCGTTTCTTTAAATCCATCAACACCTGTCAGTTCAATTGCCGATGTGATTGATAAAATTGATTTGCTGCTGATAATGTCTGTTAATCCGGGATTCGGTGGACAAAGTTTTATAAAAAATTCATTAAAAAAAATAAAGCAAGCCGTTGAGTTGAGATCTGCATTAAATGCAGATTTTATTATAGAAGTTGACGGCGGTATGAATAAATTAACTATAAAAGAAGCTTTAGACAGCGGCTGCCAGGCATTTGTTGCCGGCTCTTCTGTTTTTGGAGCAAAAGATATTGCTGCATCCGCAGCAGAATTAAAAAATATTATTAGATAAGGAAGGTTATTATGAGTTTAGTATTAATAGGTGGTAAAGTTGTTACACCTTTTAGAATATTAAATGCTGCTACTATTGTCATTAAAGATAATAAGATTTATGAATTAGGTAAGTCATCTGATGTTAAAATTCCGGAAGATGCTAAAATAATTGATTGCTCTGGTAAGACAATTACACCGGGATTTGTGGATTTATTGGTACACGGCGGCGGAGGCTATGCTTTTGCAGATGAAAATCCTGAAAGTATCGGTAAAGTTGCCCGCTATTTTCTTGAACACGGATCAACTACTATGCTTGCTTCTCTTTACGCACAGCCTGAAGAGTTGCTGCTTAAAGATATTAGAAAATTATCAGATTATATCCTTGCACACCCTGAATCCAACATTAAAGGTATTCATATGGAAGGTCCTTACTTGAATAAGGAACTTAAGGGAGCGATGAATGAAAGCTATTTATGGAAACCAACTGTTGAGTCATGGAACAAAATGTGGGATGCTTCTCAGGGATTAATCAGACTTATGTCTATTGCTCCTGAATTGCCGGGTGCAATTGAAGTAATGCGCGAAGCTTCTTATAGGAATGTAGTCCTTTCAATAGGGCACTCTATGGCAAATTACGATGAAATTGAATTAGCAATTGATAATGGTGCTGCTCATGTTACCCATATGTTCAATGCTATGAGTCCTTTCCATCATAGAAAACCTGGTGTTATTTTAGGTGCATTGTTAAGAAATGAACTTAAAATTGAACTGATTGCCGATACCCTTCACGTTCATCCTGCAGTAATGGAATTCTTACTTAAAGTTAAAGGTTCAAACGGTATTATACTTGTCTCAGATAGTATAAGAGCCGGCGGTATGCACGAAGGTGAATATGATTTTGCAGACCAAAAAGTTTATATGAAAGATTCTAAAGCTGTTCTTAAAGACGGTACATTAGCAGGGAGTACTCTTACTCTTAACAAAGCAATTAAAAACTTAGTTGTTACCGCTAATGCCAAATTAACAGATGCAGTTAGAATGGCTGGCTTAAACGGAGCTAAAGTAATTAACCTTGAACACTCTAAAGGTGTTTTATCTTCCGGCAGAATTGCAGATATCGTTGTAATGGATGACGAATATGAAGTTGATATGACAATTCAAGACGGAAAGATCGTTTATCAGAGAACTAAGTAATTAATTATTCTTTTTCGGCTGTCTTTGTATAAAGTATATTTATTCAAAGACAGCTTTTACTTTATGGAGGTGCCTTGTTTACCCAGGTCATTTACCTAAATAGTCAAGCCTGCTTTAGTCAGTACGTCAATAAATACAATTTAGGCAATGTCTCATATATCTTGCCTCAATACGTAATTCTATATAGAAATATTAGTGAAAGTGAAAAGCCCCTTTTTGAAAAGATCAGTATTTCTGATAATAGTTTCCGGTATAATAAAGTACTCAACTCAGCCTTATATTTCTTCAATAATTTAAGTACCGCTTGTTTTGATAAATTCCCCAATGTGATTAAAGAATTAAGCCTTATTGCCTTAAGTAATTTTAATGACTCCATTTCACTTAAAATACCTATAAATGGTAAAATATTTGATTTTAATTTTGCTTATTTAATGGGTATCTTAAATGTGACTCCTGATTCTTTCTCAGATGGAGGCAGCTTTATGAATAAAGATAAAGCCGTAGATTATGGCTTGAAAATGCTTGATGAAGGTGCTGATATTATTGATATAGGCGGTGAGTCCACACGTCCAGGATCTGACTTTGTACCTGTTGATGAAGAGCTTAAAAGGGTATTACCTGTTATTGCGGGTATCAAAAAATTAAGACCCGGTGCAGTCATTTCGGTTGATACTAATAAAAGTGAAGTAGCAAAGAAATCTCTTGATGAAGGCGCCGACATCATAAATGATATAAGCGGTGGTATTTTTGACCCTGAGATTTTTAGAATAGTTAAAAATGCTGATGCTGTTTATATTCTGATGCATATTAAAGGAACACCTAAAGATATGCAGCATAATGTATTTTATGATAACCTTATAGAAGATATTTACTCTGAATTAAATACCCAATTACAGATAGCCCAAAAAGCCGGGCTTAATAAAATTATTATTGATCCGGGTATTGGATTTGGAAAAACGGCTGAACAAAACCTTGATATTATTGAAAGAATTTCTGATTTTAGAAGCTTGGGATTTCCTATTCTTATTGGACTTTCAAGAAAAGGATTTCTTGGAAAATTGTTTAATTATGAATTAAATGATAGAGATTTTCCTTCATCAATTGCCGATACTATTTCATTATTAAATGGCGCAAGGATTATTAGAACTCATAATGTAAAAAATTGCAGAATAGTATGTAACATATTCAATAAAATGATTTAACTTCTTATGATTGAAATATTTAGACTCGGTTTCCTTACTATTTACTTTACGGATATTGTAGATATTACATTAGTATCTTTAATATTCTATAAATTATATCGTACTCTTAAAGGAACTATTGCCGCACAGATTTTTATTGGGCTTGTGATCGTGTTGATGCTTTCCTTTGTTTCACAGGCTGCAAACCTGAGGGCATTAAGCTGGATATTTAAATTGATTTCTGACATATGGGTGGTTGCGTTTTTAATTCTTTTTCAACCGGAAATTAGAAAAGTTTTGGTTATTGTTGCCAGAAACCCCTTGTTCAGAATATTTGTAAGGTCATATAGTCCGGAGGCAGCATCAATAATAACCGATGCAGCATTTGAGCTTGCCCAAAGACAGCACGGAGCATTAATCATTGTTATTAAATCTTCCGGTATGAGAAGCTTCTCTGAAACCGGAGAGTTGCTTAGCGCTAAACTTAGTAAAGATTTACTAACTTCAATTTTTTTTCCAAGGTCTTCGCTTCATGATGGAGCAGTAATGGTAAAGGGGAATGTTATTGAAGCTGCAAGGTGTACCTTGCCTCTCTCATCTACTACAATGGTTAATGGAGAATCTTTAGGTATGAGGCACAGGGCAGGACTTGGAATTTCTGAGCAGGCAGATGTTATTAGCGTTATTGTTTCTGAAGAGACAGGCAGTATTTCAGTTGCTGAAGACGGCCGTTTAATTAAAGGACTTTCAAAAGACGGCCTTAAGAAAAAGCTTACTTTCGTTTCAAAAAATACATCTGATAAAGAGTGAATTGTCCTTGCGGGATAACGGTCAAATCTCTTGCAATATTGTATAATTTTATTATCTTTTCCTCTGTAATTCTTTCAAATTAAAATGGAGATAGTATGAAACTTAAATACTTTTCACATTCTGCTTTTCAAATTACTACAGAAAAAGGAATTGTTATTTTGATTGATCCTTTCCTGGATGGAAATCCGACATCTCCTGTTAAATCCGCAGAAGTCAATGCAAATTATATTATTGTAACTCATGCTCACGGAGATCATTTTGGCGATGCCGCTAAAATTGCCGAACGCTGTGGTTCTACCTTCATATGTGTAGATGAACTTGCCACTATTTGCTTAAAACAGGGTTTCAGAGCTCATAATATGCATATCGGAGGAGGATATAACTTTGAATTCGGCAGAGTAAAATTTACTATTGCTCATCATGGTTCAATAACTACTGACGGCAGATATGCCGGTGAACCGGCCGGAGTTCTTGTTACAATTGAAGGCAAGACAATTTACCATTGCGGTGATACTGCTCTGTTTTATGATATGAAACTTATTGGCGAAATGAACAAAATTGACTATATGCTTGTACCAATTGGTGATAATTTTACTATGGGTATTGATGATGCCGTTAAAGCTGCAGAACTCGTAAATCCTAAAACGGTTATTCCTATGCATTATAATACTTTTCCTGTTATTAAGGCTAATCCAAATTTATTTTTGGAAAAATTGAAAGCCGTAAATATTAACTGTCAAGTGTTAAAATATGGAGAGGAAATAGTTCTATAATGTATAATATATTTTTTTTGAATATATTACATCTTAAAATAATTAGATTTTCTTAAATAAGGTTTTGATGACTAAAGTAATTTCTATTGCAAATCAAAAAGGCGGGGTGGGTAAGACTACTACAGCAATAAATTTGTCTTCTTCTTTGGCGGCTGCCGAAAAAAAAACACTTTTAATTGATATTGACCCGCAGGCTAATTCTTCCTCAGGTATTAGTGTTGTTAACCAGACACCTTCTGTTTATGAAGTCTTAATTGGTATTCAGGATATAAATAGCTCTATCATAAATTCATTTATGCCTTATTTGGATATACTGCCTTCAAACATTAACCTTGTAGGTGCAGAAATTGAAATGGTAGATATGCAGGGCAGGGAATTCTTAATGAAGAAAGCTCTGGCTCAAATTAAAAATGAGTATGACTTTATTATTATTGATTGTCCGCCTTCATTGGGATTGCTTACATTAAATTCTTTAACTGCTTCAAATTCTGTATTAATACCTGTGCAGTGTGAATATTTTGCATTGGAAGGACTTGGTCAGCTTTTAAATACTATTAATATTGTAAAGCAGCATTTTAATAAAAATCTTACAATTGAGGGTGTCTTGCTAACTATGTTTGACACTCGTTTAAAATTATCCCATCAGGTTGCAGAAGAAGTGAAGAAATATTTTGGTGACAAAGTTTTTAACACCATTGTACATAGAAATGTTAGGATTTCTGAAGCCCCGAGTTTTGGAAAACCTGTAATTCTTTATGATGCCTTATCATCCGGGGCTAATAATTATATAACTTTAGCGGAAGAATTGTTATCAAGAAACTTAGCAGTAAATAAATAATATGATAAAAGGTAAAAATAGTTTAGGTAGAGGTTTGGACGCTCTTATAAATTCTTCCGAACGCAGCCAAATTGAAAATAATGTAATGGATAATTATTATGGCAACAATAATAATAATGGTAATAACCATGACCATGATAATGATAATGGCGATAATCATAATGCAGTTAAAGCAGTTGATGCAGAAGCAGGAAGCATAAATAAAATTGATATAAATTCAATTGCTCCTAATCCTTTTCAGCCAAGAACTGTATTTGAACCACAGGCTCTGGAAGAGTTAAGAAAATCTATTTTAGAAAATGGTTTGATTCAGCCCATTACAGTAAGAAAAATTGATATCAACAGTTATCAGTTAATATCAGGTGAAAGAAGACTAAAAGCCTGCAAAGAGCTGGGATATAAAACTATTCCTGCTTATATTCTAATTGTAGAAACTGATGAAGCTATGCTTGCAATGGCTCTTATTGAGAACTTGCAGCGTGAAAAGCTGAATGCAATTGAAGTAGCGATGGCTTATAAGCGTCTTATGGAAGAATGCAGTTTAACGCAGGAAAAAATTGCAGAAAAAGTCGGTAAGGACCGCACAACCGTTGCTAACTCTATGAGGTTGTTAAAACTTCCTGGTGAAATTCAAAACAGCTTGATTAAAGAAGAAATATCAATGGGGCATGCAAGAGCTCTGATAAATTTACCGGACTCTAATATGCAGTTGGAAGCTCTCTCCAAAATTCTTATTCATAACCTGTCTGTAAGAAAAGTTGAGCAGTTGGTTAAAAAAATGTTGGTTGATTCCAAAAAAGAAATAAAAAACCACCACATCCCTAATATAAAAGATACTGCAAAAGATTCCGGTTTGCGAGATGTTGAGGATAAGCTGAGAAGAATATTTGCTACAAAAGTATCTTGCAAACAAAGACAAGACGGTTCAGGTGAAATTGCAATTGAATTTTTCTCTCTGGATGAACTTGAAAGGCTTTTTGATTTATTTGATGTCATTGAAAAATATAACAATTAAAATTTTACTGATTATTTTATTTTGCGCTCCTTTATTTAAAGCTCAAAGTAAAGATTCCGTGCAGGTTAAAGACACTACTTTTGTAATGAAAAAATCACCCTGGGGTGCTGTTTTAAGAAGTGCTGTTGTGCCGGGTCTCGGGCAGATTTATAACCAATCTTACTGGAAAGCTCCGGTTGTATGGGGCGTATCCGGCTGGTTTGTTTATAATTGGTTTTATAACGATAAAAAGTATAAAGACAATAAAGAATTATATAGAAAATTTAACGTTACTACTTATAGAACTAACCGTGACTTTTACCGTGATCAGAGAGACCTTTTTGCAATATATATCGGGATAACTTATTTCCTGAATTTGGTTGATGCTTATGTAGATGCTCATTTATTTGATTTTACAGTTGACGAAAATAAAATGCTGAAATTAAATGTCCAAATTAAATTTTAAAATACTTACTTATGAAAAATGTTGTAGTCTGTAACCATTGCGGTAAAGAGAACGATTATTATAGCCTTAATTGTTCTGAATGCCGCGCTTATATAAGAGGGCACGTTTACAATATTGACCTGTGGCATACTTTCAGCCAGCTTCTGGAAAGCCCAAAGGAAGCATTTACAAATATTGTTTTTAGCGATCATAAGAATTTTGTTATACCATTATTTCTGGTTATAGTATTTAAATTTTTATTTAATATAATGTTCTTTTCAGCTTATACATCCAGGCCTGCCTCCGTTTATAACAATTTACCGGGTAATTATATTGTTACCGCTGTTGCATTTTTTATTACACTTTTAGTAATTTCATTTTTGATAAATAGGATACTAAAAATGTTAGGCAGCAACGGAAGAACAAAGGATTACTTTGCCATTTTAGTATATTCGTTATTCCTCTATACTATAGGCGCAATAGTTTTATATCCTGTTGAGTTTATTGTGTTTGGACCGTATCTGCACTCTCTTTCCCCAACTCCATTTGTTTTAAAGCCCTCAATTGCTTACATATTAAGCGGTATTGAAATCCTATTTGTTGTTTGGTCTGTATTTCTCTTAATTACAGGGCTTTTTGTACAGACAAAAAACAAATTATTCTCTATAATTGCCGGTCTTATTATTAATATATTGTATTTTGTAATTACTTATGCCGGCAGTATTTTGTTATTTAAATTAAGGTAATATTTATTATGAACCTAAATACTGATGTACTTGTTATTGGCAGCGGAATTGCCGGATTATTTACGGCGTTAAAAGTTTCCGAATATGCTGATGTAATATTAGTGACTAAAAAAAATAAAACTGAGTCCAATACTAACTATGCACAAGGTGGTATAGCCTCCGTTATTGATAAAAATGATACTTTTGAAAAACATATTGAAGATACATTAATTGCAGGTGCCGGTTTATGCGGCAAATCTGCAGTTGAACTATTAGTGCATGAAGGTCCTGATAGAATAAATGATCTGATTGAAATTGGAACCAATTTTACCAGAAAAGAAGGTAAATTGGATTTGGCAAGAGAAGGCGGCCATTCCATGCACAGAATTGTGCATGCAAAGGATTTTACAGGCCGTGAAATTGAACGTGCCTTAATTGAGCATGTTCTTAGCAGCAAAAGAATACAGGTAATTGAAAATGCTTTGGCAATAGATCTTATTACAGAGCATAACATTAAAAATTTAAAGGATGAACCTCTTAACAATAGGAATTGCTGGGGCGCTTACATCCTGGATATATTCAAAAAATCTGTTTTTACCATTACTTCCAAAGCCACAGTTTTGGCTACAGGTGGTTTAGGCCAGGTTTATCTTCATACAACTAACCCATATATTGCCACAGGTGACGGATTTGCAATGGCATACCGTGCCGGCGCAAGAATAGGCAATATGGAGTTTATTCAATTCCATCCTACATCATTGTATTCTGAAGAAACCAGTTTAACTACCCCTTCTTTTTTAATCTCCGAAGCGGTTAGAGGCTTTGGCGGAATATTAAAGAATAAGGCAGGGGAGTGTTTTATGGAAAAATATGACAGCCGTAAAGAACTTGCCCCCAGGGATATAGTTGCAAGAGCGATTGACAGCGAACTTAAACGCACAGGCGATGAATTTGTTCTGCTTGATGTAACTCATAAGAGTAAGGAAGAAATTATAGATCATTTTCCAAGCATTTATGAAAAATGCCTCTCTGTTGATATTGACATATCCAAACAGCCAATTCCGGTTGTGCCTGCTGCCCATTATGCCTGCGGCGGTATTGTTGTAGATGAGTTTGCCCGTACTTCATTAAAAGGATTATATGCCTGCGGAGAGGTCTCAATGACAGGCGTACACGGTGCAAACAGACTTGCCAGCAACTCATTGCTTGAAGCAGTGGTTTATGGATACAGAGCAGCATTAGATATTGATAAACTAATTAAAGTCACTCAGACTACCAGAGTTGACGTGCCGGAATGGGATGATAGCGGAACTTTATCTCATGACGAAAAAGTGCTTATCACTCACTCAATTAAAGAGATTAAGCAGATTATGTGGGATTATGTAGGCATAGTCCGTTCTGATTTACGTCTTGAGAGAGCCGCAAGCCGTTTGCATAATATCTTTCTTGAAAATGAACAGTTGTATAAAAGAACAAAAGTTTTTGAAGACATACTGGAATTAAGAAATATTACAACCTGTGCTCATATGATTATTAAATCAGCTCAAATGAGAAAAGAGAGCAGGGGTCTTCATTTTACTTTGGATTATCCTAATCTTTTAGAAGTTGCTGAAAATACAATTCTGCAAAATACAAATCCATAAGAATTATTGTAAATTACAGATGCACTCTTTATAGAGTTAGCAGTTAAAGAAAATAATTATAGAGACGCTTTAAGAGGCGTCTCTTTTTTTATGCAATCTGAATTTTATTAAAACTTTCCATTATAGCACACTCCTGATTATTTGCCGGCATACCGCTAACAAATATATAGCTAAACTAATGTATAAAACTAAATTTTGCCCTTAATCGATCAATCGTTTATGATTATACTGCCGGTGTTACGCTGAATATAAAACCCCACCCGTCGAGAGGGCAAAGCAACCCGTACAGATATATATTCTGTCGAGGGAGAGCTTATGCAACTTAAATTCTTTTTTGTTTCCCTTTGTGAAAATATAATTATGGACAAGGCCCAATCTATTTCCGCCCCGAGTCGTCCGAATTCGGACTTCACTCAGGGCTATCGATAGGGGGAAAACCACAAATTCTCCCTGCTATTTAGTTATTCACTTGTAATTGTAATCTTCCTTTATTGGGAACTAATTACTGTTTACTGATTACTGCTGACTGTTGACTGCAAAGTGTTTTGCTATTAACCCGTACCTTAGACCTTTAGTACTAACGGTTAATCTGTCCAAGCGCAGCTTTTCCATTATATTTAATAGAATTATGGAGCTGCTTAATATAATGTCTTCACGACCCTTAACAATATCTTTGAACTTGCTGCTGATCTCACCAGGAGTTAATGCCATAAGGGTTTTAATAGTTTCTGAAATAGCTGTCCTTGTTATTACAAATCCGTTAAGTATTAGTTCGTCAAATTTATGCAGATTATTTAGGATGGCAGCTATGGTAACCGGTGTTCCGGAAATTCCATAAACATTATCCGGCTGCAAATGCAGATCATTTAACTCTTCAAAAACAAAATCCAAATGATCAGTTAATAAATTTATGTCTTTAATTGCAGGGGGGTGAGTCGTAAAAAACTTTTCGGTTGTGTTAACTCCGCCAACCGGAAAACTTTTGTTGTAAGTAATGTCAGTGCCCCGGCCGAATGAAATTTCCGAACTTCCTCCGCCAATGTCTATTACCAAATTAGTCTTACTTGTCTTCAGGCTATCTATTGCCCCTAAATAAGAATATTCGGCTTCGCGGAATGTTGGGATGATTTCAAGATCCCACTTGTATCTTTGTTTAACTTTTTCAATAACTACAGCAGAGTTTGAAGCATTTCTAAGCGCGGCAGTTCCGGCTACTAATACTTCTGAACAGTTATGAGATTCAATTATATCATAATATCTGTCAAGAACATCCATTAATCTTTCAATACTTCCGGCAGGGAATTCACTGCCGGGGACAACTCCTTTGCCAATTCGGGGAGCTGAAACTTCATTGACTACCGGGATGATTTCATTTCCTTCTGCAATCTCGGCAATGAGCAAAATAACTGTGTTAGTACCTATATCAATTGAAGCAATATTCATAAAATTTTTGTATCTTTCGTAAATTAATTTTTTAGAATTATGAAAAACATTAACAAATTATCAAAAACATTCTTATATATAAGTTTTTCCACAGCTATTATATGGATTGGCGCTTATATATGCAAATTATTATTATTTTATCAATTGTTTGACGGTCCCAAATTACCCGTTAAACCTTATCTGCTGAATAATAAAGAAGCTGCTTTTGCTGCATTAAATGCAATTTTGCCGGTAATTACCGTAACCTTGATAATGTTTCCTGCGTTTGTGATATTTTATACACTATTTTTAGTGACTTCACGATTAAGCCTTAAGAAAAATGGATGGTTATTTATTTCTTCCATATTGATATATATAACGGCTCCATTTGAAATATTTTTGTATCTAAAGGATTATAAAATTTTTAATTTTATATATTACGGCGGCGAAACTCCTGCAAATATAATAAATTTGATAGCAGAAAGAGTTCAGATATTAAGCAGTTTTCCAATGATTTTACTTTTTGCTTATTTCGCTGTTTTGTTCTTAATAGTATTTAAACCTCTTCAAAAAGAAGATACTGTTAAATAATGAAAATTAAAGAAAAAGAATTTGAAGATATTTTAGTTGACCTGAAAGCTTTGGCTGCCCAATTAGGGGCCGAAATCAGGTTTGAGAAAGGCGATTTTAAAGGCGGTTATTGTCTGCTTAAGGATAGTAAAGTAGTTGTAATTAATAAAATGGCTAATCTTCAAAAGAAAGTAATGATACTTTCAATGGCTTTGAAAGAACTGGGTATTGATGATATGTATCTGACTCCCAAACTGAGGGAAATTATTGATGAAATGGCAGATATGAAATGAAAAAAATCCTGGTTGTAAATGGTCCAAATCTGAATTTGCTGCATAAAAGAGACAGCTCAATATATGGCAGTTTATCTCTGGAGGGTATTTGCGAAATTTTAACAAATAAATTTGTGGGTAAAGCTGAATTCAGTTTCCGCCAGACTAACCTTGAAGGGGAAGTGGTTGACTTAATAAATTATGCCGAAGAAGACGGATTTAACGGCCTAATTATAAATCCCGGAGGATTTGCTCATACTTCTGTTATAATAAGAGATGCATTGGAGCTTTGCAGGCTTCCAAAAATTGAAGTTCATTTATCAAATTTAGCACAAAGAGAAGAGTTTAGGCATGTGATGATTACTGCCGCTAAATGTGATGGTTACATTTCGGGACTTAAAGAATATAGTTATATAGCTGCTGTTTATGCTCTGTTGGAGATGTTAAGTGATTAATAACAGTGTTTTCTTAATTATTTTCTTTAAAACAATACCTTCAACTTGCTATTAATACAATAAATAGCTATTTTTATTGAAAACTTTTATAATGCCTGAAATGAAAGATCTATCTATAAAAAAACTTTATTACTCAATTAGCGAGGTTAGTAAAATAACCGAGGTTGAGCAATATGTATTGCGCTATTGGGAAACCGAGTTTGAAAGCTTAAAACCTCAGAAAAACAGAGCAGGTAACAGGATATATACTAATAAGGATATCCAGTTAATTATGCAGATAAAAAGTTTACTGAGAGATAAGAAATATACAATTGAAGGCGCAAAAAAAATTCTTGAAACTATTGAACCTCCGGTTGAAGTAATGAAACCAATTGAGTTCAATACTCCGGAATCACTTGGTGAGAAATTTACCGTTATTGAAAAAATTGAAGAAGTATTTATTCCTGAAGTACAAGAGGATATAACTGCTCCTGAAATTATTGAGCCTGCGATTGCTGTTGATGCGGTAAAGATTGAGCAGGAAGAGGTTAAAGTTAGTCCGGTATCTGATATAACAGAGTTTAAAAAGAAAAAAGAATTTAAGGACGATGATCTAATTGAAATAAAAAATATACTGCAGGCTTTACTTAACAAGTTATAAAATTATTCGGAACGTGGCGCAGCCCGGTAGCGTACCTGAATGGGGTTCAGGGGGTCGGGGGTTCAAATCCCCCCGTTCCGACTTAAAAACACACTTTATCACTTCCTCCCATTAAGACTTACAATATTTCTTAATATCTATAATTACTTGAGCAATACACACTGCTTGGTTTGAACAAAATTACCTGCACGCAATGTATAGAAGTATATTCCATTGGCTAACCCGTTTCCGTTAAGCCTTACCTGATAATGACCTGATTGTTTCTCTTCATTTACTAATGTAGAAACTTCTTTCCCGAGGATGTCATATAATTTAAGAGTTACGTATGAGCATATCGGTACCTGAAAATTTATTACCGTAGTCGGGTTAAACGGATTGGGATAATTTTGTGCTAAGGAAAAATTCTTAGGCTCTCCCTGTACATCAACTTCCACAGCTTTGGAAAACTCATACTTACCGTCGTTATCGATTTGTTTTAACCGATAAGTAACAACACCGTATTGTGGATGTTCATCAGTAAATGAATAGTCTTTTGGTGAGTTGCTGTTTCCGTTTCCGTTTACTAACCCAATCTTTTTCCAATCTTTTGTCAACTGTCCGCTGCTAACTGAACGCTGTATTTCAAATCCGTAGTTATTTACTTCTGTTGCGGTTTGCCAGTTTAATACAACTTTACTGCCATTTACTTTTGCAGCAAATGATGTTAATTCAACCGGAAGCGGCAATGCGTTGTCTCCAATTGTCAAAAGAGAAAAGCCGTTAATTCCGGTAAGAGTCATTTTATTATTCGCCGCGTCAAGTGTCCCGCCTGCATTAGTCCAATTTGTGCCGCTATCAGTAGATTTAAACAGAACGAAATTGTTTTCACTTATTCCGTTAAATTCATTTTCGTTGTAATTAAATGCTAAAGTCGCATTTAATCCGGTATTTGTTGCAGGAGTAATATTGTAATACCTTAGTATGCTTTTTGCAGAACCGGCCGTATGAACAGCATGACCCCTGGTGATGGTTGTAGAACCCATATTAGCTGCAGTAGTTAAAACTGCTCCAAGTCCGCCGATATTTTGTGCACTGATATTATTTAAGTCTCTTGTTGTTGTTATAGTACCGCTTGCACCGTAAAGTCTATAACTTCCTTCATATAAATATCCGGATGCACCAAGAGTAATTATCTGCCCGTTCAAATCAACATTTTTATCAAGAAAAAGATTACCGTTTACAGTTAAGTTTGAACTTAATATAGGTGAAGCAGTTGACGAAAATAAGAGGTTGTTTACCGTCGGTATCCCGCTAATTGTTGATTCATTTCCTAAACTCCATTTGTATAAACCGACATTGTCGGTTGCCGCAGGGGCTGTGCCTGCGCTCCAGTTTGCGGATGTTGACCAATCAGTACTTTCTGAACCAATCCAGGTATTGAAAGCTTCAGAAGAAACCCAGGCCGGAAGGCCATTTGATCCGTTCAGCGTGCCGTTGTGTTTATAACTGCTCATATCATAAAGTGTTGTACCGTCAGACTGATCAAATCTGTAATATGAAACTAAACCGGATTCATTCCCGGTTAAAGTTGTCATCATATTTTCTCTTATTTCATCTTGAGTGCGGGCAATATTCCAAATACGGATTTCATCAATTTGACCGGCAGTTTTATTGCTGGTTGCATCCCAGGGAGCAGTGCCAATGCGCAAAGGATTGTCTCCGGCTATCGAAATACCGGCATCCGGCATATCTGTTTTTTCGTAAACTAATACTCCATTTACATATCCCCGGAAAATGCCATTGTTTCCGCCGTTTCCTTTAGAATAAGTTACAGCTAAATGTGTCCATTGATTTGAAGAAATAGTACCGCCAGTAAATGAGTAATACGTAGAACTGTTTATTCTTATTTCGGGATAGAGTTTGCCATAAACAACTCCCAAAACATAAAAAGCGTTACTTATTGTATAACTTTTACCGAATATTTTTTGATCCTTACTCGGATCTGTAACTTTAACCCAGGCTTCCATTGTCAAATTAGCAAAATTTTTCAGTGCAGCATCAGTTGCGGTACAATCCACATAATCATCCACACCGTCAAATTGCATTGCTTTGCCGGAACCGGTAAAAGCACCCGAGGCTTTCCATAATGCACCGTTTATTGTTCCGTTATTGATTCCGCTTGTTTGATTATCTGTTAACGTTGTTCCGCTTCCGTTGCTCATTTTATAATATGCTGCAAGATTTGCTTCGCTTCCGGATAGTTCTTTATACATATTGGCTTTTATTTCTGCTTCTGTCCGCACAACATTCCAGATTCTAATTTCATCCATATATCCCTTAAAATACTTTTCGTGAAGATTATACCACGGAGCCATTCCGATGATCATCGGTGTGGTGTTTGTTATGTCGGCATTGAAAGTGGACGTATTGATAACCAGTTTTCCATCTATATAACCTTTTAAGTAATCCCCGGCTTTCCAACTCATAGCTATATGAACCCATTTATTGGTAGGAACTTCATCAGTGCTTGTAACACTTGTATAGGGGCTTGAGCCATGCCAGACTTCCAGATTGAGTTTATTATCACTAACGCCTAATAGGAACCCTTGTTGAGCATTATCAGAATTTGTCTGCCCGATCAGTTTGTAATCAAAACTGCTGCCGGAAGCAGATATATTCACCCACATTTCTATGGTAAATTGCGTAAAATCGAGTGATGTGTTGTATGGAACTGATATATAATTATCCGTTCCGTTAAATTGTAAAGCGTAACCGCCGTTTTGTGCCTGTAATGGAAGTAATAAGAATACTGACAATAAGATAAAATTGAACAAGGTCTTCATAGTTATTCTTTAATTGTTGTTATGATTTATGCTTCAACTCATTATCGAACATTATCAGTATTATTTTAGAAATATTTGAAAAACAGGGAATTTGGCTTTGAGTAAAAAATCAGTTGCATCTTTAATAGAATAATGATTTTGAGAAATTGGTGAATGTTTTTGCATATGGAACTTCTGTAGCAAAGCAGAAAGCTATTCAGCCAAAGTTGAGCTTCCGGCTCTCCTTATACTGTGAGTGTTAAATTGCTTTACATTTTGTAAACAGATGCAACAAAGGAAAACTCAAATCGGTTTGTTTGATTATAATAGTAGTTACATCCGGAATGTCCGATTCCCGACTCGACATGACAAAACTGCGTTTAATTATTAATTGTTAATTGTTAATTGTTAATTGTTAGTTACACATCATTTGTACTAAGCAATTAATTTGCTATATTTTATGAAATGTTTTAGGAGTATTTCAATGTTATTAGGCATATTAACAATAGTAATTGCTGTTATTCTTGCCTCAAAATTTATGAAGGGATATAATCCAAGCTGGTTAGTTAATCCAAAAGATTAATACCGGCATAATTACTTAAAAAAATTTATCCTGTCTTTTACACCGGAAAACGTAATTGATGAAGGAGTCATTTCATCAGTCTTATGGAGATAAGCGGGAATGTCTGTACTCCTCCCGCTTGTTTTCCGTTTTGTCTTTTGCGGGGAACCCGTTTCGGACGTTGAGTTGGGGGCCTTAATTGGCATCTATACGTCCTCGTTACAAATTGAAAATTTTTATTGCGGCGGAGACGTTTAGGGCGTATGCTTAAGGTCTTTGTTACCATTGGCACGATAAGCGCCGCCGTTTTTTTTATATAAATTTTGCAGCGAATCGTTTCGGACGTTTCGCCGGAAGTCTGAGTTTCAGGCATCAGGGCGCCGCTGCTTTTTTTTCATAAATTTTGTGGGGAAAGCGTTTAGGACGTGACGCTGGAGGTCTTTTTTTAGGCATCAGAGCGTCCCCACGTTTATAAAAAATCATATATTTTACCTGAAAGCTTGCCTGACTTATATAAATAAAATTGTTGTACCTCAATTTAGCCCCATAGCTTGTCATTGTAAACTTCCTTTATTGGTTACTCCTATATAACTAAAGTATTCCGGCGTTACAAAGTACGTAAAATACTGTGCTTACAAGCTGAATATAAAACCCCACCCGTCGCCCTCCCCAAAGGAGAGGGCAAAGCAACCCATACCGGAGTAATGCAGCTAAAATTATTTTTTGTTTCCCTTTGTGAAAATATAATTATGGACAAGATACAATCTATTTCAGCCCCGAGTCGTCCGAATTCGGACTTCACTCGGGGCTACAGATAGGGGACAAAATAATAGAGCTACATTTCTCCCTGCTGTTGAGTTATTATTAACTTCCTTTTTGATTGTACTAATTACTGATTACCCCGAATTCGGGCTAATTACTGGTTACTAATTACTGCATCCTGATGACTGAAAAATTCCTTTTAATAGATAAATTTAAGTTGTAAATTTATTTTTCAATTAATTTTGCATTTTTTTTAGATAAATGAATAATAAATACGACAAACCTATAAGTTTTTGCGGTGTTTTTGGAATATTTGGTGCAGATGATGCTGCCCTTAAAACCTATTACGGATTGCATTCTTTGCAGCATAGGGGGCAGGAAGCCGCCGGCATTGTTACACGGGATTTTAATAAAAACAAGAAACCCTTTTTTCATACAGTAAAAGGTGAAGGCCTGGTCTCAGAGGTCTTTGCAGACTCTAAATTACTTACCGATACCTTAAAAGGAAATGCTGCGATAGGGCATAATAGATACTCTACAACGGGTTCAGCCAAATCAAAAAGAAATATCCAGCCGTTTGTAGTTAATTACCGCCTTGGTAATCTGGCGGTTGCACATAACGGAAATCTGACTAATGAAAATGAAATTAGGCACGAGCTTGTAAATGAAGGTGCAATTTTCCAGACCACAAGTGATTCGGAAGTTATCCTTCATTTAATTGCACGCAGCAGACTGGAAAATCAGGTGGAGCAGGTAATTGAAGCCGTATCCAAAATTGAAGGGGCTTTTTGTTTCGTTCTGCTTATGGATGATAAAGTAATAGCGGTAAGGGATCCCAACGGATTTAGACCATTGGCTCTCGGTTATTTAAATGGCTCATATGTCGTTGCTTCAGAGACCTGCGCTTTTGACCTGCTTCAGGCAAAGTTCATTAGGGAAGTTCAACCCGGCGAAGTTATTGTACTTGACAGGGAGGTTGTTGAGACCGGTGTAATTAAATCTTATCATCTGCCTAAAAAGGCGGAAAACCTGAGCCATTGTATTTTTGAGTATATATATTTTTCCCGCCCCGACAGTTTTATTTTTGGGCATAATGTGGATAAGATGCGCCGCCGTTTGGGTAAAATCCTCGCAAAAGGCCACCCTGTTGTGGATAAAGACGGCGAAAAGGTTGTTGTAATAAGTGTGCCTGACAGCTCCAATACAACGGCATTGGGTTTCCAGCATCAATTGGCCAAGCAGAATATTTTAAGTAAATATGAAATAGGGCTTATAAGAAGCCATTATATCGGCAGAACTTTTATTCAGCCGGGACAGGCAAACAGGGAAATAGGGGTAAGGATTAAGTTTAACATAGTAAAAGGAGTGCTTGAAGGTAAGACTGTTGTAGTGGTGGATGACTCCATTGTTAGGGGCACTACGTCTAAACAGTTGATTAGCTTAATTAGAGAAGCTAACCCGAAGGAGATTCATGTTAGAATATCTTCTTCTCCCATTATGCATCCATGCTTTTACGGAATGGATTTCCCAAGCAAAAAAGAGCTTATTGCCAGCAGATTTAACGGTGACATTGAAGAAATTAGAAAATATTTGGAAGTTGACAGTCTTGAGTACTTATCTATTGATGAAATGCTTGAGGCGGTATCGGAAGCAAATCCGAATAACTTTTGCACAGCTTGTTTTTCAGGTAAATATCCCACTACAATAAATAATAGTTTCACCAAGGAAATGTATGACATATAAACGCATATTCATTTTTGTTTTTCTCTTTTCAGTTTTAGCTTTTCCGCAGAATACTTTATTCATTAAGTATAAAAACAGCGTAAGCAAAACAAATATTGCTGAAAAAATTAAAAACAACACCGTGTTTCCGGTCCTTTCTAAATTTAACAGTGCTAATTCAGTTTCTGTTAAATATTTAGCTGATAATATTGTAACTGACGAAGATATAAACAGAATTTTAGTTATCAGATTAAAGGATAAGGCGTTACTGGATGAAGCAGTTAATGTATTAAAAACTGACGGTGAAATTGAATATGTGGAAAAGGGGCATACCTATAAACTGGATTACACCCCGAATGACAGTTTGGTAAGCCAGCAATGGGCCTTAGGCAAAATTCAGGCTTTTAAAGCCTGGGATTTAACGCAGGGCTCTGATACTGTTGTAATTGGCGTTATTGATACGGGCATTGATTATCTGCATCCTGACATGAAAAATAAAATTTACATGAACAGCGGTGAAATGGGTTTGGACGACCAGGGAAGAGATAAGAGATTTAATGGAATTGATGATGATAAAAACGGATTAGTGGATGATTACATGGGGTATGATTTTGTTAACCGTGCCGGTTTTCCTTTTGATACTACAGGAGGAAGAGATTATTTAGGCTGGGATAATGACCCGATGGACCAGAATTTCCATGGTACTTTTACATCAGGCATTATTGCGGCTCAGGCTAACAATTCAATCGGTATAGCAGGTGCTGCCCCAAATATTAAAGTTTTAAATATCAGATGTTTTGATCCTGACGGTTTTGGCGAAGAGGATGATGTTGCCGCAGGCCTTTTATATGCCGTAAAGATGGGCGTTAAAGTTGTTAATATGAGTTTTGGAGACGCTTCTTTCTCTTACGTTTTAAGGGATGTTGTAAGATATGCATATCAGAAAGGACTTGTTCTGGTTGCAAGTTCAGGCAATTCCGGTTCTTCTGATCCGCATTATCCTTCCGGCTATACCGGTGTTATTTCAGTAGGGAACAGTACCCAGGAAGATTATGTTTCGTCAAATTCAAATTATGGTTCTACTCTGGATCTTGTAGCTCCCGGAACCGGAATTATGTCTCTTGATAAGGGCGGCGGTTATAGATCAGAAAGCGGCACCTCCGCATCTGCTCCTTTTGTTTCCGCTGCTGCCGGCTTAATTCTGTCTATTAAAAATTTTACAAATGATGAAGTTGCGCAGATATTAAAATCTACCTGTGATGATATTGGAGAAACCGGCTGGGATTTAAGAAGCGGTGCGGGAAGGTTAAATATTTACAAAGCTCTTTCCATTCTTGCCCCTGCAAAAGTAAAAATAAACTCCCCATATCAGGATTATGCTTTAAGCACTGATACTTTGGTTATAAATGCCACTGTAATGTCCCCATATTTTACGGGTTATAGCCTGTACATAGGCAAAGGGCTTAATCCTACAAGCTGGGATGTTTTGCTTCAGGACCAAAAATACCAAATAAGCGATAAGAATATTTACACGCTAAACCTTGCCGGGTATAAGGATTCCAGTTACACCATAAGATTGACAATCAATCAGTCAAATGGATTTGTTGCGGAGGAAAGGGCTAATTTTCACTTGATAAGAACAGCGCCGGGTGTTGAATTAGTTGGAGCCGGACCTATTTACTACGGTAATATTTCCACTCTTATGGGCGAAATTTATACAAGTCAGCGCTGCATAACCAGGTTGTATTATAGAATGAAAGGCACTTCAAACTTTAACTTTACTACTCTGGATGGTTTTAATACCAATAATCAGTTTGTTAAACAGCTCCATTATGGATTTGTGCCAAAACAATTAGTTACGCCTAACACTACTTATGAAGTCTATTTTGAAGGCGAAAATCTGGCAGGTAAAAGAACTCAGTTGTATGACGAAGGAAATAAATATTTTGAGTTTACCACGGATAAATCTGTTGCTCCCATGCCATATACTGTATTAAACTACAAACTTCCAATGGGCACTCTTTATAAAGATCCCGTAAGTGTAACATCTTCTGATAGCAATCAGGTTATCTTTAATACATTTTATCCTACATCAAACTTTTACTATTCATTATTTAAGCTTGCTGATAATGAGCTTGTTAAAACCGGCGATGATTCATTAAAAAATGTAATTCCCATAGCTGTAGGGGATTTTAATAAAGATTATTTAACAGAAGTGATAGGTACTTTTGTACGGTCGGGTTATATTGATAAACAAAAGTCTCCAAGTGTCTTTTCTTTTAATACCTCTTTTACCGATACAACGGGCAAATTTTATGCTGTTTTAGCCGGAGATTTTGACAACAGCGGATATACTAAAATAATTACAAATTATAATGACCAGTATTTTTTAGTATTTAAACTTAATTCTGATTTATCCCTTACTTTTCTGGATACTTTAAAAAATTATTCTTATATAAGCGGTGCCGACAGCCAAATTGAATTTGTTAATGAGATAAAAAATAATGTTACCATTGCAGATGCTAATGGCGACGGTAAAAAGGAATTCTGGTTTACCGATGTTGACGGTGATGTATTAAGTTATGATTTTAACGGTACTACTTTTACAAGAGGGGACAGTTTAATTACCAATCTATACGGCCTTAGGGCAAATGCAATATCCGCAGGTGATTACAACGGCGATGGCGTGCAGGAACTGGCCGTACTTTTTGCAACTAAATCAATTGCTCCTGATTTTATGCTTCTTATATTCAATTTTAAGAATCACCAATTTAATCTTGTTTCACAAAAAATGTTCTTGGACCAGTCAGCAGAGTTTAACGGTTTTAATTTTTCAAATAAAGTATTTCAGTCCCTGCGCTTTGCAGATATTGATAATGACGGAAAAGATGAGCTTGTGCTTAATATCTTCCCATATGCGTATATATTTAAAAACGTTAATAATGAAGATAAAATGGTATTCTACAAAGAGGGTATTAACACGGAACAAATATTTAAGGGGGACCTGAACCGCAACCACACTACGGAAATTGGTTTGCAGTCCAGTGACGGGTACAGCTTTTATGAGTTCGGCAGCCCCAACACGGCAGCCGCACCGGTACAGTTAAGCGGATACAGTTTATCTAAAACAGCCGTTAAAATATCCTGGCAGGGTGAAGCTCAAAAATATTATATCTATAGATCGTATAACAAAACCGGATTTATATTGCTGGACTCTACCACAGCCAAAACTTATTCCGATAATAATATACCTGATTCTTCTTTTGTATATTATTATGTTAAAGCATATAACAACACTCTGGCAAATCCGCTTTCTGCTGCTTCGGAAATTCTTAATGTATATCTGCATAACCCCGCTAAGCTGCTTGAAGTAAAAAACATTACTAAAACTACCGTATTAGTTAAGTTCGACAATAAAATTAAAACTAAGATTGAAAACCTTTTAAGCTTTAGTATCCCCGATATAGGATATCCTAATTCAATTTCTCCGGAATCGGAGTATTCATATCTGCTTACTTTTAAGAATGATCTTTCTTTAGGTACGCATAAACTGGTTATTAAGGATTTAACCGACTTATATAATTCGCCTATAAAACCGGACTCAATTACTTTTGAGGTAAAGCAGATAAATACAGTTCAGGAGTATTTTATCTCTTCGTATGAATTAATAAATCAATTTAAGGTCAAGCTTACTTTTAATCTGCCGTATGATACACTATCAGTTTCAACTATTTCAAATTACAAATTTGAACCTGAAAACTTTATTGAGTCTGTTGAAAAAATCAATAATGACCCCAATTCGGTTTATCTGAATCTGCAGAAGAAAAGGCCGGTAGGCGCAATTGGTAAAGAGTATGTATTAAGGGTAAATAACGTTACTTCCAGCATAGGAACGGGAAGTATAAAAATAAATGAAGCAGCCGGCAGTTATGTTGTATTAACAGGTTATATGCAGAACCTGGCTGATGTTTACGTTTATCCCAATCCCGCTAAAATTAACAGCGGAACCGGAAGTGTTACATTTGCAAATTTGCCAAAGAAAGCAAAAATTGTTATTTTCAAATTAACGGGTGAACAGGTTGCACAGATTGAAGAGTCAGATGGTAACGGCGGTTTGACTTATAATCTTAAAGATATAAAAGGCAAAAGCTTAAGCAGCGGAGTTTATATTTACAGAGTTGTTCGCCTGGATGATGCTAATAATGAAGTAGAAGAAAAAACCGGAAAGTTTGCGGTGTTAAAATGAAAATAAAGTTAAGCGAAATGAAAACAAAATCTAATATGCTTAGTGCATTTAGATTGCTGCTTGCAGTTCCTTTATGGTTTCTGCTGAATGATTTTGGCGCTCACCATTATCTTGTTGCCGTAATATGCGTAGTGGGTGTGGCTACAGATCTGCTGGATGGTTTTCTTGCCAGAAAGTTTAATGAAATTACCGAAATGGGTAAGATTATTGATCCCTTGGCAGATAAAATCTGCATTGCCGTTGTTGTAATTCAGTTGTTTCTGCACAATAAAATTGATGATTATTATTTTTATATGATAATAATAAGAGATATATTAATTTTTCTGGGCGGAATATATGTTACTTCTAAAATCGGCAAAGTTCTGCCATCCGATTATATAGGCAAAGGAACTGTTTTATCAATAGGAATCATTATTCTTTTTACACTTATGGGTGTTGAAGAAAGCAGCCCCATGTTTCTGCTTGTATATTTTGTAAGTTTATTCATGATCGTTTTTTCATTAGTGAATTATTTATTAAGAGCTATTAAAACTTTAAAGAAAAAGAAAAAATAAAATGGGCATATTTGATAACTTTAATTTCTCAAAACTTAAAGAGGGATTAACTAAAACCAGAACTAAAATTGTTAATACTATAAATGAAGCTGTTACAGGTAAAGCAGTAATTGATGACAAAACTCTTGATGAAATTGAAGAAATACTTATTACTTCCGACATAGGATATGATACCGCCGTACAGATTATTGAAAATGTACGCGGGCGCATGAAATCAGAAAAAGACAGAACTGACTTAAATGTAATTGAAACAGTAAAAAAAGAGCTTACCGGTATTCTTGATATTGAATCTAATTTCAATTCCGAACAGGAAATTAAAACCCATAAGCCCTACATTATTTTGGTGGTGGGAATTAACGGAGTAGGAAAGACTACAACAATTGGCAAACTTGCACATAATTATAAAAAAGCAGGACTAAAAGTTATTGTGGGAGCGGCTGATACGTTTAGAGCTGCCGCAAATGAACAGCTTGAAATTTGGTCCAAAAGAGCCGGTGTGGAAATTATTCAAAAGGGACATGGTGCGGATCCGTCTTCAGTTGCTTTTGAAACCGTGCAGCACGCCATAAAACATCAATATGATATTGTGCTTATAGATACAGCAGGCCGCCTGCATAATAAAGGCCATTTAATGGAAGAGCTTAATAAAATTAAAAGGGTATTAAGCAAAAACCTGCCTTATGCCCCTAATGAAACTTTACTGGTTTTGGACGGCAATACCGGGCAGAATGCCATACTTCAGGCAGAAGAATTTTCCAAAGTTACTGACATAACCGGCCTGGTTGTTACAAAGCTTGATGGAACAGCTAAAGGCGGGGTTGTATTCCAGATAGTTAATAAACAAAAAGTACCAATTAAGTACATAGGGGTGGGAGAGGGTATTGAAGACCTTCAGACATTTGACTCCAAACTGTTTGTCTCTGCAATATTTGAATAAAATATTATTTTAAATATTAACAAACCGGACCAAATGTGTTAAAACTATTACCCGGCTTTACTGCGGGATATTTTTTTAATTATGGTAATTAATGCGTGATAATTACACTAAAACCCGAAGAATAGTCCCTTAAAATAAGTAAGTAAAGAAGTTTAAAAACCGAATAAAAACAGGCAGTAACTTAAATAAATTAAGAAAATGTTCGATTATATCTAAAAAACAGCAGTAAAATAAAAAATAACTGTTGAATATTTGTAAAATAGTTTCAAATCTCATTAAAAGTAATTATTTTTAAACTTTAAATTTGAAATGTTTTTATAAATTAAGCTTAGTTAAAGTATTATAAAAGACTAAAGGAGCAAAATGGCAGTACGTTCAAAAGTTAAAAGAATAGGTATTTTAACCGGTGGTGGTGATTGCCCGGGATTAAATGCAGTAATCCGAGGCGTTACTAAACCAGCACAAGATTTTGGTATGTCAGTATTAGGAATTATAGATGGATTTGAAGGATTAGTCGAAGGTAGATCAAAAGAATTATCGAATGAAGATGTATCAGGCATTTTAGCAAGAGGCGGCACAATACTTGGCTCTTCCAATAAAGGTGACCCTTTCCATTGGCCGGTTCAAAAAGACGGAAAAATTGAAATTGTTGATAAATCCCAGGAAGCTTTAAGAAATTACGAAGCCTGGAATCTTGATGCTCTGATAGCTATAGGCGGCGATGGCACCATGCACATATGCAAAAAGCTTGGCGCTATGGGTATGAATATGATAGGCGTGCCTAAAACTATTGATAACGATTTGGAAGCAACCGATTTAACTTTTGGACATGATTCAGCTGTTTATGTTGTTTCTGAAGCTTTGGACAGATTGCATACTACTGCTTCTTCTCACCATAGAGTTATTGTAGTTGAAGTTATGGGCAGATATGCCGGCTGGATTGCATTAAACGGCGGTTTGGCAGGCGGCGCTGATATTATTCTTATCCCTGAAATTCCTTTTTCATGGGATAAAGTTTATGAAAAAGTCCGTCAGCGTGAATTACAGGGTAAGAAATTCAGCTTGGTAGCTGTTGCAGAAGGTGCAAAACCTGCTGATGGTCATATGGTTGTTAAAGGTGAAGACATTAAGAGACACGATCCTATTCAGTTAGGCGGAATTGGTGAAGTAGTTGCTGCAAATATTGAAAAATATGCAGAACGCGAAACCAGAGTAACAGTTTTAGGCCACTTACAGAGAGGTGGAAGCCCAACACCTTTTGATAGAATATTATCTACAAAATTCGGTTACTATGCAATTGAATTAGCTTCACAGAGAAAATTCGGCAGAATGGTTGCATTAAAAGGACCGGACGTTAAAAATGTAAGAATTGAAGATGCAATAGCCCGTCAGAAGCTTGTTCAGATGAACACGCAGGCATTAGTAACGGCAAAAGCTATTGGAATTTCATTCGGTGAACCGAACGAAAAAATCATCAGTCAAAGATAAAAAAAAGTAAATAAATATTGCTTTAAAATTTGATTTTAAAATTAAAAAGTAATATATTTACAGACCTTAAAATTAAGGTTTCGGGGTTGTAGTTCAGCTGGTTAGAACGCCTGCCTGTCACGCAGGAGGTCGCGAGTTCGAATCTCGTCGGCCCCGCAAAGCCCGCCAAATTGGCGGGCTTT
>Ga0183100_1000354_pt1 | contig 43128 bp, 37 predicted proteins | sample Biomet2_FD_127789 | JGI IMG/M metagenome (GOLD analysis project Ga0183100, IMG submission 127789) | Microbial communities from bioreactor (seeded with anoxic lake sediment) at LBNL, California, USA - Biofuel metagenome 2 | ecosystem: Engineered > Bioreactor > Anaerobic > Unclassified ... | reverse complement strand
CCGACTCTGGTCGGGACGACCTACTCATTTATAAAAACAGAAGAGCCATCTGTCCCGACTCTGGTCGGGACGACCTACTCATTATACAAACAGAAGAGCCATCTGCCGGAATCGAACCGGCGACCTACTCATTACGAATGAGTTGCTCTACCAGCTGAGCTAAGATGGCGTAAGAATAAAAAAGGAGAATAAATCTCCTTTTTTACCAATCGGTAAGATTAAAACTTATCTAATCTTCTTTTTATGTCTATTCTTTCTCAGTCTTTTTTTCCTCTTATGAGTAGACATTTTATGACGTTTGCGTTTTTTTCCGCAAGGCATAGTAACCTCCGTTGCTTTTTTTATTTATGTGAATTTAATAATTCCTGCGCCTGTCTTCCAGTTTCAGAAGAAGGATCAATTTCAACTGCTTTCTTAAGCCACTCTGCTGACTTAGCTTTATTACCGGCCTGCAGGTTTACTATTCCTAAATTTAAACAGGCTTTCTGATGTTTCGGATCATATTTTAGTGCTGCTTCCATCTCTTTAATAGCGTCAGCATAACTACCCAGATCATAATAACAAATGCCAAGATCAACGTGAGCATCTGCATCTTTAGGGCTAACAGCAAGATATTTTTTATAATTTTGCACTGCAGGGTCTAACAGTTTAGAGTCTTGCTGCAATTGAGCCAAATGCAAAACTAAACTCGCATTGTCCGGAGAGCTTTTAATCTGCTCTTCCAACTTTTTAATTTCCTGCAATCGGCTTAAATCCGGGCTGGCGTTAATTGTCTGTAACTCTTGGTCCTGGCTAGTAATGGCCTTATGATCAAAGACACCGGATAGATACAAAATTAAAAACACCAATAATATTCCAACTCCAAATATAGTAATAATATTTGAAATATTAAAAGCGAATTTTTTAGGGGCATTTTTTTGAGGAGGTTTAATATTTACATTAGAACCTTTACTCTGCTTTCTGTTTGTTACCGGTTTACCAGCAGAAATGTTTTTTCCATTTTTCTCCGGAATAACCGTAGAAGGTAAATTGGGCTCAGCAAGATTTACAATTTTTTCAACCTTCTCTCCTTTTAAAGGAGCTCCACAATCAGAACATATTTTGTTGCCCAAATCATTTTCAGTACCGCAATTAGCACATAGTATAATGGCTGCAGTTGTCTCTGAATTTGGGACACCCGAAGAAAATGATTTTAGATCAAAGCTGCAGTTAGGACAGAACTTAAAAACCCTTTCCAGCTTAAAGCCGCACTTTGGGCAATTCTCAACCATTATTCAGCCGGGATGCCTTTCATTCCTTTATCTACAAGATCTTTAAAATCTTTTGAAAACTTAAATGCCGGAACAAAATGTTCTTCAACAAAAACCTGCTTTCCGGTTTTGGGATTTCTTGCTTGTCTGGCATTTTTTTTCTTGACTTTATAACTGCCGAAACCTCTAATCTCAATATTCTTTCCTTCTCTTAAGGTTTCAATAACAGTCTTAAAAAAGCCTTCAATAATAGCTTCGGTTTCTAACTTGGTCAGTCCTGTTCCTGAAGCTACTCTATCAACCAAATCTGCTTTAGTTACGTTTTTCATTTTAATACCTTTTAAGTCCATATAATTTAATCAAATAAAGTTATCAAAAGTTTAATTCATATTCAACTGTATTTATCAACAAATTGATTATAATCAAAATATTTTGTGCTATTTTTGCTATAGGATACCTAAAAACAGTCTCATTATGATGCAGAATACATTATTGTCTGATTTTGAAGCAGTTCAGAGCGCATAAAATGATAATAATTAACATTTTATAGGTGGTACGATAATTGAATAATATACGGCAGAAATTGAAAAGAGCAGGAAAAAGATGGAACTTATAGATATAATACAATCAAGCGTAACAATATTTGGCGGTGCCTTATTTATAATTGGTGCTACTTCTTTTATTATATTTAAAATTAAAGATAAAAGCAGAGTAAAACCATATTCAAATATTGAAATAGCAAAAGACAATAATAAAATTGTTGCAAAACCTGCAAGACCTATTCAGGCTAAAAATGTTGTTAATAATACACATAAGAGGGTTGTTAACCAAACACCGATATTTTACATCCCTGAAAATAAGCAGATGCAAAGTAATGTATTAGATTACTACGACAAAAATAAAAGTCAAAATATGCATAAGGTCAGGTTTTCAGTTCAGAACGCAAATCTTTTTTTATAAAAAAAAGGCAGTCTTATTCAGGCTGCCTTTTTTCATTTCTGCCCATCTTTGAAAGAACACCAGCAATAATTGCTACATACCAGCTAAGATAATTAACCTTATATTCTTTTCCCTTGAAAGAAAAGTACCAAAAGTTCAAGACTGAAAATGAATTCACTGGAAACAAATAAATGAGTTTACCCGCCGTGGTGGGCTAAAATAAATAAAGTGGCACTACTGTTATTACAGCGCGATTATTTCAAAAATCACCCAAATATTTTACAACCCTCGCATAGGCCCCGTATTTATTTTCTAACGCTTCATTTATTTATTTCCTTTTTCGTGAATTCATTTTAGGTCGAAGCCAGCCCAAGTACTTTATTTCTCGTCCGATAGCACAATATATATGAAACAACGCGAAAGATGTATCAATATCAAATTATTACATAATACAGCCTTATATGTAATTTTATTCGAGTACGTACAGTATACTTCGTTACCGTCTCATCGGCCTCCGGCTACTTATTCAACTCAGTATTCAATAACATCTTTTTAGAATCATAAGGCGCAGGTAAACCCCCGAGATATTTATTAAACCACTCCAGATGAGCATTATAATATAAAGGCATTGATTTTACACCATTTGGCCAATGACCATCATTTTTGAATATGATTAACCTGGCATCTATACCCATAGTCTTTAAAGCATTAAAGAACTCAATACTCTGGGTATAAGGAACTCTATAATCCCTTTCGCCGGTAATTATTAAAGTAGGAGTAGAAAAGTCCTTAACATAAGATGAAGGTGACCACTTTTTATAAGCATCTGAATTCCAAGGCTGCCCGTCAAGCTCCCAGTTAGCAAACCAAAGTTCTTCCGTAGCGCCCCACATGGAAGCTAAATCATAGATACCCATCATAGAAGCTAAACACTTAAATCTTTTAGTCTTTGCCTGAAACCAATCCATCATATAACCGCCGAAAGACCAGCCCATAGCACCCATTCTATCTTTATCAATATAAGGTAAAGATTCAAGTTTGTCTGTAACTTTCATAAGGTCATCAAACACTTTCCCGCCCCAGTCTTTGGAAATAGCTTCAGTATACTTACTGCCATAACCGGTTGAACCGTGAGGATTACAAAATGCAACAACATAACCATAACCGCCGTAAACCTGCCAGTCACCTCTAAATGCATCCTGCCATTGGCTTTGTGGGCCGCCATGAACATTAAAGACCAGCGGATATTTTTTATTGGGATCAAAGTTATGAGGTTTTACGATAAACACATGCACAGGAATGCCATCAGCGCCGGGGACCCACATTTGTTCTGCCGGCCTGAAATCGTACTCAGCAACAAGTTCATCATTAAAAGAAGTAATTTGTTTTGCCGATTCGCTATTTTTTGCAAGTATAAATAATTCAGATGGCTTATCTATGGCTCTGGAAGAAAAAATAATATCGCCATTAGCATTTACATCAAACCCGAAAATCGATTTTACTATAACCGTATCAATGCTTTTAGTGGACAAATCAATTTTAAAAATTGGTGAATAGCCTTTATAATCAGCAGTAAAATATATTGATTTACTGTCTTTACTCCATTGAACATCATCGGCGGTATAGTCAAAATCTTCAGTAAGGACAGTAACCTGTTTTGTTTTTACATCCATAACTGCTATGCGATACTTATCGGCTTCAAACCCCGGTTTTGTCTGGAATTTATACGCAATATATTTACCATCAGGTGAAAACACAGGGGAGCCATCCCAGGCTTTATTATTAGAGGTAAGATTCTCCGAAGCTTTCGTTTTCAAATCAATTACATATAAATCTGAATTAGTTGAAGCGGCGAGATTTTTTTCTTCACTGGAGACATAAGCTATTTTTTTGCCGTCGGAAGAAAAATTAAAATGAACCCCGCCTCCAAGCATAAAATTGGAAGAAATCAGTTCACTTTTAACAACATCTTTTACTTCCTTTGTCTCAATGTCAATAGTAAATAAATGCGGTTCCATTTCATCCCGGTAGCTTGTCCAATGCCTAAACAAAAGATCATCGGCAATAACAGCCTGCAAAGGGCCGTTATCGTGGGACTCTCCTATTTTCTTATTGCAGTCATTGTCAGTGCCGCATCCGGGATAGATATATGTTTCAAAGGCGACTGTCTTTTTATCCGGAGATAAAACCGGTGAAGAAATGTCAATTGAAAGATCTGTTAACTTAGTTTCAGCATTTGCAGTCAGGTCATATTTAAATAACTGCCCTGCTTTCATAAAAAGGAATGTATTATTATCAATCCAGATAGGATTATACTCACTGGCTGAAGAATTTAATACGGGTTTGACAACGTGCGTTGAAAGGTCATAAATATAAATATCGCTGTTCGTTTTTCCTTTTTTCAGATCGGACGAGGTAACAGTAAACAACGCAAGATTACCTTTTGGTGAAAAAGACGGTGCCCCGGTATTTTTTACTTTATATAAAGTCTCAATAGAGAATGGCTTTTTTTGTGCAGGAACAAAAATTACTGCTGCCATTATTATTACAAGAAGAATTTTAATCCTTTTCATTTGCTCTCTTTTATTATAGTTTAATATGCAAAAAATAAATAAAAGATAAAGCAGAAAAAAGGAATAAATATAAAACAGCAATACAACCTAATTAAGGGAATAGTTCACAGAAGTTTACAATTTAGATGAAACTATGGTCAAGAACTGATACTGCTCTATTTTACTTCAATTTTATGTTCAGAAAAATAATTTTTATTATCTGAAGACCAACTGAATTTAATCTGCCATTTCCCCTTTACAATTTTAGGAGATTCCACAACTGCACTTTTCTTTCCGTTAGGTATTTCAACTACAAGCTCAAAGCTCTCGTTTGTTATTGGATTTACAAATACTGCTTTGCCTGTAATTTCTTTTATTCTGGAGTCATTAGGAAAAATAACCGTAGTACTGCCCTGTTTTGCAAAGAAATAAACTTTTCCGTTTAATCCATAAGGATTGTTAATGCCGCTGGGCTGCCTGCCTGCCTCATTTGAAGAATTTTTTTTACTTCCGTTAAAAAACAGGAAGTACATTAATGTTAATACCGCAATAACAGAGATAGTTATTATTAATGTTAAAACTTTTTTATTTAATTTCATATTCGCAAATTGTTTTTATAGAATGTGCTAATTTTTTAAATTATACTGTAAATAATATACCCAAAAATATAATAAACCGGGGAAAAACTCACCCTAAGGGAGCAAAAAAAATGAAAAATTTGCTTTTCTTTTATCTATATTACTTTATTCTTATTTTTGTATATTGAGCGTATATAAATAAATTAGGTTAATGCTTAACAAAAAACAAAATACTTCCGGAAATTCTCAGAAAAAGGCAGGGAACTCTGAAAAAGACGCTTGTGGAATAAGTCTTTTAACTAAGTCCAACAATCTGGCTTTTTCCTGGTCAAAATCTATGGATTCTGAGAAGTATGAGTTTTCTGATAATATAGAAGCGGTAACGGGTTTCAGTTCTGCCGAAATAAATCTGCTTCCGGGCAAGTTTTTATCTATAATATATAAAGATGATTTTGATTATTATAAAATTAAATACTTTGATTTTATTGAGGATTCTACTGATAATGAAATTTATTTAGAATACAGAATATACGCAAAGGACAAATCAGTATTTTGGATATCTGAATATATTAGAGCAAAAAGGGACGAAAACAATAAAGCAATTTTTATTTCCGGGTTTGCCTATAAAAACGATTCTCTTAAAGTAAGAGAAGTTGCCCTTCAGCAAGAAGTGAATGATTTAATAAAGAAGAACAAATCAAAAGATAATTTCTTTTCCATAATTTCACACGACCTCCGCTCCCCTTTTACAAGTATAATAGGATTTTCAGAAATTTTGCTGAACGAACCTAAACTGTCTGAAAATGAAAGACTTGAATTCCTAAAATACATATATGAGTCTGCACAGCTTCAACTGAAACTAATTAATAATTTGCTGGACTGGTCCAGAATAGAGTCAGGAAAAGTAAAAGTTGAACTTGCCAGGATTTCCGCAAAGTATGCATTATCAAATACAATATCGGGATTAACGGGCGACGCAGTTAGAAAAAACATTGAAATAATAACAAACATAGAGCCCCACCTTTTTGTTAAGTCAGACGAAATCCTTTTAGATAAAGTATTATTCAACCTGCTGGATAATGCCCTAAAATACTCTTATGAATTTTCTAAAATTGAAATAACAGCGCGATATTTTAATAAAGAAAAAGTGGAGTTAATCTTCAAAGATAACGGCAAAGGAATTTCAGAAGAGAACATTCCTAATATTTTTCAACTGGAAAAAAAATATAATACCCCCGGGACCAACGGAGAGAAAGGTACCGGAACGGGATTAGTGCTGGTAAAAAAAATTGTCCAACTGTTAAATGGTGATATTTGGTTTTACTCAACCAAAGACAAGGGATCTGAGTTCCATGTTATTTTACCTCAGATAATTGACTCGGTATTTATTATTGAAGGAAATGAAGAGGATAAAAACTTTCTGGTTAATTTCTTTAAGAAAGAATATCACAACTTTGATATATACGCGTTCAACAGTGGATACGAGGCTATTAGTACAGCAGGAAGCATTACACCAATTATGGTATTAGTAAATCACAACCTGACACTATTAAATGGAATTGCATTTATTAAAGAATTTAAACTTCTTAACCAGGGAAGAAAAATTTTATTTTTACCAATTCTGGACGAAGAGTCCTTAGAACTTGAACAGGAATATATGTCTATAGGGGTAAAATCATTCATTAAAAAACCATATGACTCTATCTCACTAAAATCAGCAATTAGACAACTTACAGGATAATTATAAAATAAATTTTAAACATATTAAGTATAAAAATATAAACTATTAGGCTAAAGATTAAGTAATTATTTTTAATTATATTAGCAAATAAAAAAAATACGTTGGAGGAAATTTGAAAGTAGCAGTTATAGGAACAGGGTATGTCGGTTTGGTAACCGGAACCTGCTTTGCAGAAACAGGTAATATTGTTACTTGTGTTGACATTGATATTGAAAAAATTGAGGCGATGAAAAATGGCAAAGTACCTATTTTTGAACCTGGTCTTGAAATTTTGTTTGAAAGAAACATAGCCAAAAAGAGACTATTTTTTACAGATAAAATGGAAGAAGCTGTTAGAGAAGCTGCTGTTGTTTTTTTATGCCTGCCCACCCCGCAAGGCGGAGACGGTGCTGCTGACCTTCAATATATCCTTAGCGTTGCAGATGATTTAGGAAAACTGTTTAAAGCTGAACCTAATTTAGGGTTCAAGGTTATTGTCGATAAGAGTACGGTTCCGGTCGGCACCAGTGATAAAGTTAGAGATGCAATTTTAAAAAATGCACCCGAGGCAAATTTTGAAGTCGCTTCTAATCCTGAGTTTTTGCGTGAAGGTATGGCAGTTGAAGATTTTATGAAACCTGAGCGAGTTGTAATAGGAACCACAGGTCCCGAATCTAAAAAGATTTTTGACGAATTATATGAACCTTTTGTAAGGTCAGGTAATCCTATTTATTATATGGATGTAAGATCTGCCGAGATGACAAAATATGCATCAAATTCATTTCTGGCAGCAAAGATTTCCTTTATGAATGAAATTGCAAACCTTTGTGAAATGACGGGTGCTGAAGTGGACAAAGTACGTATCGGCATGGGATCAGACTCCCGCATTGGAAAGAGATTTTTATTCCCGGGCATAGGATACGGCGGTTCTTGTTTCCCTAAAGATGTTATTGCACTGGTTAACACTGCAAATGAAAACAATTACGACTTTAAGATTCTTAAATCAGTAATTGAAATAAATGAACTACAGGTGGAGCATTTTTATCAAAAAATTCTTGACTATTACAAAGGTAATATAGCCGGCAAGCATTTCGCTTTATGGGGGTTGGCTTTCAAACCAAACACAGACGATGTTAGAGAGGCCCCATCGGCTAAATTAATTAAAAAATTACTTGATGCAGGCGCTTCAGTTTGTGCATACGACCCCGAAGCGGTTGAAACTACGAAAGCTTATTATAACCTTCCGATAAGTTATGCAGAGAATGCTTATGATGCGCTTAATAATGCTGCTTCTCTATTAATAGTTACCGAGTGGAATGAATTCAGGAATCCTGATTTTGATAAAATAAAAGAAGCTCTTGCTGAACCGGTTATTTTTGACGGCAGGAACTTGTATGACCTTGAAAAGCTTGAAGCTTTGAAATTTAATTATTATTCAGTTGGAAGAAAATATATAAAAGCCGCTGAATTGAACAAAAAAAATAAATAGCCAGGATTGATGGATAACGGAAACGAAACATATTTTGCCGCAAACAAATCCTGGTTTGCACTTTACACAAGGCCGAGACACGAATTTAAAGCCGCTGCACTTTTAAAAGACAGCGGCATTGAATATTTTCTGCCTACAGTGTTAAAGGTTAAACAATGGAGTGATAGAAAGAAAAAGATTGAAGAACCTGTATTAAGAGGATATATTTTTGTTTTTGCAGATGAAGACGAAAGAGTAGAAGCCCTTAAGCTGGACCCAATTATTAGATGCCTTTTTGAGCATGGGAGACCTGCCACTATACCTGAATGGCAGATAAATAACCTTAAAGCATTTCTTTCTCAGGAATCAGAATTCTTTGTACACGAGGGCTTAATACCAGGGGCAAAGGTAATAATAAACAGCGGCCCGTTTGCTGGTATTATTGGGACAATTCTTACGGCAGGAAATGATAGATCTATTTCTGTAACAATTGATCTGTTGAACAGAGCAATTGTTGCCCATCTGCCCGCCGACACGTCATTTGAGCTTTATAAAGAGACTCCTCCGGCTGAAGAGACTAAAGCATATTACTATGCTCCGGTTGATGAAGAGGAAGAGACAGAGAGTTCAGAAGAAGAGCCGGAAGATACTGATGGCATAAAGGATAACGATAAAGAGACTAATAATTAATATTGTACGTATTAGATTTGACTATTTAATCTGAGTTAACCATATATAACGAAATAATTATTTATATTTTTCTCTTTCAATTTTAGATTATCTTTTATAATTTTTGACTATTCTTTTAATTTATAAAAAAGTATTGTAATGAATAAACTAAAACCTCTTACAGAAATCCCCAAAGGAAACTCATTCACACAATTTCTTCTGGTAAAAAAAGCTGAAATAAAAGAAGCAAAAACAGGGAAAGAATATTTGCAGCTTGAATTATTTGATTCCTACACTTCACTTACTGCTTTTATGTGGGATAATTTTGATGATATAAAAAATTCAGTTCAGGCAGGAAAAGTAGTTAAAGTTGAAGGCATGATGGATGAGTACAACGGCAATACTAACATAAAAATTAAAAGACTGAGAATTGCAATTGAATCGGATGGAGTAGATCCCGCTGACTTTTTACCAAAGTCCAAAAAAGATATTTCTTTAATGCAAAAACAATTTACAGACAGAATAGACGCGTTAAAGAATACTTATCTTAAAACTTTAATGAAGAATATATTTACTGAAGATATACTTGATAAATTCAGCCAATCTGCAGCCGGCAAATCCTGGCATCATGCTTATGTACATGGTTTATTGGAACATACTCTGGAAATTATTAAGATTTGTGACTTAATGTGCGATATACATAAGGAAGCAAACCGTGATTTATTAATTTGCGGTGCAATGATGCATGATTTTGGAAAGGTTGAGGAGCTGGACGTTTCCCGTTTTTTTGAATACACGGACAAAGGCAAGTTATGGGGACATATTGTTATTTCAGCAATGCTTCTGAATGAAGAAGTTAAAAAGATTCCCGGATTCCCTTCTGACATAAAAGAGTGTTTAATACATTTAGTGTTATCACATCAGGGCAAGCTTGATTTCGCCTCACCGGTAGTTCCAAAAATCCTTGAAGCTATTATTTTATATCAGGCAGATGAATTAAGCGCAAAAACAAACGCTTACAAAAATGCAATTCAGAATGAAAAAAAGGATAGGAAGTGGACAAGAAGGATTCCACTTGCCGAAACTGAATTATATGACCACGGTATTACGGATAGCGGCAGAGAATAAGCAGAGAACAGAGTTAAGTAAGAAAAAGTAACTTTCAAAATTAAACAAATGTACAGCCATGAATGACGAAAAATTTCAAGAAGCAATAGAAAAGATCAATAATGCTTCATCAATAGTGTTTTTTACGGGGGCCGGTGTATCTGCCGAAAGCGGCATAGCTACTTTTAGAGGTGCAGATGGAATATGGACTAAATTAAAGCCTGAAGAGCTGGCAAATTTTGACAACTTCCTAAAGAATCCCGAGATGGTTTGGGCATGGTATAAATACAGGAAAGAAGTTGTAAACGAATCCAAACCAAATCCTGCCCACCTTGCAATAGCGGAAGCTCAAAAAAGATTTAAGGAAGTAACTGTAATAACTCAGAATATTGATAACCTGCATAGACGCGCAGGAAGCAAAACTGTATATGAACTGCACGGCAATATTCAAAGAAATTACTGTGTAAAATGCGGGACTTTTTATAATAACGACATTGATATTGAAGACAAAGTACCTAAATGCAAATGCGGCGGACTAATTAGACCGGACATAGTCTGGTTTGGTGAAATGCTGCCTGAATCGGAATTTGAATTATCCGAAACAGCATCCAGAAATTGTGATATATTTGTAATTGTTGGCACGTCAGGGGTAGTTTATCCTGCGGCAAATATGATTTTTTATGCAAAAGAGAGCGGTGCCTATATTATTGAAGTAAATATCGAGAGGACGGAAGTTTCCTATCTGGCAAACGCATCCTTTTTCGGAAAAGCAGGCACAGTTTTACCACGACTTTTAAAATTAGACGATAATGGCGGCCAGAACTTATTGTAATATTGCACGGTAATGAATCAAATAGCTTAAGGGAAAATTCTTATTCCCTGACTCCAAGCAACTTACAAAGTCTATCAAGTTCTTGCTGTTCTTCAGACGTTAGCACTGCCATTTCATCTACAATATACTGTAAATATTCGGGCAATATTTTTTCAATAAGCAGCTTGCCTTTTGGGGTAAGCAAAATACTATAAAAACGCCTGTCGGCACTATTTTTTTTTCTGCTCACTAATTTTTGTTTTTCAAGATTATCAACCACAAGCGTAATATTACCGCCACTTTTTTGAAGTTTTTTTGCCAGATCTCTTTGGTAAAGCGGTCCGCAAAAAAATAACGCCTCAAGAACGGCAAATTGCCTTTCGGTTATTCCGCTTTTGGCCAAATTAGAATTTATTTTTACGACTAATTTTTCAGTTGCCCGGACTAATTTAATATAAGCATTTAAAGCAGCAACTTCCTTTTTCGATCCAGGGTAGTGTGTTCCCATTTATTTCTGAGTTAATTAAAATAATAAAAATAACTTACTAAAAATAAATGAGAAAGTAAAGATTTAGCTTGCCCTTTTAGGTAATACCAAAGAAAGTAAAATCGAAAGAATGAAAGCACCGAGGACAGACCAGACAATAGGGATATTCTGCCCTGCACTATCAAGATTATAAAGCACGGGGAGATTATAGGTATTGCTTAACCAGTTACCCAGCACAGCACCAATAAATCCCATCGCCATAGAAATCAAGAATCCTCCTTTTGAGAATCCGACCAGAATTTGCCCCAAGGTGCCGACAAAAGCGGCAACCAGCAGTAATAATATTAGTTCTGTCTGCATTTTAAACTCCTTTTTTCTCAAATATTTTAGTTAATACTATGTCTTTAAGAATTATTTACACCTATATTGTAGCAAATACCCTGCCATATTTTGCTAATCAATTACATTTAACTTTAAAATGGTTGGGATTTACTACTGGGGACATAATACTATTGAATAAATTAATTCTCTTTTTCATTTTTATTATTGATATAACTATTTTTAATTATTAAATTTGATAGACTATTAAAAAAGGATATAAAGTGAAAGTTGCACTTGGTGCAGACCATGCAGGATTTGAATTAAAAAATAAAATTGCCGGCTGGCTGCTTGAAAGAAATATTGAAATAATTGACATGGGAAATACAGTTTTTGACGCTAAAGATGACTATCCTGATTTTGCCATACCCGTGGCGACAGCAGTAGCTAAAGGAAACGCCGACAAGGGTATTGTTATCTGCGGCAGCGGAGTTGGCGCCTGCATTACTTCCAACAAAATTAAAGGAGCGAGAGCTTCCATTTGCCACGATACTTACTCAGCACATCAGGGTGTTGAGCACGATGACATGAATATACTTTGCCTTGGTGCCCGCATAATTGGAGAAACCCTTGCAAAAGAAATTGTAATCTCCTTTGTTGATGCCCGGTTTATAAATGAAGAACGTTTTACACGACGTTTAGTTAAAATTACTAATTTAGAAAATATTTAGGTTTGGAGTCTATATGAATACCCCTTTGAATAAATTAATCAATTTCGGCCAGAGTGTTTGGCTGGATAACATTAGCAGAACTCTTATAAGCAGTGGCGAACTGAAATCCTTAGTTGCCGAAGATGGAGTAAGAGGAATTACCTCAAACCCGACTATTTTTCAAAAAGCGCTTAGCAAGGGCGAGTCTTATGACAGTCAGATTATTAAGGTAGTAAGCGAAGATCCTCTTTTTGAAATACTTGATGTATATGAACTATTGGCTGTAAAAGACATTAGAGATGCCGCTGATATACTGCTTCCTGTTTATAAGGAATCGAACGGAAACGACGGTTATGTAAGCATTGAAGTATCTCCTTTACTTGCTTATCAAACAGAAGAAACCATTAAGGAAGCCCGTAAATTATTTGCAATGGTTGACCGTCCTAATGTTATGATTAAAATTCCGGCTACTAAAGAAGGAATGCCGGCAGTTACTCAAATGATTTCCGAAGGTGTAAATGTTAATGTAACCCTCATCTTTTCTCCGACGACATATCTTGATGTAGTTGAAGCTTATATAAGCGGGTTAGAAAAAAGAGCCGCAGAAGGAAAGGACATATCTAACATTGCAAGTGTTGCATCTTTTTTTATAAGCAGAATTGACACAGCAGTTGATAACCTTTTAAGTGAAAAAAATAATACCGCTCTCAAGGGTAAAATTGCAATAGCAAATGCCAAACTGGTTTATCAAAAAGCAAAAGAGCTTTTTTCATCAGACAGATTTAAAGCACTTGAAGCTAAAGGCGCTAAAACACAGCGTTTATTATGGGCAAGCACAAGTACAAAAAATCCGGAATACCCTGATACAATTTATGTTGAAGAGTTAATTGGAAAAAACACTGTAAACACAATGCCTCCCGATACTGTTACTGCTTATAAAGATCACGGAAATCCAATGGATAGAATTGAAACCGGCATAGCAGAAGCAGAAAAATGCATGGCGGACCTTAAAGCCATGGGAATAGATTTTGAAGAAGTCACAGAACAGCTTACTACAAAAGGCGTAGAACTTTTTATGGACTCTTTTGACGCTTTACTTGCTGCATTGCAGAACAAACTTGACAAGCTAAGAGACCAATTTTCAAACACGAATAATTTAAATCTTAAACCCCGCCTTACATTAAGAAATTTCCGCAAAAGATATAATAGCTTTTTCAATGCACGTTTTAACGAGAGACTATTTGAAAAAGATTTTACCCTTTGGAAAAAAGATACTGCAGAAAACGTTGAACTCTCTAATAGGCTTGGCTGGTTAACTTTACCTTTAGATATGATTAAGGACGCCAAAGAAATTTCAATATTTGCCGAAGAAGTGAAATCCCTTTTTGAACACGTAGTTGTTCTTGGAATGGGCGGAAGTAGTTTGGCACCTGAAGTTTTCTTTAAAGTATTTAAGAACAAACCCGGCTACCCTGCTTTAAAAGTTTTAGACAGCACACATCCGCTTGCAGTTAAAGAAATTGAAGATACCTGCAACCTGCAAAAAACATTATTTATTGTAGCCAGCAAATCAGGCGGCACTATCGAAACAATGTCTTTCTTTAGTTATTTCTATAATAAATTAGGCAGCAATGCCGAAGCGGGCAAAAACTTTATTGCCATAACTGATCCAGGCACAAGTCTTGAAAAACTTGCAAAAGAAAAACAATTCAGAAAAATATTTTCATCACCTGCAGAAGTCGGCGGTAGATTTTCAGCTTTAACTCATTTCGGGTTAGTACCTGCAGCCCTTATAGGTATTGACATTATGGAACTGCTTAACCGCGCTGAAAGCCAGATGTATGAAAGTAAGTTTTTCTTTAATGCTTACGGTTATATTTTGGGGATGGTACTGGGAGAAAAAGCGGTTTCAGGTGCAGATAAGCTGACATTTATAACTTCCCCAAGTTTGGCTCCTTTCCCTGTATGGATTGAACAGCTTGTTGCGGAAAGCACCGGTAAAGAAGGCAAAGGTATTTTACCACTGTTTGACCCTTATAAATATGACGATCTATACCTTGAGGATAGAGTTATTGTTTACATTGCCCTTAAAAATGAAAAAGACGATGAAACAATTAAATTCCTGAACTCATTAGCGGATTATCATACTGTAATATATATATATTTAGATGATTTGTATGATTTAGGGAAAGAGTTTTACAGATGGGAAATCATTACTGCAGCAGCAGGTTCCATCATGGAGATCAATCCATTCAATCAGCCAAATGTGCAGCTTGCTAAATCATTAGCTACTAACGTTATAAATGAATATCTGGAAAAAGGGAAATTAACTGAACCCGAACCTGTTATTTCAGGTGATATTTCTGTTTATGGAGATATTGAAGGTGATGATATAATTTCTGCTTTTGAAGACTTTATTTATGATCTGGATTATTTTGATTATTTCTCTATTCTGTCTTATGTTAATCAGACACAAGAAAATAATGAAGCAATGGAAGATTTCAGAGAATATTTGATATCCTTCCACGACAATCCTGTAACAACAGGGTACGGACCAAGATATTTACATTCTACCGGGCAGTTGCATAAAGGCGGCGAGGATAATGGAATGTTTATAATATTTACGTCAGATATAAACTCCGACATAGATGTACCAGGCAAAGGTTATTCATTCGGAACCCTTATTTCAGCACAAGCTCAGGGTGATTTTAATGCTTTAAGTAATCTGGAAAGAAGAGTAATTAGAATTCACTTCAAGGATTCATTTGCAAAGGGAATAAAGAAACTTATCAACATACTTAAAGAAGATTAGATTTCTTTTAAAATAAAAATAGAAAAGCCGTCTCCAAATAATAAAGAGACGGCTTTTTATTTTATTATACTTTCTGATCCACTAACGAGCCTTGAGCGGCTTGTCCGGAGCTTTGCAGAGTCTCTATAAGAGTTGCAATATCGTCTTGCGTAACTGAGCCAGTTTCCTGTTTCTTGATAAAGGCAAGCAAGTCTTGAGATATTTTACTGTTGGAGCTTGCAGATGCAGCTGAAGTTGTGTCATCAGGAGGAGAGCCTTGTGGTTTTTCCGGCGGTTTAAAACCGGCAGCATTCATAACTTCTCCAAATGCTTTACTTGGCTTAATTCCTGAAGCTTTAATTTCATCCATCATTGTTTTCATAGTATCGTCGGTCATACTTGAAGAATCATATTTAGATAAGATGTCTTCTAAAGTAGTTTTTTGATCCTTGGTGAGACTATTGTCAGTAGAACTGACGGAATATCCGGACTGGTACGAACTTGTACCGCTTACACTGCTAACCATAACTTTACTCCTAATATATTGAAAAATAGTTTATACAAAAAATGACCGCTTAATAATTTTTTGTTCCAACCTAATATATTATCGGTGTTTAATTGCTCATATTAATGGTTAATAGAGGCCTTATTATGGTCTAAATGAGTTTCTTATATGATAACCTGAAATATACAGGAGTCATGTTTGTAGATTTTTTAAAAAACTTATTAAAATTTGTGGGATCGTTAAAGCCAAGCAGCATTCCTATTTCTTTAACACTTTGATTGGTATGAATCAATAACCGTTTAGTCTCTAGTAATACCCTTTCTTCAATTACTTGTTTTGACGACTTGCCCCAATAGCTAAAAGTAACCCGATTGAGTTTTTTAGGAGTAATATTAAGGATATCAGAGTAATACTGAACTGACCTCGAATTACTGTAATGAATTTCTAAATGCTTCTTAAAGTCTTCAAGTAAAGTTAAATCTTCAATGTCTTTAATTGAATTGTTTATCCTGGTGCGTTTTATTCTTTCAGATGTAATTAGTAAAATTCTTAATAAATTGAATAATACCTCATCCTTCCCATACTCGTTTAAGGATACAGACTCTTTTTGGGTATTTTTGAACAAGATTAAAAGGTCAATATACTCCATATCCGTTAAATTTATTAATGAAGGCGGGACAGAATAATCAAATAATTTAAGATTATTTATCCACCCTAAATCGTCGGGATATTTATAGATATACTCGTCTGAAAAAAGAAGGACATATCCTTTAGTGCTTTTATTAAGCTCGCAAATTTCTATTTGTCCCTTAGATACAGGTAACAGTGTTTTAGCGCTGCAACAATGCTCAATGGAATCTACACAAATTGAACATTCCCCTTCCATTATAAGATATAATTGGTACAATGAACTGCGGTGCGATCTGGAAATGGTTTTCATATGTTTTCCATATAACTCATCTATCCCAAGAATTAATAAACCGGAAGAGTTATCCTGATAACTATTCAAGCAAATATCGGGAATGTTATTTAATTCATTTTTATTCATAAGTCTTATTTTGCATTAACTTAATAATTATGTAATCATCAAAACATTATAATTAAAAGAGCTCAGGGGAAATATTTAATATTATTACTTAGAATCGTTTATATATTCAAATTACTTCCGGGCTAATTGGCTTTAAGCATCCCCAGAGCATTAAGCAGGGCATATTGCTTATAAAAATAATTACACTCAGCAGATATTTGGTTATTTGTTGCCTGAACATAATCCCTGTATGACTGCTGCTGATCAATATAAGTTGTAAGGCCCAGCAGGAATTTTTCTTTTTTAATATCCCAGGTCTCTTTGGCTGCTTTGACTGCTGTTGTTGTTACTTCCAGTTGTAATTTAGCAGATTGCAGATCAAGGACAGAACTTTTCACATCGCTCTTTACCTGCCTTTCCATTGCTGTTAAATCTTCCTGTGAATTCTTTATCTGGATCTGCGAAGACTCGATTGAATACTCAGTATTGAAATGCGAGAAGATAGGGATATTGAGGGATAGACCGACATTATAAACTTTTCTGCTAAACATATCTTTAAGCTGAACCGCACTGGTTGAAAAACCATAATTACCGGACAAGTTTGGATATAACCCGCTCTTTGAAATAGTCAATTGATATTCACTATTAACCAGTTTTAATTTTTGGCTTTGGTAGTCGTTTCTATAAGTGAAAGCCGTCTGATACAAAGCATCCAAGTCTCCGGTGCTGCCATTATTTACAGGAACATCTACCGAATCAAGATCAAAGTCATACTCTTTGGATACGTCCTTGGATAAATAAGTCAGCAGATTGATTTTAGCTTTTTCCAAATTATTCTCAGATTGTATTACTGACAGCCTTGTATTTGCGGTCTGATATTCCTGCGAGTACATGTCCACATTGGTAATCATTTTAAGAGTATATTTTTCTTTAATTCTGCTTAGCAAGTCCAGGTTATACTTATAATCCTCTTCCTGAAATTTCTTTACTTTTTCAAAATTTATAATATTTACATAAAGATTTACTGTCTGCAGAATTACATCCTGTTTTAATTTTTCCAAATCCATTTTTGCTGTCTGCACACTATTTTTAGACTGATTTAATGCGGCTATAGAAGAAAGCCCGTCAAACAAAGTGAAGTTTCCACCGGCCGACACACTATAATTTCTGGAATCAGTTGTAGGGGTACTGATGTTTTGCGGATTGCCGAGATAGTCTAATTGTGTAGTCCCCTGCTGATTGGTAATCCTCTGCCAGCTCCACCCTCCATTTACATTAAAAGAAGGAAGGAAATTTCCATATGCGTTTTTTACTGCGGCATTTGAGGTTTCTAAGCTGTTATTACTTTTTATAACCGAAGTATTCCGGTTAAGAGCTATAGTGATTGCCTTACCTAAATTAATTTTTTCTTGGGCAACACACAAATTTGAAGCTGCTATTATTAACAAGACAATAAATCTTATTGATGATAATTTCATTACATTATTCCGATTTTACAAATACAGCTTGCCGGATAAAGGCAAACTGGAATTTCATTTAAAGATTTATTCATATCTGAGAGCATCTATGGGGTTCAGCCTTGCAGCTTTTCTTGCAGGATAAAACCCGAAGAAGACACCAATTCCACCGGCAAACCCGAAAGCAAGCATTACTATTTCCGGCCTGATATAAGCAGTCTGGTCAGTGTAATTATTAAGTATAAAGGCAACAATGAACGAAAGCAGAATACCTATGATCCCCCCGGAAAAGCTAAGCACTATGGCCTCTGTAAGGAACTGTATAAGAATATCAGAAGCTCTTGCACCTACAGAAAGCCTAATTCCAATTTCCCTGGTCCTTTCAGTAACTGAGACTAACATTATATTCATAATCCCGATGCCTCCTACAATTAGCGATACTCCTGCAACAGAGGCAAGAAGATAAGTCAGTACACGGGATGTTTCAGTGGCGGTTTCAGCTAAATCAGTTTGATCTTTTATTGTAAAATCATCTTCTTCACCCCGAGAAAGATTATGAGCTTCCCTCATTATGGCTTTCAATTCCGCCTGAGCCGCAGCGCTTTTTTCTGTTGAGACAGCACTAACTTGTATTGAGCTGATAAATCTGCCGCCTGACAGACGATCCAGTACGGTTTTAGAAGGTGCTAAAACAATATCATCATTGCTGGTGCCAACGGAAGTTTGCCCTTTGGATTTTAACACACCTATTACTTTGAAAGGGACATTCTTTATCCTAATTTGTTTTCCTACGGGGTCTTCATTAGGAAATAAATTCTTTACTACTTCCGAACCGAGGACACAAACCTTTGCCCGTGTCTTAATATCTTTTTCTGTAAAAAAATCTCCGCTTTCCAGTCCCCACGATCTAATATCCAAATAATCTTCGGTTACACCCTGTATTTGAGTAAACCAGTTGCCCGAACCTCCGATAACCTGCCCGCCGGACCTGACCAATGGAGAAACCCCTTTAATAAGGGTTGCTTCAGCTTTAATTTTTTCAGCATCTTCCAAAGTAAACTTATTAAACGAACCGGCACCGCCTCTAATTCCCCCGGCAGAAGAAGTCCCCGGGGTAATAATAATTAAGTTTGAACCAAGAGACGCAATTTGATTTTCCACTTTTAATTGGGCTCCATCCCCAACAGCAACCATTACCACTACGGCAGAGACACCAATGATAATTCCAAGCGCGGTAAGCAGACTCCGCATCCGCGATTTCATTATACTTTTTGTGGCAACCCTAAATATGGTTTTTATCTTCATTTTAATTTTTACTTTCTAACTTATTGATGTCTCATAAGAGATTTTTTTCAATTCTTCTTCTGCGTTGAGACGATTCTTAATGACAGTATCTTTTATGACTCTGCCGTCTCTCATTTCAACAATTCTTTTGGCAAATGCAGCAAACTCCCTTTCGTGCGTAACCATTACAATTGTTATGCCCTCTTCATTTAGTTTTTGAAACAATAAAAAGACCTCAACAGAAGTTCTGCTATCCAGATTACCGGTCGGTTCATCTGCCAGAATGAGGGGCGGTTGATTTACTAATGCTCTTGCAATTGCAACTCTTTGCTGCTGCCCGCCGGACAATTGGCTTGGTATGTGTGTCATTCTTCCTTCAAGCCCGACTTTTATTAAAGCCGCCTCCGCTTGTTTTCGGACATTATTAGCTTTACCAAGTCTGTCATACATCAACGGAAGTTCAACATTCTCAATTGCAGTAGTTCTTGGCAGCAAGTTAAAGCCTTGAAAGACAAACCCAATTTTTTTATTTCTGATTGCGGCATACTCATTTTTGGACATTTTGCCTGTACCGGTTCCATCTAAAATATACTCACCGGAAGTCGGCATATCCAGACATCCAAGAACATTCATTAAAGTAGATTTACCCGAGCCTGAAGCTCCCATAATAGCAACGAATTCACCTTTCTCTATGGATAGATTCACCGGCTTTAACGCAGGGACATCAATTTCGCCCACCTTGTATGTCTTTGTTATATTTACTGTTTTAATTAGTACATTATTCATAATTTCATTTCTTAAATTCATAAAAAAAAACATTACATCATCATCGGAGGCGGCCCATTCTGTGGAGATGAATTGGTTGTTTTTTTAGTAGAATTGGAAGATGAATTATCCTGTGTACCGATAATAATTTTCATTCCTTTTTTCAATTCCCTGCTGGAAATTATTTCTGTATTTTTGCCATCAGTTAATCCAGTAATGGCAACTCCCATTTTATAATTGCCGTTACTATCTTTATAATATATTTTTGTCATATTCTCTTTGCTGACCTTAGTACCGTTTGCAGTGCTGCCCGGAAAAGGAGGAGGCGGCATTTTTTTGAATCTATTCTTTATGCTGTCCGGAAGACTGGCTATATCTTTATCCATATTCTTCTTAATCTCACTTAACATAGTTTCGGAAGGTTCAAATCTTAATGCCGTATTCGGGATAAGCAGCACATTCTCTCTATGATCGCAATAGAAATCAACTGTGGCAGTCATACCGGGAAGCAGCAGCTTCTCTTTATTGGCAGCATTTATTACAACGGTATAATTAACAACATTTGAAGAAACAGAAGACTTAAGGCGGATTTGTGTAACTTCCCCTTCAAAAGTCCTATCGGAATACGACTGCACTGTAAACGAAACATGCTGCCCTTCCTTAATCTGCCCGATATCACTTTCATCTACATTAGCCATTATTCTCATGGAAGATAAATCTTCTGCAATTGTAAATAAAGTGGGGGCCGAAAGGCTTGCTGCTACCGTCTGCCCCTGTTCCACACTTCTGTTTATGATCTTACCGGATATTGGTGCATGAATGTAAGCATAACCTAGATTTGTTTTTGCTTTTTCAAGAGCAATCTCAGCAGATCTTAAATTACCGCGGGCAGACTCTACATCCGTTTGTGATTGCAATAAATCAAGTTCCGAAATAAAATTTTTCTCAAAAAGCTTTTTATTCCTTTCATTTATTACATTTTTCTGGTTATACTCCGCTTGTGATTTAATCAGACCCGCTTTAGCTTCACGCACCTGGCTGGACAGGTTTACAGTATCAAGGATAGCAAGGAGCTGCCCTTTTTTAACTTCACTGTTAAAATCCACAAACAATTTAGCAATTGTACCGGAGACCTGAGTGCCGACATCTACAGTCGATAAAGCTTCCAAAGTACCTGAGCTTGTAATGGTAACATTCAGATTTCCTTGCGTCACTTCACCATAAGTGTAGGTCGTACTCTCTTTTTTTCCCTGAAAAAACAATATATAACCAACAATTGCTAAAATGATAATTATGGAAGCTATTGCAGCAATTTTCTTCTTCATTTCTGTGTCCTGACATTTACTTATTTACAACTGTTTAGATAAAACCGATACCATATGGAATAAGGTGATATCAACTTCTAAATATTTACACGATACAATTTTTATAAAATCCTTTATTCTCCGTGCGGCCCGTCATTTGGCGGCATTCCGCCATTATCGTCCCTGCCTCCCGGAGGCATTGGGGGTCTATTCTGCATTCTTTTGGCTCTCTCCGCAATTATCTCTTTATAACGGGCTTGTTGTTTTTCGTCTAATATTTTCATAATTTCTTCATCAGTCTTATCCATTAATTCTTTCATCGAATTTCTTTCTGCTTCCAGATTCTTTTCGTGGTTGTCAAATAGTTTTTCCATCTTAACGTGACTGTCAGCTAAAATGTCTTCAATTGTCTGAACCTGATTTTCCGAAAGGTTCAAATCTTTCTTTAATTCATCTATTCTTTTTTCAGGCGGTTTGCCCCTTTGCGCAAACGATACTGAGATAAAGCATATAGACAACAGAAGCATGAACATTATTTTTTTCATTTTTGCACCTTATTATTATTTGAGAATACTGTCTTAAACTTGCCGGTTAATTTGAATACTTATTTATTTTTCTTAAGTTGCACATTACAAAAAGTCATTTTCATTGATGTTATTAAACCTTATGTGCATTTTTGAAGTTAGACAATTGCAAAATGAATTTTATTCCGTAACAGAAAAAAATATTTTATTTTTGCAAAAGGGAATAAAACCGGCATCGGAATTGTCTAATGATAAAAAGAGCATAAATAGTTGGTTAATTGTTTGAAAGTAAATAAAATTACAGACTCAGAACTAATTGAAAGTATCAGAAATGGTAATCAATATGCTTTCTCTGAAATTGTTAGTCGATATAAATCAACAATTAACAGAACCATAAGCGGTATGATAGGCAAATGTGATGAGGTTGATGACATCGGACAGGAAGTATTCATCAGGTTTTTTAGATCCGTAAACAAGTTTAGAGGAGAAGCAATGCTGGGCACATATCTTACCCGTATTGCAATAAATTTATCCCTAAACGAAATTAAAAGAAGAAGAATCAGAAACTTTCTATCAATTGAGAATATGCTGTCAGATGGTAAAGATATTGCAGATCAGTCAACAAATAACAGTTATGATGACAACCGGGAAATTATTAAGAACGCCATCCAAAAGCTAAGCCCTAAATACCGGTCGGTACTTGTTCTAAGACTTATTGATACGTACTCGACTGAGGAAACTGCAATAATATTAAACTTGCCAATTGGTACAGTACTTTCACGATTGGCCAGAGCTCAGATGAAATTGAAAGAGTATTTAAAACCACATTTTCAGAATTATGGAAAATAATAAAATTAAAAAACTTATTTACAAGAGTTTGGACGGAATTCTTTCTGAAAAGGAAGAGAAAATGTTAAATGAGGAACTGCAAAGCTCAGTTGAAGCCCGGTTAATGTATGACGAGATAGCCGGCATTAGAAAAGCGGTTCAGAATATTGAGCCCGAGCCATTTAAACCATTTTTTGAAGAACGCTTGTTGGATAAAATAAATAATCCTCAGGTAATTGAGGGTAACAATTCAGGGTGGACAGAGTCTCTAACAAAATCCTTCCGCCAGATTGCATTTACTACGGTGATTATTCTGGCATTATTAGTATTGTATAATGTAAACCAAGGAAACTATTCATCATTTGAGAATTTACTTGGCACTTATAAAACACCAATAGAATATGTACTGGATCCATCTTTTCACTTGTTGTGGGGTAATATATGATAGGTAATAAAACTAAATCGTTTTTAATTATTTTACTTACTTTAATTATTGGAATAGCAATAGGTTTTGAAATAAGTGAAATGTTAATGAAGAACAGATTTGAAAAATTCAGGAATTCACGAGATGCAAAAGGGTTTGTTGAAGTTTTTGACAATCTTATAAAGCCGGATGCCAAACAAAAGCCGATAGTAGATTCTATTATTATTAAGCACCACATATTAATGGACAAAGTAATAGATGACAGTAAAATACAAATGGATAAGCAGGTAGATTCATTAGCGGCTGAATTAAAGCCGCATCTTACAAAAGAGCAAATGGATAGATTTATGACAGATGTTACTAAAATGAGAAGGAATCCGCCGCCGGGACCTATGAGAAAAGACGGCTCAAAGGAGCCGATGAGGAACGGTCCGCCGCCTGAATATGATGAGCACCGCCCGCCGCCGCCGCCGAATAATTAGATATTTTAAGCAGCTATTGAATTTTTAATAGCTGCTTTTTTTTGAAAGTTCTATTTTTTTCCACCAAAACAGCTGCTATTGGATAGGTGCTCGGAGGTCTCATGCGTGGCCCACATAATATATGCTACTACTGCTAAAGCTGTAAGAAGTAAACATCCTCCTACTATTGAATGGGTATTTACTCTGCTTACATTAAAATATAAAACACTATCTGCAGGAATTGCAATTCTGGAATAAGAAGAATCAAGCCCAACAACCGCACTGGTAGATTTGATCATTTTTATTTTGTCAGCTTTTAACAGGTTAAAATCTTTGGTAACTATTTCATAAATATTGATTTCATTGTCAAGCACAATGTTCTCAATCTCAACTTTACTGCCGGGGTACTTTCTTACTTCGGAGATCAATGAAAGCGGGACAGTTCTCTCTTTTCCAAAGTACTGATATTTTACAAGACTCCTTTTGGCATCATAAACATTTGTTAAATTTATTTTAATGAGCTTGCCGGTAGTCAGTACTACTTCACTAACTTTTTCATTATTAATTAATTCAGCTTTATCAATCGTTTCAGGACCGGTTTGCCTAATTTCATTTATGTAATCTAACGGAAATTGAGTCTTTGCTGTATCATGTGTCACCTCAACGGAGTATGGCTGTTTTTTAATTAGTTTTCCCTGATACACTTCAACTGTATTGCCTGACTTAAGCACAACCTGCTCAACATCATCTTCTTCGGTCACTGCATCATATGCTACTTTTTTTGTTGTATAACAGCCGGTTAAATATAGAAGAAACGAATAAAGAGTTATATAACAAACTATTTTCTTAGACATATATACCTCACAATAAATTCAATACCAACTAATGACTGCATAAATTTTTCATTTCAAATTTTGTTAAAAGCGCAGCTAAAGTTGTCATAGATTTGTAAAAATATTGCTAAGATTTGCAGCAGGGGTTTATAAATTCTGCGGTTTGTGATATACAACGTTAATATGATTATTTAGTTTAGCTTAACCGGAGATAAATAATTAAAAGCATTACTGCCTAAGACTCACACTTTTTGTTTCATAGAATAAAGACCTACACCGGTCTCCATTCTATAATAGAGTTAAATACCTGCTTATTATTATTTATGTTTATTGCATCAACATTATGTAAGGGGCTGTTCTCGTTGCCAGGATAATTACTCCTTATCACAATTTCATCACCTGCTGATATTTCACTGTTAAAGGAGATTTCAAATGTCTTTATGTTATTTTTCTCAAAAAAAGCATATGGGTATGCATCCAAAATAAAATTTATATATTTGGCATTGTTTACGTGCTTATTAAAATCCACATCAGAAAATCTTATGACCCTATTATAAACATTTTTCATATCCATTCCTACGGGCATCTTACGCGGCAGTTCTGTTAAGGCATCTTCTTTGTTTTGGGATTCAGCGGGTATGTCCGAATAAGCGGGAGGTAATATTTTTCTATTATCAAGCTGAACCATCAGCCAGGCGGTAGTAACTTTACAAAAAGCATTATTAGAATTATCAAAGAATAACAAATCCCTCATTGCAAACAATCTATTATAACCTTTATGCCAGGTTCTAATTTTTATTTCATCTTCATATTTGGGATAGTTTAGAATTTTAACCTTGACCCAGGAAAGAGCCCAAAACAGGTTATTGTCTCTCAGATGATGAAAACCGACATTAATATTCTCGGCAGCGGCCGCCGCAATATCAGTAAGATAACTAAAAACGGAGCTAAGTTTAAACCTATTGTAAGTATCAACATCCAATGCCCTTACTTTAACTTTTTCTTCCCAAATGTTTTGCATATTAATACTATATGGTTTTGGTGTTAAGATAATTCATAGAATAATAATTCAAAATATAGTAAAAAGACAAACGATGTAAAAAGTTAATTTTTACCAGATTATCTTAAAATTTACGGCACTTTGGTTCTACGTATGAATGCAACTTATAAATTTATATTTTGGTAATTGGTAAGATTCCTTTTATTTTGCCTAATGTTATTCATTAAAATTTTTTCAAATGTTATTACAAAACTTAGGTTCATCCAGCTCAGGCAACTGCACTTTAATTAAAGAAAACAACCATGCAATACTTGTAGATTGCGGCTTTTCTCAGGCATATACTTTACAAGAGCTTAAAAAGCTTAACCTGAATTTTTCACTGCTGAATGGTGTATTAATTACCCACACCCACACAGACCATATTAGCAAATGGGCACTAAAAGCTTTTGTTGACAACAGAGTACCGATTTTCTGCCATAAACGTGTAGCTGACATAATAATAAAAAAGCATGACTTTATTAAGGAAAGCGGAAGAACCAATATAATAAGTACTTTTGAAGACAATATTTTTAAAATAGGTCCGCTTTCAGTTCAGGCATTTACGGTGCCTCACGATTCTGAAGGGGGCTGTGTAGGTTATAATATCTTTGCAGTAAATAACGGGGGAACAAAAAAGATTACAATATCAACTGACTTGGGTTATACTGAAAACGGGCTTTCTGATAAATTTAAAGATTCTGATGCAATTGTAATAGAATCAAATCACGATGATGGTATGTTGGAGAGTTCAAACCGGCCATATTTTTTAATACAACGCATAAAGGAAATCGGACATTTGTCCAATAATCAATGTTCAAAATTTATGCTGGATGTGTTAATAAAATCAGAGAAGAAACCCAGCCACATTATGCTTGCACATATAAGCCAGCAATGTAATACAAATGATCTTGCCGTTAAAAACATGCGGAAAAGTCTGGACGATAATAAGTATAATGAGATTGAAATTGTTGAAACATTTAAGGATAAATCCAGCAAAAAAATAATTCTATAACTCATAAAAATGTTAATATATCGGGTTTAAATTGCATTTTCTTTACGGGAACAGCCCTTCTTTTACTTCTTTGCCATAAAAGGAGTGAATGCCGGTAAACTTATCCTGCCTATAGCTTTTAATGCAGATTTCTGCTGTATTTTACTTTATCCATTCGCTAAATCTTACCACGAGAGGTTATAATTACATTACCTTAATATTTTATTATGAAAAATGTAATTTTTCCACAGAATTTAGCAGGAAAATACGTATTTTTGCTACCAGACTTATCAATTTTTAAGGAAGACACTTTGGATTGGCTTTTTAACCTGTTTGTGAACAATTCTGTTGCACATTCTTTATTAATATACTGCCTTGTAGTTGCAATTGGAATAGCGCTTGGAAAAATAAAGATATACGGAATTTCACTGGGAATTGCCTTTGTCCTTTTTACAGGCATAGTATTTGGACATTTTGGGCTTTCAGTTAATCCTGAGGTTATAGAGTTCTGCAGGGAGACCGGATTAATAATTTTTGTATATACAATAGGACTTCAACTTGGTCCCGGATTTTTCTCTTCACTTAAAAAGGAAGGCCTATCACTTAATCTACTGGCAATGGCCCTGGTTTTCCTAGGAGCCCTTACTACTTATTTAATACACATTTTTAGCGGAATCCCTTTACCCGTTGCCGTAGGAATAATGTCTGGTGCTGTTACGAATACCCCAGGACTTGGAGCTGCTCAACAGGCCATAAAAGATATAGTTTCAAACAACCCTTCCCTAACGTTCCCGCCCCTGGGGCTTGATTATGCCGTAGCTTATCCGTTTGGAGTACTGGGTATAATTCTTACTATGCTTGCAACTAAAAAAATTTTTAGAATAAACATTAATGATGAAAATAAACTGTTCCTAAGTAAGGACGATGCAAGTAAAAAGACTCCGGAAAAAGCAAATGTTATTCTCAAAAACAGTAAACTTTTTAACCAGCCGATTGGGGCTATAGACGGCATTTTACATACGCATTTGATTGTTTCACGAATTCTGCATGATGGGATCGTAAAAACTCCGTCAGCAAATACAGTTTTACATGAAAACGATGTACTTCGTATTGTGGCCTCCAAAGAAAGCATAGAACAACTAATAAAGTCTGTAGGTGAACTAAGTGAGATTGATTTAGCAAAGGTACCAAGTAACCTCGTCTCCCGCAGAATAAGGGTAACAAAAAGCGCAGTACTGGGGAAAAAACTTTCTTACATTGACATGACAAACCGTTTTAGCGCCCGAATTACCAGAATTTACAGGTCAAACATTGAATTTGTTCCAAATGCATCAACCTCTCTAAACTTCGGAGACACTCTAACCGTTGTAGGTGAAGAAGATGGTGTAGAATTAGTTGCTAAAGAACTCGGCAACTCCATGAAAAGACTTTACGAGCCAAACCTGATTCCAATACTTGTTGGAATAGTGCTTGGTGTTATTTTAGGCAGCATGCCATTATTTATCCCCGGAATGCCGGTCCCTTTGAAATTAGGTCTTGCAGGCGGACCTCTTGTAGTAGCGTTATTGATCAGCCGGTTCGGAAGCAGGTTCATGCTTACTTCCTATGTAACCCAAAGCGCAAACCTGATGCTTAGAGAATTGGGGATTTTATTCTTTCTTGCAAGTGTGGGGCTTACTGCCGGCAAAAGTTTTGTAAGTACACTAATGTCAGGCGACGGATTTATATGGATGGGATACGGAGCAATTATAACCCTTGTACCTCTTATTTCAGTTACTTTATTTGCCAGATTAGTGATGAAAAAAAGCTATCTTGAAATAATAGGACTTCTTGCAGGGGCTACAACCGACCCGCCTGCCCTTGCATTTGCTAACGCTACGGCAGGTAATGACGTACCGGCACTAACATATGCCACTGTTTATCCTTTGACAACATTCCTAAGAATTATGGTTGCACAGCTCATGATTCTGTTCCTTACGTAATATTTTTAACAGGTATTTTTCCGACTTAAGCATTATATTTAAAGAATGTCTGAATTAGGATTATGCCATAGGCATCTGAAATCAAGTAATCAGGAAAATCAGGCGAATCAGGAATCGGATGTTCCCTCAAGGTTCAGACGGTAATATTACTGCTGAAATCACGCACCCCCATAATAGGGTTAAGAAACATAATGAAGATCAATCGTCAGGAAGATAATAATTCGTGGGTTAAAACCCAACACTCTGGTCGTGGTTCTGTTATCCACGGGCTAAAGCTCCGTGGCTATTTAAATGCAATGGGACTCAATTGTGTAATATAGTCTTAAGATTTCTCTGCTCATATATCGTATGGAAATGACAAGTTCCCAACCCATTTTGGGGTTTCCACCAGGAAAGCAGGATATTGCACTGCACAAATAAGAAATTCCAATTTTCAGCTAAAATCATAGTAATCAGGCGAATCAGGCGGCTGATTCAAAAGAATACGAGCCAGCCTTTCAGAAATATAAATGCTTATAATACTTAAAAATCAGCTGCGAAGCTGGAGCTTCCGAAGAGGAAGACATAAATAAATTCACGGAGTAGAAAAGAAAGAAATGAAGCGTTAAAAATAAATTCGGGGTTTGAAGCAATAGAATAAATAAAATAATAATCTTTTCATACTTGTAAAAAAATGAACAGCAAAGTCGGCTACTTAATTTATTTAGCGGAATTTATTTCTTTTCAGTGAATTTATTTAAAGTCTTGAACTTTTGGTTCTTTTCTTTCAAGAGAAAAGAACAAGGAAAGTTATCCACGGCTAAAGAGACTGTGTGAAAATCATACTATCTATCCCAAATCAGGGTAATCATGATAATCGTTTAAATCCTGATTCGACAAATAAAAAGCATTAACCGTGCACTTCAAGGCGCTCTAACTGTTTAAATATTAAGGAGATATATAAAGATGAGACGTTCTCAGAACGTCTCTACGATGCAGATGCGAGCTCTAACTGTTACTATTATTCCACTAGGAATTGTTGATCTTATTGAATTATCACACAGTCTCTAAAGCTCCGGGCTATTTAAATGCAATGAGACTCAATTGTGTAATATAGTCTTAAGATTTATCTCCGATAAATCGGCTTCGACTTGTAAATCCTAAATAATTGCGGTTTGGCGCCAGATTAAGTATTTTAAAGGATTAATTTGAAATTATTTTTAGAAAAATGATATGCGATACCCTTATAAAGAAATTGAAGAAAAATGGCAAAAGTATTGGGAAGATAATAAAGTTTACAAAACAGATCTTACCAACACTAAAGATAAGCTTTATAGCTTAGTTATGTTTATTTATCCATCAGGCGCTAAACTTCATTGCGGTCACTGGTACAATTACGGACCAAATGACTCATGGGCAAGGTTTAAAAAGCTAAAAGGTTATAATGTATTTGAGCCAATGGGCTATGATGCTTTTGGTTTACCTGCGGAAAATTATGCCGTAAAAACAGGCATACATCCTTATGACAGTACCATGACCAACATAGATGATATCAGAGTACAGCTAAAGTCAATGGGCTGCATGTATGACTGGGACTCCGAACTTAAAACCTGCGAACCTGAATATTATAAATGGAACCAATGGCTGTTTTTACAATTGTATAAAAAAGGCCTGGCATACAGAAAAAACGCACCTGTAAACTGGTGCCCAAAAGACCAAACGGTTTTGGCTAATGAACAGGTATTGAGCGACGGCTCCTGCGAACGCTGCGGAACTACGGTAATCCAGAAAAATTTGACTCAGTGGTTCTTTAAAATTACCGATTATGCAGAAGAGCTGCTTTCAGGATTGGAAGAAATCCAGTGGCCTGAAACTACAAAAAAGAAGCAGAGAAATTGGATTGGTAAAAGTACCGGAGCAGACGTAAAGTTTAAGATTGTCGATTCCGATAAAACAATGACTGTATTTACAACCAGACCCGATACTCTGTTTGGAGTTACTTATGTGGTAATTGCTCCGGAAAATCCTTTAGTAAATGAAATTGTAAAAGAAGAATATAAAGAAGGCGTAGCAAATTATATTGACAGTGTTAAATCTTTAACTGAAATTGAAAGAACTTCAACAGTAAAAGAAAAAACCGGTGTTCCAACAGGCGCATATGTAATCAATCCGGTTAACGGAGAAAAGGTTCCCGTATGGATTTCCGATTATGTACTTGCTACATACGGAACCGGCTGTGTTATGGCTGTTCCTGGCCATGATGAACGAGATTTTGAATTTGCCACAAAGTTTAACTTACCGATAAAAAAAGTTATTCTTATTCCGGGCGGAGATGCCAATGCTCCTCTTACAGAAGCATACACGGACCCCGGCATAATGATTAACTCCGGCAAATATACGGGAACGGAATCCATTCACGGTATTATACAAATAATTACCGATCTGGAAGCAGCAAATGCCGGCAGCAAAAAAGTAAATTATAAATTAAGAGACTGGCTAATATCCAGGCAGAGATATTGGGGAACCCCAATTCCAATAATTCATTGCCCTAAGTGCGGTGAGGTTCCCGTCCCTGAAGACGAGCTTCCAGTAAAACTGCCTTATGATGTTGAATTCAAACCGAACGGCATGTCTCCGCTTGCAGGTAATGCTGAGTTTATGAATGTTAAATGTCCTAAGTGCGGAACGGATTCCAAAAGAGATCCTGATACTATGGATACTTTTGTGGATTCCTCCTGGTATTATTTCAGGTATTTAAATCCTAAAATTTCAGATAGTCCTTTTGATAAAGATTTAGCAGAAAAATGGACCCCTGTAAATATGTACGTCGGCGGTGCAGAGCATGCGACAATGCATTTGTTATATGCCAGATTTATACATAAATTTTTTAGAGATTTAGGTTATGTTCATTCAAAAGAGCCTTTTAGTCATCTTGTACACCAGGGCACTATTACCAACCAGGGCGCAAAGATGTCTAAGTCCAAAGGTAATGTTGTAAGTCCTAACCAGTTTACTTCCAAATTTGGGACAGATGTTTTCCGGCTTTACCTTATGTTTATGGGTCCATATGAACAAGGCGGCGACTGGTCAGATAAAGGCATAACAGGTACTGAGAGGTTTGTACAGCGCTGCTATGATCTTTTCTTTAAATATGAAAATTTGTTTATTGAAAGTGAGTTAAAAGACTCATTTGATATGCACGAATTAAAAGAAGAAGAAAAATCTGTCTATAAAAGAATAAATCAGACAATTAAGAAATTTGATGAAGAAATTGACCATTTCAGATTCAATACTGCAATAGCTTCTTTAATGGAATTGCTGAATGAATTAACCAGGAATTTGGAGTCCTGCTCAAAAGGATTGCAGCTATACGCACTTGAGAGACTCAACATAATGATTGCTCCCATTGCTCCGCATCTTGCGGAAGAATGCAGATCTTTGCTTGGTTCAGCAGAAACAATTTTTGAACATCCTGTTTGGTATGAGCCGGATCCGGCAGCTTTAGTGGAAGAGAATGTAAATATTGCCGTACAGGTAAACGGAAAATTGCGCAGTACAATCTCAATGGGGATAAACTTATCCCAAGAACAAGCTAAATCAATTGTTTTTGCCGATGAAAAAGTAGCTAAACACCTTGAAGGTAAAACAATTGTTAAAGAAATTTATGTAAAAAATAAGATCTATAATATTGTTGTTAAATAACAATAAAAATTTAGAAAGAATAATATTATGTTAGATTTAAAATTTATTAGAGAAAACCCCGACATAGTTAGGCAAGGGGTTGAAAACAAAAACGAAAAAAGCCGTGTTGATGAATTAATTTCTTTAGATAAAAAAAGAAGGGAATATATTCAGGAGACAGAAGATCTGAAAGCAAAGAAGAACGCTGTATCTAATCAGATCCCTGTAATGAAAAAAGAAGGCAAGGATACCACAAGTGTAATTGCTGAAATGAAATCAATCGGTGATGAAATAAAAGTTCTTGACGATAAGCTAAAGGATATTGAAACTGAAATTGAAAATATAGTTATGTATATCCCCAATCTGCCTCATTCTTCAGTACCGGTAGGAAAGTCTGCTGCTGATAATGTTGAAGTAAGACAGTGGAAACCTGACGGATTTTCATTTGGAAATCCTGAAAAAGTACTTGACCATATAGAGCTTGGGAAAAAACTAAAGATATTGGATTTTGAGCGCGGTGCAAAAATATCAGGTTCAGGTTTTCCTCTTTACATAGGCAAAGGCGCTACTTTAGAACGTGCGCTGATTAATTTTATGTTAGATACTCATATTAATGAACATGGCTTTAAGGAAGTATTTCCGCCTTTCTTAGTAAATCGTGATTCCATGAAAGGAACAGGACAGCTCCCGAAGATGGAAGATGATATGTACTTTATTAATAAAGACGACCTCTTCACTATTCCAACTGCAGAAGTACCAATTACAAATATGTATAGAGGAGAGATTTTAGAAGAAAAAGATCTGCCGATTAAATATGCAGGTTACTCCGCATGCTTTAGAAGAGAAGCCGGTTCATATGGAAAAGATTCTAAAGGATTTTTACGCGTTCACCAATTCAATAAAGTTGAAATGGTTAAATTTGTTAAACCGGAAGGCTCATATGATGAGTTGGAAGCACTGGTTAATGATGCTGAAGATATTTTACAGATGCTCAAAATTCCATACAGGGTATTATTACTATGTACCGGGGATTTAAGTTTTTCCGCTGCTAAATGCTATGATATTGAGACCTGGTCCCCTGCTGAGAATAAATGGCTTGAAGCCTCTTCATGCAGTAACTTTGAAGATTTCCAGGCACGCAGAGCTAATATCAGGTATAGAAATGGACTGACCAAGAAACCTGAATTTCTTCATACACTAAATGGTTCAGGTTTGGCTACAAGCCGTTTGATGGTTTCTATTTTGGAAAACTACCAGACACCTGAAGGTAAAATTATTGTACCTAAAGTATTGCAAAAATATACAGGATTCACCGTTATAGATTAAGACTTATTATTTTATATTGTTGCGACACAGTATAAATGTAATTCAGATTACAATGTAAAAAACCCATAGATAGCCTATGGGTTTTTTTATAATATTTTTTTCAAGTCCTAATTATTTACATACCAATAACTTATCTTTATATAAAAATTTTTTTGAATTTGCAAGTGACTTATAAGCTTTGAGAAGGCCTCTTAATTGCATATTTTTACCCATAAATCATTAGCATTAAAATCTTGTGCATCCTTTTCCTTCTTAAGGGAATAATTGTATGTTAGGTTACTTTTTTCTATTTATCGAAGATAACGAGCTGCTTTCTGAAAAAGTTAATCAGGTAGCTGAATGTAATAATGCTTTCATTCTTTGCAAATCTGTTAATAATGAACGCGATTTACTTTCTGCTATCAATAACTATAATTGGGATGCAATTATTGCTTCATCTTCCTCAACAGAATTATCCTGCACTGATATTCTTGATTTATTATCAAATATAGAATGTAATGTACCATTAATAATTATATCAGATGATGATATAATGGCTGAAACTATTTTTTTAGGGAAAAAGCCTTCATTAATTGTTCGTGAAGATAGTTTATCTGAAATTTTTAACATAAATAGCATTAAGCAGCAACAGAGCAAAACCTCCGGAATAAATGACTTCAAAGATTTTTATTATTCAACAATTAAAAGAAAAGACAGCGAATATTCCGAACTTAAAAATGAGTTTAAAAAAGAATTAAAAATAAAACTGGATATTGAGAAAAAACTTGTAGAAAGCGAAAACAGATTTCAAACATTCCAGGAACTCTCCCTTGATGCATTCTTTATTCTTAAACCTGTTACCAATAAAGAAGACAGAATATATGATTTTTTATGCTCATATGTGAATCCCCCGGCTGAAAGAATTCTTGACTCAAAATATGAAGATATAGTAAATAAGCCCGTTAGAGGATTTCTGCCTGAAGAAATAATAGATTTTTTATATAAGAAATTAATTAATGTAATTGATAAAAATGAGCCGGACTCATTTGAGCTCTGCGCTGAAACTGCCGGCAATACTTTTTGGTACAGGGTAATGGCCATAAAACTTGATGATGGGGTAGCCCTTTCAGCTTCAGATATTACTGACAGGAAAAAAGCAGAAATTGAACAGCAGAAATTGTTAAAAGCAGAATCGGCTTCCCGCAAGCTGGCTGAAAAACTTAATTTTGAGCTGGAAATTGCGAACAGAGAATTTATGATGATGGGCAATATGATTCCATTTGGCATTTGGAAAACAGATGCTGCCGGAAATCTGCTGTATATTAGTAAGTCACTGCTTGATCTTCTGAATATATCCTACGAAGAAATGAGCAGGGGTATATTTTTAAAAAGACTTGTGGGCCATGATGATTTTGTTGTTTATAGGAAATGGAAAAATATTGTAAAGAAAAATGGTTTTTTCTGGGACGGGGAATATAAATGTTATGACAGATACAACAATATTCATTACGTACTTTCCAGAGGGCTGCCTCTTAAAAATGAAGAAGGCAATGTAATAAGCTGGATGGGAATAAACCTGGACGTAACCCAAAGCCGGAAGATACAGCAGCAGCTTGAGAGCAGCCTTAAAGAACAAAATACTTTCTATGAAAGGATCAGCGATATTTTTGTTGCTTTTGATAAGGAATTTCGTTTTACATATATAAACTCAAACGGCATAAAATTTGCATTCTCAAAACCAAACTTAATTGGAAAAGTACTCTGGGCAGTATATCCGGAACTGCTATGCACTGATATTGAAATCAATTTCCGGAAAGCGTTGGAAGAACAAGAGGCCAATTTTTTTGAGATTAACGATGCTGCCACTAAAAAATGGTTTCTAGTTACAGTATATCCTTCAGGAAATGGAATTTCCGTTTACTATAAAGATATTACCTACCATAAAGAAGCAGAAGAAAAACTTAAATTTGCTCTAAAGGAAAAGGAAGTACTGCTTAAGGAAATACATCACAGAGTGAAGAACAACCTGCAATTAATTTCCAGCCTGCTTAATCTTCAGGCAAACTATGTAAAAGACGAAACAACAATAGAGTGCTTTAAGAATAGTCAGGCAAGAATCAGGTCAATGGCCATAGTGCACGAACAGCTTTATCATAACAACGCTTTCTCATCAATAGACTTAAAAGACTACGTAACAAAACTGTCAGAGAATTTATCGGCATCATATTCAAATTCAAAGATTCGCTTAAAAGTTGACTGTGAGGAAATTCTAATTAATATTGAAGACGCCATAAATGTCGGTCTGCTGGTAAACGAACTGGTACTTAATGCACTAAAACATGCTTTCAAACTTAAAAAGGAAGGTTCTGTTTTGGTATCTCTTAAACTATGGGACGAGAAATTAATTATATCTGTAAAGGATGATGGAGACGGTTTACCTCATAATTTTGATGTTGCAAATACCAGCACTTTCGGAATGCAGCTTGTAAGTGCGTTAATACGCCAAATGAGTGGAGAAATGACGGTCAAAAATAAAATTGGGACTGAGTTTATCTCCACCTTAACACTAAGTAAATAAGATAAAAGAAGCTATAGATTTTAGTAAAATCCACCCGTTACTCATTTCTTACAACTTATTTTTTTGTAATTAATTAGATAAAGTGTTGACTTTCTAATTTATCCCTTTTATATTGCTTAATTACTTATATAACTAAAAGGTTATACTTATGGAAAAGATCAATGACTTTCTTAAATATGTTCCTATCTTTACCGAATTGGACCAAAATACGCTTGATGAAATAGCAAAAATTGGCATTAGGAAGACATTTAAAAAGGATTCAATAATATTATTTGAGCACGAGACCGGCTCTGCTTTATTTATTATCGCTCAGGGGAAAGTAAAAATATCCCGCGTAAGTGATGATGGCAAAGAGGTTATCCTCTCAATTCTTAGCGATTCTGATTTCTTTGGCGAGATGTCCATTTTAGACGGCCAAAACCGGTCTGCAAATGTAACAGCTATTGAAGATACGGACATGTTTTTAATCCAAAGACCTGATTTCATAAACCTATTACTGACCAAGCCGGAAGTTTCCATTGCATTGCTGCAAGAATTGACAACCCGGCTGCGTTCCGCGGATATGAAAATTAAATCTCTTTCACTAAAAGATGCCGAAGGCAAAGTAGCTACTGTTTTGTTGCAGTTAGCTGATGATTTAGGCAGGATTAAACAAGGAAAAGTTGAAATTGAAAAGCTTCCTTATCAGCATGATTTAGCAAATATGGCAGGAACATCCAGAGAAACGATTTCCAGGACACTGCATAATTTTGCAAAAAGAGGTCTGGTAGAATTAGAAGGCGCGAAAATAAGAATATTGAATTACGAAAAATTTAAGGAAATGTTTAGCTGAGAATTTATGCCCGGGAAAGCCGATTTACATTTACATACTAATCATTCAGATGGTTTCTACCCACCTGCCGAGCTTGTAAAAAAAGCTAAGGATGCCGGTTTGGATATTGTTTCCATAACTGACCATGATAACCAAAATGGCATGGAAGAAGCACGAGAGGCCGGACGAAAATTCGGTATGGAAATAATTCCGGGGGTAGAAATAAGTTCCGATATACACAATAAAGAGCTTCACCTTCTTGGATACTTTATAGAGCCTGAAAATGAAGAGTTTAAAAGATATCTTGGCTTTTTTAGAGAAGAAAGGATAAAAAGAGCTGACAGGATTGTAAAGAAATTATGTAATCTTGGGCTTAGCATATCTCTTAAAGAGGTTATGGATAAGGCCAACAACTCAGCCGTCGGCAGGCCTCACATAGCTCAGGTGTTACATGAAAAAGGGTTGGTTAGTTCATTTTATGACGCATTTAATAAGTACTTAGGTAATGATTGTCCCGCATATGAAAAGAAAGTACACATTTCACCACAGAGTGCTTGTAAAATTATAAGTGACGCGGGCGGTCTTTCTTTTATTGCACATCCGGGAAACATGCCTGAATCTTTACTCTTAGAAGTAATTGAAGCAGGTGTGGACGGAATTGAAGTGTTCCACCCGTCCCATAGTCCTCAGCACATCCGTTTCTACAAAGGAATTGTTAACGAATATTTTTTATTGGAGTCAGGCGGTTCAGATTTTCACGGCGGCAAACGCGAAGATGAATCTAACTTAGGAAGGTGCTATGCCCCATTGGCTTCTGTGGAAGCAATGAAAACACGTCTTCAAAAGAAAAAGAAATGATTCTGGTTTAAAAAGATCTGCACAAAAATATACCTGACATAAACGACTACTAACCCGCATAAAAATTATAAAAATGTAAATAATTAGTCTTTACAAGCAAATTATAACATTAAGACAAATTAATGTTTTCTATTATTAAATATTTTTTGAATCTTTAGGGAGAGAATAATAATTTTTTTGGAAGTATTCCCTAAAGATTCCAAAGAAAGACATTATTTGTTTTTTACAATCTGTGCAGATTTTCTATGGCTATTGAAGGCAATTACACCTAAAATTCCTAAATAAATCACAACGCTTACTTCTACAACACCCATTTGTGTCTCCATCTAATTTTGAAACAAAAAATTAATAACTTGTAGATTGTAGTACAAGTTTTATACCAATTAATAATCGTTTCTTTTTCCTGATTTTTTAGGGTAAATCCGAAATATTATAAGTAAATTTTACAATAATGCGTAAAAATTGTACATAATTTTGCACAGTTGTCTAAAAAAAGGATTAAATATACTCTCATATCTCAGATTAACACCAAATAATTTTTGTAATAATTCAAAACAGGAAAAAAAGTAACGATGCTTTGAATTTTTTACCTCTCTGCCCTACCATTATCTGTTTTGAAACTGAAAATAATCGAATATTTGTTATACACTCAAAACAAATTTTGAACTCGATGATAAATATGCTAAACCAAATGTTTTTTGCATTTGACCCGAATAACAAGCTAACCAATATAGAGAAGTAAAGAAATAGTTTGTAATATAAAGCAACAACTTACAGCAAGAGTTTCATTGTTTTTCTTTTTATATGGCTCCAACATTAAGGGTTTTACAATAGAACTATCCTTATAGTAAGCAGTTTATTCAATTAATATGCAAAAATTTCATTTTTTTGAATAAACTTCTTTTAATTTTAATAATACTTGCTTAATTTTAACAATTCAGTTCATCACAGTTTAGAAGGAAATAAAATGAGCGATTCCCAATTAAACAACAAGCAAGAATTACGCTTGCCCTCAAACGCATATACGGAACTAAATCCCGGTGAAGAATACAAGCCGGTTCTGGATCCGAAAAAAGCTTATCCCGAAGTAACTGTTTACTCAGTATTTTGGGGATTAGTAATGGCGATAATTTTTTCCGCAGCAGCTGCCTATCTTGGACTAAAAATAGGACAGGTTTTTGAAGCCGCTATTCCAATTGCCATTATTGCAGTCGGCCTATCAACCTTAACAAAAAGAAAAAATGCACTTGGCGAAAATGTTATCATTCAGTCAATTGGCGCTTGTTCCGGTGTAATAGTAGCCGGGGCAATTTTTACAATTCCTGCTCTTTATATTTTGGAATTGAACGCCGGTTTCTATCAGATATTTTTAGCTTCCTTATTTGGCGGCATTTTAGGTATTTTATTTTTAATTCCCTTCAGAAAATATTTTGTAAAAGAGATGCACGGAAAGTTTCCTTTCCCTGAAGCTACCGCCACAACTGAAGTTCTTATTGCCGGCGAAAAAGGTGGCAATCAGGCAATTGTTTTAGTAGTAAGCGGACTTATTGGCGGAATTTATGATTTTATTGTGGCTTCGTTCGGCTGGTGGAGTGAAGTTTTCACCTCCAGAGTTTTTCCGATTGGAGAAGAACTGGCAAACAAAACAAAACTTGTATTTAAAATGAATGTAGGCGCAGCCGTTATGGGACTTGGCTACATTGTCGGTCTTAAATACGCTGCAATTATCTGTGCAGGTTCTTTTGTTTCCTGGTATGTTTTAATACCTATTGTATCATATATCGGCGGCGGATTAACCGCACCTTTGGGAGCAAGCGCTACTACCTTAATTAAAGATATGCCCGCAGAAGACATATTCAGATTTTATGTAAGACATATCGGTATTGGCGGAATTGCAATGGCCGGTATAATTGGAATTATAAAATCTTCAAAGATTATCGGCTCAGCCATCAGCCTTGCAGGAAAAGAAATTTTCGGTAAAAAGAAAAGTGACGGGACTACACTAAGAACTGAAAAAGATTTATCCATGACTTATATTGCAATGGGTATAGTTATTACCGCAATATTAGTACTTGTCTTTTTCCAAATGGGTGTTGTTCATAACATAAGCCAGGCAATAATTGGTTTATTTATTGTAATAATAATTGCTTTCTTGTTTACTACCGTTGCCGCAACTGCCATTGCAATTGTTGGAACAAATCCGGTTTCCGGCATGACCTTGATGACTCTTATCCTTTCATCCTTAATCCTGGTTTCGATTGGTCTAAAAGGTACAAGCGGTATGGTTACGGCTTTGATAATTGGCGGTGTTGTTTGTACTGCCCTTTCAATGGCAGGTGGATTTATTACAGATTTAAAAATTGGTTACTGGCTGGGTATTTCCCCATATAAACAGCAGACCTGGAAATTTTTAGGAACATTAGTTTCTGCTGCAACTGTCGGTTGGGTTATACTTATTCTAAATCAGACATACGGCTTTAAAGGTCCGGATGCCTTAGTTGCACCTCAGGCAAATGCCATGGCAGCCGTTATTAAGCCGCTTATGGATAACCAGCCCGCTCCCTGGATGTTGTATTTTGCAGGAGCTTTATTTGCGCTCATATTAACAATACTGGACGTTCCCGCCCTTGCCTTTGCTTTAGGCATGTATATACCATTGGAGTTAAATACTCCTTTATTAGTCGGCGGTTTGATTGCTCATTTTGTTTCAACACGCAGTAAAGACGAGGCATTAAACACTGCCAGAAGAGAAAGAGGTACCCTTATTGCATCGGGATTTATTGCAGGCGGTGCTTTAATGGGTGTTATAAGTGCGGTATTTAGATATGCCGGATTCAATTGGATGCTAAAAGGATGGAACGAAACCCATTCCGCTGAGCTGATAGGAATAATAATGTTTGCAGTTATATGCATATATGTTATTTGGGACTCAATGCGTGCAAAGGTTGAAAAAAACTAAAATCACTTAAATCATTAACAAAGGCTGTCCGGATTCGGACAGCCTTTTTCGTTTTAGGCATAATTTAAATTCCTTTGCATAAAGCCCGCATAATATTTTTACCCCAATTTAGTTGAATACATTGTCTATGCTATTTCTGAACCTATTACAATGAGCCTATGTTAGTTCTTTAATCAATAAATATCCCCGTCATGGCATTTCAATTTATTTGTCTGTTTAATTATTTTTTAGTAACTTATATTATCTAATCTACTACAATTATCATAAGAGGCTATTTATGCATAAGTTAGCTATGTTAATCGTACTGGTTCTTTGTTCAGCTTCACTTTACAGCCAAACGGTAAGGTTCCCTGTGGGGGTGTATGCCCAGAATAATTCTTTGGATAATCAATTACAGCTCGACTCTCTGGGGCTTGATATAGTCGTTCAATCAATTCATAATAATTACAGTTTATGGAATAAATTCGATTTATTTGCTCTTAATGATGATATTAACGATTATATTCACTATTATACCTGCGGCTCTTATAATGTATGGCGCGCAAGCGAAAACAACACTTCAACTATATTTCCCGGCATTAAGCACGAAATCGGACAGGCAGCCGGAGGGTGCTGGGAGACAAAAGATAATGACTTAACCAATAAATACCTGGTTAAGGGTCCCGACTATTACCAGAATGGAATCTATCAAGGTACTGTCCCAAGATACAAGGGAGACACAATCAATTATCAGGCAGACTTTCAATTAAAAATAGAAGGGAATACAACTGCCACGGTTCCTGTCTGTGAACTCTCTGTATATTACAATGATGATTCAACTGTGCTTGCAAGCAGAGTTTTACTGGCAAGAGATATGAGTAATTCTTTTGCAAAATATTCCCTGCCGTATCACTATAAAATATCAAGCCATAAGATTAAAGGGGACGATCCGAGGGAAATAACAGACGGTTATAAACCGCAGGGGATTCAGTTTAGAGTTAAATGGCTTGGCAACAGAAAACTTATTGCCGATTCTATTACCGTTTATGATGATAATATTGGTGTGGATTTTACAACACCAAAAGGGCGTACATATATAGCAAATAAAGTAAAAAATTATGCAAATGCACACATACAAGAAAGCAGAATAAAATATTGGATGAGCATGGATGAACCCCACAGCAATGACAACTATATGCCATACAGGATTGTTGACAGTATTCTGCAGACAAGCACCAATTACCACCGCCTTATCACCGCACTGTACCCTGAATGGGACGGAGTAAGAAATTATGAGAATACAATAGGCAGATTTATTAGTTTAGCCAAACCTGAAAGACTGATGTTCTGGTACTATCCGTTCTGGAAGGACTATCCCTCAGACTCTGCATTTAGTGTACAGAGAATAGTTTTTCAGAGGCCGTTCAACGACGGCGTTGATATGGGAAATTATTACTATGTAGCCCAGGGCTGCGGTTTTTTTGACCCTCGTATCTACAGAGAATATCCTGCTAACAGGCAGATGCTTGCAAGTACAATGCTGGCTCTTGCCCACGGAACAAAAGGGATTATATATTGGACATACTATTCCTATAAGGATTCACTGGGCAATTACAGGGCAAAAGGAATTGTAGATGTAAGAGATAACAATAATTATTATCCGCATCTCCCGCTTTGGGATATTCTGCATGATAATATAATCCCGAGGTTACATGGCAGTTTAGGCGATAATCTGCTGAAATTAAATTACTCCGGCCAGTGGCTGCACAATAACAATACAAATTTTATTTTTTCAGGTAATACAATCCTCTTTGCCTCTTTTAATAACAATCCTGCAATTGATACCCCGTATGATTTTCATACCGGTCTTTTGAAAGATAATGATGATAATAATTATTTAATGAATGTAAATCTCATAACCGACAGTTCCGTGGCTCCAAGGGTGTTAAAGCTTGATATAACAAATCCCACTTCATATAATAATCTTAGACTGAAGAACGTTGAAACGGGAACAGATACAACTTTTGGCAGGGCAACCTTTACTTTAAGAGACACGATTCAATCGGGGGATGGGCATTTATTTTCACTTCTGCCCGTATTAAAATACGGCGGCAAATTGATGTATAGTGATACGGTGAAGACCTCATTGACTCT
>Ga0183100_1000353_pt1 | contig 43142 bp, 50 predicted proteins | sample Biomet2_FD_127789 | JGI IMG/M metagenome (GOLD analysis project Ga0183100, IMG submission 127789) | Microbial communities from bioreactor (seeded with anoxic lake sediment) at LBNL, California, USA - Biofuel metagenome 2 | ecosystem: Engineered > Bioreactor > Anaerobic > Unclassified ... | reverse complement strand
GACTAGTGCTCTTTTGTATTTGTTTTGAAGATTATATGATTGAAAATCTTGCCTACAGTAGAGATTTATCAGGTGTTACTATAATTTTAACTTGTGCTTTTTTGTCGGGACCTGTCAATGTTTCAAAGCCTTCTTTTACGATATCATCGACATGGATTTTCTTGGTAATATAGCCCTCAGCTTTGATTCGGTTATCCGCCATCATAGCAATTGTGGATGGAAAATCATTGCAGTAACAAATGCTTCCGATAATCTTCTTTTCAGTCATAACGACATCATTTGGATTATATTGAATCTGGCCTTCCCAAATGCTGGTTATTACCAATGTGCCTGCATATTTGATGCCGGCAAGTGCTAGTTTGTAGCATTGTTCAGATCCGGTTGTTTCGAATGCAATATCTGCACCAACACCATTAGTTAATTTTTTGATTTCAGAGACAACATCTACTTCGTTAGGGTCGAGAACAACATCTGCACCAGAACGAAGGGCGTATTGTTGACGAATGGATTTTCTTTGAATCATAATGACTTGTTTCGCTCCTGCTGCCTTTAAACATTCAACAGTGGCAAGACCAATAGGACCGGCACCTGTAACAATGGCAGATTGTCCAATTTCGAAGTTGCCTACACGCAGTGAATGCAAAGCAACGGACATAGGCTCGATTAGTGCTGCTTTTTCATAACTCAGGGTTTCAGGGATTTTATGAACAAATTTTGCTGGGAAAGTTGTATATTCTGAGAAACCACCACCGCCACCAGCTAAGCCGTGAAATCCAAGGCTACTACACAAATTATATTTGCCTTCTAAGCATGCAGGGCATTTTCCACAAACATCCATTGGCTCTACAACAACTCTGTCACCAATCTTTACGTTTGTTACATCTTTGCCGATGTCCACTACTTCTCCGGAAAATTCATGTCCCATAATAATAGGAGCTTTTTCTCCAGTAATGGGGTGTGGATGGTCAACTGGAATAAAGATAGGACCTGCTAAGTACTCGTGTAAGTCGCTACCACAAATACCACACCATTTTACCTTAACCTTAACAGTATCATCTTTTACCTGAGGTTCTTCGACGTCCTCTACTCGTACATCTTTTGCTTTGTACCATAATGCAGCTTTCATAATTTGTGCCTCCATCTATAAAATTTTTTTTATAAACTTTATCCTTTTTCAGAATACAACTTTGTGAATGTTTTGTCAATCATATATAGAAAGATTTATGTCCTTGGAAATAATTTCATTTTTCAATAAATTTTAAGAGTGTTTGCCATGTAAGAATCCGTTTTATGGGACACATCATCTGATAGAATAGGTATATAGAAAGGATGATGATTATGAAATTATGGAAAATGTTATTCCGTGTATTAATTGGATGCGGATGTGTTATTTTAATAGGAACGGCGGGGTCCTGTGACTTGGGAAACATTTCTCTCACACAGACAGTGGCGCAAATAGTTTTGGCTTTTGCTTTATTAGGAGTGGGAGCTTTAGGGGCGCGGATGATTTATGTGAAAGAAAAACGACAGGCTATCTATCGTTCGCACCGGCGTCTTGCTTATGCGACATTTTTGGAAGATAGTGTGAGAAGAGGTGCATAAAACAGGACAATCCCCTTGCTTTAAGTAAGGGGATTGTCTATGAAGTTTAATTATTACGAATCTTCTTCTTCCGATTCCTCTATAAATATAACAGTCACAGGACAATTTTCGGCAGCTTCTTCAACAGCTTCTTCCCATTCAGGCATGACTTCGCTATGAACTTCGGCTAAATCATCTTCAGCTATGCGAAATACTTCGGGACAAGTCTGTTCACAAAGACCACAGCTAATACAACCGTCACGGTCAATTTTTGCTTTCATTAGAATTCCTCCTTTGCTAATATCGAAAAATGCTTGCTAAAAGCTATTATTGATTATTTTTCATAAGTTTATGCAAAGATTCACGTGTAAAGTCATTCTTTTGGTATTTGCATTCACGATATTTGAGGATAGGGAATAGTATGAAATATACGGACATACGTGAAAGGGGAATTTATGATGGAAATGCCACTTGTTCAAAAACTTCAGATGTACATAGATGCTGAATTGGGAGATTCTGCTTTATACAGGGAACTGTCCAAAGTAGCACCGAAAAATGAATACCGTAAATTATTAATGGAATTCGCAGAAGATGAACAATCTCATGCCGATACATTTAAACGCATCTATCGCAACATAACCGGTAAAAGCTATGATCCTGATGTGAAAAAACCGGATATCACAGGCGAATTCGATGATATATTGCGTGACAGAGTGCTGGATGAAAGCGGAGATTTTAGAAAATATGGTGAACAATATCTTCAGACAAAAAGAAATGATATGCTCAAAGATGCGTATTACCGCGCAAGAACCGATGAAAATGTTCATGCATTGAGGCTTTTATACATGCTGAGTAAATAAAGAAACATAAAAAAAGGGAATGCTACCACGATTGGAGCAGTCCCTTTTTTCTATGCTTTTTCATGCTTTTTTACGGATTGCTTTTATTAGTCTGACTATTTCATACCAGAAAACCACTATTGCCGCTATGGCAAGCGAAATCATGAACTGCTGAAAAGACAATGGTACCAATTTTAAAAAGCTATTGACTGGTGAGTATAATATCAATAAAAGCCCGACAATTGTTCCCAAATTACTGACCCACATTACCTTGTCTTTCAATAAACGAAAGATGGATACGCACGCAAATTCGCGGCTAGAACTGTTGACTTGCACCAGAAACAGATTAGACAATAGTATAATGGAAAGCCCCATTGATCTTGCGACTCCTGCATTGCCTATGTTTTGGTGCTCCAAATGTCACGAACGGTCATTTGATTATGGTAATGGTTCCGGTTTTGTCCACGTATAAAACCGAAACAGCACCCAAATTTTCAACAGAGGGCAATTTTCGGACAACGATTGCTTTTTGGCAAGCCGCCATGCTCCCATAGATAGAAACACTGTTAAAATGACAGGGAATTCTTCAGGAATCATGGTCAATGATCAGGTTAATTTCATTTGAGTTGATAAATCTACCGAATACTACAAAAATAAAAATCCGCCCTCATGTTTTGTCATGTGGGCAGATTATTATCGATTCAATATGGATTATCTTACTACCATTATAGACGAAATTGTTTTCGGATTCCATCAGCCATATAATCTGCCATTTTCAGCGCTTGGTTTTCAATTTCATCGTATTCAGCTATGTCTGAGGCATATTGCATTGAGAATCGATATTTCACCTCGTTTTCAGTCATTTTTAAATGATCATATAACATCGTTTGCCATTCCTGCTTGCCCCAATGTGGATTGATGCTTGAGAGAAAAAGTGCCATTTCATCTGCATTTTGATACCATTTTTTTCTATACTCTTCTACAGATTTTGCATCTTTTGCTTTGACGGCATTTACCAATTTTGCGGCGATTTGAAGATGTTCAGTGAACAGTGCTTCGAATTTTTTGGATTTATCTGGTCCGTAGAATTTTTGGAGCTCACTTGCGAAATCTTCCGGATTGCGAAGTAATCGTTTAGTGACCGCCTGCAAATCTCCTAAAGATGACGCTGTACTTATGATAAACGACCTCGTCCACATGACATGCTCTTCCCAAAGCTTTCTAAAAGTTTTCACTAAGTGCATTTGTTTTGCGCAACTTGTAGAATAGTTATTCATACTACTGTTGTTCATTTAATAGTTGCCTCCTTAAAATATTGATATTACCATTATATTCCGATATATAGAAAGAAGTGAGGCTATATTTAACAAATATCTAGGGTGTCTTGTCTTAAACAGAAGGTATATCCTATAGTAACGTACAAATTTTTAGTCGGAAAGATGAAATATAGATTATTAGAATAATTATTTTCTGTTTTTATGTAAAGAAATTTAAAAAAGATGCGATATACTATATGGAAAGTTTTATATAGAACCATTTTGAATTATTTTATTTAGGGTAATCTAGTTTCACAAAATTATATTATGATGGAGTTATAGTATGGGAAATTTTAGTCTAGACGATTTGAATTACGAAGAATTTGATACATTAGTTGAACTAGGAAATATTGGGATAGGAAATGTTGCAACATCCTTATCCACATTATTGGAGAAAACAATCAACGTATCCATACCCAAAGTTAATACCCTAGATATTAGTGAAATAAGTGATGTATTAGGTGGTTCTGAGAAGAGAGTTGCCGGTGTATTATTTGGTATGTCTCAAGATATAGAGGGTATGATGCTTTTCATTTTAGAGGAAAAATTTGCAGGGGATATTGTCAATATATTATTTAAGTCGGATTCGGCTAATTTTGATAATCTTGACGAAATATCCATTTCAACATTAAAAGAAGTAGCCAATATTATGGCAGGTACATATTTAAATGCCATATCAAGTATGACCGATTTTAGAATTGAATTGTCCGTTCCTTATTTTACCGTGGATATGTTGGGCGCTATTATGGACATTCCTGCGATTCAATTCGGCGAGATTGGTAATAAAATACTGTTAGTTGAAGAAAAGATTATTGAGGGCGGAGAAGGTTTCAATAGCTATTTAATGTTTGTACCTACATTAGATTCTATTAAAAAAATCCTGGATAAAGTAAATGGAAAATGATAACATGGTTGTTAAAGTAGGAATTGCCGATTTAAATGTCGTAAAATCACCAGACTCACTTATTTCTTATGCACTAGGATCTTGTGTGGGAATATGTTTGTATGATAATTTAACCAAGATAGCGGGGATGGCTCATATTTTGTTACCCGTCAGTAAACCTGATGATAGTAATCTTATGAAATATGCCGATACGGCTATACCGTTACTTATTACAAAAATGGAAGAGCAAAAGGCAAACAAATTTAGATTGAAAGCAAAAATTGCAGGCGGCGCTAATATGTTTCAGGCCTTTGCAACTGGAAATACCGCAAGCATTGGAGACAGAAACGTTGAAATGACAAAAGCCGTTTTAAATAAATTGGGTATTCAGATTATTGCAGAAGATACAGGCGGTAATGCTGGAAGAACAATCGAGTTTACTGCAGAAAATGGAATTTTGCACATTAAATCTCTTTCTAGTAAAAACAAGGAAATTTAACCCTATATACGATACCATTGTATCAAATTATAGGCGGAAAACGTAAAAAATAGAATCGATAAGGCTATTAATAAATAGGGAATTAGATTAATTCCTATTTTAGTAGCCTTATTTTTTTTGATTTTACAATAATCCGCTATAATTAGTTCGGCTTGTCTAACAATATTATGACTTTTTTTCAAGATAAGCACCCTTTCTTTTGCGTAATTTATACAAAAACAATCGAAATCTTACAATTTCGTCTCTTTTCTGATAAAATTGTATAAAAACTATTGATTTTCGCCTTTTTTCTCTATATAATTCTTAAGGTAACATAATATTTTCCGGCATTAACGTCAAATACAATCTGATAAATATACTTTTTTTATGACCACCAAAATAGTATATGCAAATCACAACCTAATTATTACCAATTAAAAGGTAAAAAATTCAAAAGCTGAAGAAGCAAACAGATTTTTGGGGTTAATCGCATATCTCTTTCATTTAAATTTGCAACTCATTAATAAAAAATTGCAATTTCACAATCAAAATTTGCTTTTTTTAATTTTTGGTTAGTATTCTACAAAAATGACGAATTTTCTACAAAAACTATTGATTTTCCCCTTTATTACCTGTATAATATTTTTAAGAGACATAATGTTCTTGCAACTTTTATTAAATAACCATTCATTTAATAACTTGTAATTTATTCTAATCGAGTGGCGGTGAATTATGTATATCAATGCAAATGAAATTTATCAGCAAAGGATGCTCGAAGTTAACAATAAAATCAACGCAAGATTACAACTGGTTCGTAGCAATAGTAACTTTCGTTCGATTTTGGAAAATACGAAAGAAACGACAAATAGCGACAAAAGCTCTAGTATAGGCACTTCTGATGGTGTTTCGCTTGCAAGCGCTTTGGCTGGAAATATGACGACTGATAATAACGGCATATCACTTGAGAATTCGGCTGCTACAACTAAAACGAATATTAATGACATGATCAAGGCTAAATCTTCGCAATATGGTGTGAATGAAAAGCTTGTTAGGGCAGTTGTTCAAGCCGAATCTGGTTTTAATTCTTCATCAGTATCAGGTGCAGGGGCAATAGGTCTTATGCAATTGATGCCTTCTACCGCCAAATCACTCGGCGTTAAAAATCCTTATGATCCAGAACAGAATATCGACGGGGGGATTCGATATTTGAGAGATAAAATTAATAGCTATAACGGTAATGTGAAGATGGCTTTAGCGGCTTATAATTGCGGCCCGACAAAGCTTAATAGTTTACATATTACCGATATAAATGACCCCATACAATTTTCTAAATTACCCAAAGAAACACAAAATTATATAAATAAAATCATGAAAAATTTGTAAACAAGGAGGAGTGGAGTTATGATAAGTTCATTGTTTCAAAATTCCGACTACTTATCCAAGGCACTAGATGCTTCGTGGCTGCGAAATGAAGTGATTAATAATAATATTTCTAATGTGGATACACCTGATTTTAAGGCATCAACTGTTGATTTCGAAAGTGTACTGCAAGATGCTATGCAAGGCAACAGTATTTCAATGAAAGTCACTAACCCAAAACATATAGCAAGCAATAACACGTTAGATACTATAGAGCCAACAGTTTCTCAAAATACCTCTACGCAAGTCAGAATGGATGGAAATAATGTTGACATGGAATCCGAGGAAAGTAGTTTGGCAAAAAACGCTATCTATTATTACACGTTAACACAAAAATTAAATGCGGAATACTCAAGAATTAAATATGCTATAAGCGAAGGAAAGTGATTAAATGAGCTTTTTAAATTCTATGGATATTAGTTCTTCAGCGCTCACGGCACAGAGATATAGAATGGATGTTATTAGTGAAAATCTTGCTAATGCTGATGTGACTCGTACTGCTGATGGAACACCTTATACAAGAAAAATCGTAGTCATGGGTGAAAAACAAGCGACTCCATCTTTTAGCGATCAATTAAATCAAAGTATGCAGGGTGCAAGCGGCGGCGGAGTTGTGGTTGATAAGGTAGTCGATTCTACTGAACCATTTAAAAAAGTTTATGATCCTAGCCATCCCGATGCAGATGCAAGCGGGTATGTTAGTTATCCTAATGTGGATACAGTTACTGAAATGGTGGATTTAATTTCTGCCTCGCGCTCTTATGAAGCGAATGTTACAGCGTTTAATGCAACAAAAAATATGGCCATGAAAGCTTTAGATATTGGTAAATAAGGAGGAATAGTGGATGAACGGTATTACGGGAATAAACTCTTCGGCATTATCAAGCATTAATAATATGACAAATGCAACGAGTACCGCTACAAATGATGAAACAGGCTTTAAATCAGTTTTAGAAGATTTAATCAATCAAGCCAATGAAACAGATGCGATTGATCAGGATCAAAATGTGCAGCTCATGGCAGGCAATGTTAATAATTTGCATGAAGTTATTATTAGTGGTGAAAAGGCGGATTTGGCACTGAGACTGACTACTCAAGTTAGAAACAAAGTGGTGGATGCCTATACCGAAATCATGAGAATGCAAGTTTAATACAGTTCAACCAAAGCAGAGGCAACTATTATCATGAGATTGTGGGGGATAAACGCAATTATCATTGGATAATAGGCGCCAATCAAGATAGGCTTGGAGAAGAGCAGAAGAAAAGCAGAAATAGACCGGATGAAGATGACATAATAATAATGCATCGATTAATAGGGATCATGAACAATTAGGTACATAGGCGGAAAGATTTTATAAGAAAGCAAGGTTGGTTATTTAATCTACAGGATGAAAGCCAAACGGTGGACTTGTATTTCAAGAAGTTTATGACTATTAAAGCGAGAAGAAATCTTCTTTGTTTAGTACTCGCAGGGGCGCGAGAATAATATTGAGCAAAGAAGCTTGTTATTTTGTCTGAAGTAGGCATACGATAACGGCAATAGTGAACAACTCATTTAGGACTCCCATGCAAGAATGTATGTAGAGTTTTTAGTTCGTTTGTTTTTTAAACGAGCTCTATATCCTTTTTGGTTTTTTGCGGCCATTTTTGTCAGCTAATGTAAAAAACATTTTAATTATTGGTCTATTGTGCAAAAACTAGGAGGCATGGGTTTGATTGGTAAAAAAGAAAATTTGAATTTTGTTATTCCTACTGAACATACATTTCATTAAAGAGGGGAAGAGCTAACTTGAATAATGTTATCGAAAAAATTTTCAAACCTCTTAATGACTTTTGGAGTGGTTTGGAAAAAAGCAAAAAAATCCGATATTGTATTATAGCGGCTGTTGCCCTTTCTATAATTGTTATTACCGTTTTAGTATTTAGTAGAACTGAATATTCTGTTTTATATAGTAATTTGGACTCAAAAGAAGCCGGTGAGATCATGAGCAAGTTGCAGGATGACAATGTAGCCGCTAAAGCAAAAGGTACTGGCACTATATTAGTCCCTAAAAATCAGGAGGCTTCGCTTAGAATGGAGCTGGCTGCTAGTGGTTACCCTTCAACCGGACTTAATTATGATATATTTCAAAACAGTACGGGATTTGGAACAACTGATTATGAAAAGCAAAAGTATATGCAATTTCAGTTGCAAGATAGATTACAGTCTTCAATAAAAACACTGGATATTGTTAATGATGCTATTGTTACTTTATATATTCCTGAAAGTACATCATTTGTTTTAAAGGATGATAAGCAAAACGCTTCGGCATCTGTTATTTTGAAATTAAAGAATAATCAAAAGCCGACGAGTGGTCAGGTAAAAGGTATAGAAGAATTAATTGCAAAAAGTGTACCCGGTCTTGCCACAGATCAAGTTGTTATTATAGATAGTTCAGGAAATACACTCAATAATGCAGACTCGAATGAAGCCGGGGCAGCTAGTACACAGTTGGAACTTGAAAGTAGCGTTAGTGATAAGTATAAGGAACAAATTAACAACATGCTTGAACCTATATTTGGTGTAGGCAAGGTAATTACAGGTGTTAGAGTATCGCTTGACTTTGATAAAAAGACAACCGAGTCCAATACGTATAATCCGGTTGGTGACAGCAATAGTGGTATTCCAGCAAGCACAAGCGAATCGAAAGAAGTCGCTACCGGTGGATCTGGAACAGGTGCTGGTGCTGCTGGGCAAACCTCAAATGGTGGTGGTACACCGACGTATTCTACGAATACATCGGGTGGCGCTGGTAATTATAACAAAACAAATAAAACCGTTAATTATGAAATCAACCAGATTAAAGAAATGGTAGAAAAAGCGCAAGGAAATATAAAAGATATTTCTGTATCTGTTGTCGTTGATAGCAAGAGTTTAAAATCCGGTGATATTAATAAGGTAAAAGAAACGGTAGCGGCTGCTTCCGGTATCGATAAGAGCAAGGTAACCGTTCAAAGTATGAATTTTGCTGCAGGCAATGATATCAACGGTATTTTTAATAGTGTTAACAATGCTAATGATACGGTTAAAAAGCAGGCTTATATTAGAAATGGTATTATATATGGGGCGTTGGGATTACTGCTGTTATTGGGTGCTATCTTCTTGCTCCGCAAGAAAAAATCAGCCGAGAGAGCTGAAACTGCAGCTCAATCTCAGATGAGAGCAGGTAGTAACTTCGACCAGGAAGTTGATGAGGAATTTGAAGAATATATTGGCAAACCTATCAGAGATATAGACTTATCCGATAACAAATCCGAAAAGAGCAAGTTGATTGAAAAAAATATCGACAAGAACCCCGAACATGTGGCTCAATTGCTTAGAAACTGGTTAGACGATTACGGAGGGTGGAGATAAATATGGAAAAAGCTTCTTCAACTATGACCGGTAGTGAAAAGGCCGCGATATTAATAATTTCACTGGGTAAAGAGTATTCTGCTAAACTTTTTAAGCATTTAAAAGAAGAGGAAATTGAGCAATTAACGTTAGATATAACCAATATGAGAATGGTAGATTCTGAAACAAAAAGTGCGATCATAGACGAGTTTTATGAGTTGTGTTTGGCTCAAAATTATTTGTCCGAAGGCGGTATTGATTATGCCAGAGACATTTTGGAGAATGCATTGGGAAAGGAAAAAGCAGTCGAACTGATTGTAAAAATCACTTCTTCACTCCAAGTCAGACCGTTTGATTATCTAAGAAAGGCTGACCCAGATCAAATACCGAATTTCATTCAGAATGAAAATTTGCAGACGATTGCATTAGTTCTTTCTTACTTGAAGCCACAACAGGCTGCTCGGGTACTGGCTCAATTACCACAGGAAAAACAAGCTAAAATTGTTGAAAAAATATCAAATATGGATCGAACTTCTCCTGAAAATATCAGGGAAGTTGAGAAGATTCTAGAACGCAAATTGTCATCATTGGGTGTTGAGGATTATACAGTAGTAGGCGGTATTCAAAACATTGTTGATATCTTGAATTCCATTGATATTGGTACAGAAAAACGCATCTTGGAAACGTTGGATGAATACAATGATGAACTTTCTGAAGAAATCAGAAAGAGAATGTTTGCATTTGAAGATATTGTTAAACTTGATTCTAAGGCGATACAAAAAGTTCTTAACGATACAGATAACAAAGATTTGGCTATTGCACTTAAGGGTTCAGCCAAAGAAGTTAAAGATGTCATTATGTCGAACGTTTCTGTACGTTTGAAGGATATGTTAAACGAAGATATCGAATATATGGGACCTGTTAAAATCAAAGATGTTGAGATTGCGCAACAGAAAATTGTTAATATTATTAGGGCATTAGAAGAAAAAGGGGAAATTGTGATAATAAGAAATGAAGGAGATGAAGTGATTGTATAGTGTTCTCAAGCATTCACAAGTATCGTACAATCATGCACAGCCTTATTTTGTAGCACAGCCACGGGATTTTCAAAATGTTGAATACGGGAATGAGTTGGAGTGCGAGCTTGACAGCGCTGAACTTACCGAAAAAAGAGAGCAAGAAGAGCTGCAAGTGAATCATAAATATAACCAAATTCTGAGTGATGCGAAAAGGCAAGCAGAAGCAATTATCAGGGACGCACAAGAAGAGGGCAATCGGCTTGCTAAGGCAAGAGAAAAAGAGGGATTTGAGCAAGGAACAATGCTAGCTCAGAAAAAGCATGCCGAGGAAATGGAAAAGCTTGAGAAACTCAAATTGGATTTGCAAGAAGAATTCGAGAGAAAAGTGGCTGAGTTCAAAAATGATATTTTATATTTATCACTGACTCTCACACAAAAGATCATTAAAACGGAATGTGAAAAAGATGATACGATCATTTTGAATATTCTTGATAGTGTGGTAAACAAATATCGAGACGAAAAAAACTTGACAGTAGAAGTTTCTAAAAATAATTTTGATAAATTAACTTCATCCGGTACAAAACCCGATTATAATCTTAGAATGAATGAAGAGTTTGACGACACCAATATTCAGGTTTCTTTGGATAACGGTATCATTGATGCTTCCATCGATGTTCAATTTGAGAATCTTAAACAGGCCATATTAAAAGAAAGTTTATATTATGGAGTATAAAGTGGAAAACATGAATGCTCAGGATATTGGGAAAACAATTGATAAAATAGATACGTATAGCTATTATGGAAAGGTATCGAAGATTGCTGGATTAACGGTTGAGTCAATTGGACCGATTACCCAAATCGGCGAAATTTGCAAAATATTATCGCTTGATAAATCAATCGAGGTTTTAGCTGAGGTAACCGGGTTTAAAGATAATCGCGTTGTTTTAATGCCCTATGGGGATTTAAAAGGTATCAGTTCTGGCAGTTTGGTCATATCAACAAAAGAAACCTTGAAAGTTAGAATTAACGATTCACTGCGGGGTAGAATTTTGGACGGCTTAGGCAACCCAATCGATGGCAAGGGCGCTATCGAAAATGGCGAATATTATAATGTCGATAACTCGCCTCCTAATCCTTTAATGCGGAAGCGAATTCATAAAATTCTTCCGCTAGGCATTAAGGCAATTGATAGTTTAATTACATGCGGTAGTGGACAACGATTAGGCATTTTCGCAGGTAGTGGTGTTGGTAAAAGTACCACAATCGGTATGATTGCCAGAAATGCTAAGTCGGATATTAATATTATCACATTGGTTGGCGAACGTGGCAGAGAGGTTAACGATTTTATTGAAAAAGATTTGAAAGAAGAAGGCCTTAAGAAATCCGTTATCATTGTTGCCACATCCGATCAGCCTGCATTAATACGAGCAAAGTCTGCCATGGTTGGAACGGCCATTGCTGAGTATTTCAGAGATCAGGGGTTAGAAGTATTAATGCTCATGGATTCTGTTACTAGATTCGCGATGGCTCAAAGAGAAATAGGCATGGCAATGGGTGAACCACCAGTTTCCAGAGGATATACACCATCTGTATTCACGGTTTTGCCGAAACTACTTGAACGAACAGGGACATCGGACAAAGGGTGCATTACAGGGTTATATACCGTTTTGGTAGAAGGCGATGATCTAAATGAACCAATTACGGATAGCGTGCGAGGTATTTTAGATGGACATATTGTTCTATCAAGAGAATTGGCGAATAAAAATCACTACCCTGCTATTGATGTTTTGGCCAGTATTAGTCGATTAATGAATGATATTTGCGAGCGCGATCATATTGACGCTGCTAACTATGTAAAAAACAAATTGGCAGTTTATAAAAACGCAGAGGATCTTATTAATATTGGTGCCTATAAAAAAGGGTCAAATCCCGAAATTGATGAGGCAATCGACATTCATAACGACATCCAATCGTTATTGCAACAGCGAATTGATGAGAAATTTTCGTTTGATGATATCATTGAGCTACTAAAAAGTATTAAGAAGTAATGCGGGATGAGGATATATGAAAAAATTTAAATTCACATTTCAAACTTTACTTAATATTAGTATTTCCCTAGAAAAAGAACAAAAAAATAATTTAGCCATTGCCAATAATCAACTAAACGCTTTGGAAGAAATTAAAGAGGGTATTTTACAAAATATCGAAAGAACAAGAGAAAGTTATGCCAATGTTTGTACCATAAATGAGTTCATCAATGGCAATAACTACTTGAGTTTTCTAAAGAAAAATTTAGTCGATATAAACGTTCGTATTTCTATTAAAGAGAATGAAAGAGATGATATTCAAAATCAGTTAATAGAAACCATGACGCAAAGAAAGACGTACGAAAAATTACGAAAAAAACAGTTGGAAGCTTATAAGAAAGAACTGACAATCGAGGATGATAAGGCTTTGGGCGATTTTATAGCAAATAATGGTGGTGAATAAATAGATTATGGCTAGCAATAATGTGACTGTAGAAAAAAACACCAGCGATGTGAGTAATAAAAAAGGTATGAACGGCAAAAGCGGTGCGAAGGCCAAAAAGAAAGGGCATACAGGGCTTATCGTATTTTTTGCGTTTTTATTGACAATAGCTTTATTGGGAGCTTGTTATGTTTTGAACGTTGGACAGGTCAAAGATATCGTGTCAAATATGTTCGTGAATAAGCAAACGGAAGCGCAATCACAAGTCAATGAAGATAATCAAAAATTGCTCAAAACACAGCAAACTAAATTAGATAAAAAAGAAGCTGAATTAAATGCAAAAGCTACGGAGCTAGATACCAAGGAAAAAAGTTTGCAAGAGTTGCAAACGCAGCTCAATGCCTTAAAAGATGAGCTAAATGGTCAAAAAAAAGAATATAAAAGCATCGCAAAGATTTATGAGACTATGGATTCAGAATCTGCTGCTAATATTCTGATGCAATATACGGATAAAAACCAAGTTGCACAGATTATTATGCAACTTAGCAATACAAAATCCGCAGAAATTTTGGCGGCGATGACCCCCAGTTTTGCATCCCAATTACTCAAAATGACTAATTAAAAGTATGGAGGTGATTTACTCTTGTTACAAAGCAACTTGGTTACCAATGATAATCCTGCCAATTTATGTTTGCCGAACACCGGTAATTCAAAGGCAAAAAGTTCTTCCAGCGACTTCTCATCTTTATTAAATGAAATTTCAGACAATGCGGATACCACGAGCAATAGTGACGATAGCGTTAATAATCTTGCAGCAAGCATGCTACTCTTTTTGTTTAATACGAATACTAATTCATCAAGCGGCATTGTTACAGCAGACGACAGTACTCCTAGTCAATTGACATTGGATTCTGTTGGCAATATTGAAGGCTCAAGTGGTAGTGATACAGACATGATGAATTTGCTTGATGTATTTGGAAATACCACAGATGATAAAAAAATAAGCATTTTAGATGTAGTCAATGATTTATTCACCAAGATGAATGCAGATGATGGGGATTCTGGTGTGACAAAGAATCAGATACTTAGTTTTATGAATCAATATATTGACACCACCAATCAAAGCAACGGAAGCGCTCCTGTTGTAACTGCAAACCAAAGTGCTTCGGTTGATACGGCAAATCAAAGCATTTTAAGCACCCCAATTGATGTAACACAGCAAAACAATGAAAGCGCTTCAGTTGCTGCTACCGCAAACCAAGGCAATGGAAGTGGTGCGGTTGATACGACAAATCAAAGCAATTTAAGCCCCCCTGTCGTTGCTACAAATCAAAGCAATTCCAATATAGGCGCGGATGCTTTAAGTCAAGGCAATATCGATATTGACAAATTGGTCAGTAGTATGAAAGAAGTATTGGAAGCCAAAGGGAATAGCGATGATGTAGATAAGGTTAAAGAACTATTGACGAATTTAAAATCTGCTGTTGCCACTTCTACTCCTTCAAAAAAAGCCATTATAAACAGAAGCGGTATCAACCAGATCATTCCTAATGATTTGAAACTAGGCGAAACACCAAAAAATGATTTGGAGCTTGATGACACATCTTTAAAAAGTTTGAGTGTGGAAAATGTCGCGCTTAATACGGGATCTTCTAGCAAAAATGCTGGCGAATCTGAAAACGATGGTTCGTTTCAAAGTAGTGGTGAGCTTAGTAATGGTAAAGACGCACTTAGTTCTGCCCTACATACGGGGAATTCAAAAGTTGATTTTTCAAGCTATACGCTTAAAAATACTTCAGATGTAAAGGCTGAAGTTGGTAATGTCGTAAAAGACAGTATTGTAAAAAATTCTTTTTCAGTGAATGAATTAGGTCAAAAGGATATGGAGATTCAGCTAAATCCCGATAATTTAGGCAAAGTTACGATTAGGCTTCAGTCTAATAGAGGTGAGATGAACATTAAAATATTTGCTTCAAATGCAGAAGTAAAAGATGCCATTTCTGTTCAAACTTCTCAAATCGTTGAAGCAATGAAAGAGCAAGGAATTAAAGTCAATCATCTTGATGTTATTTACTCTAGTCTTTCCAGTGATTTGTCAAACCAGAGCAATGGTTCTCATTATCAACATACGAATAAGCAAAGCCAGGGACAAGCTAGAGCTGAATACGAACAGCATTCCCTGAGCGAATTCGAAGCGAGTGATGTTCCGCTATTGTATAATAGTAGCGTGGAATATATTGTGTAGGGAAGGGGGACAAAAAAATGTCTGACACTATTGGTAGTATAAGCGCAAACAGTTCAGCTAGTGCGTCGGCGCGTAAAACTGGTTCCACTTTGGATCAAGATGCATTTTTAAAATTATTAGTAACAAAGTTATCTAATCAAGACCCGCTCAATCCGACCGGTGATACAGAATTCATTGCACAATTAGCACAATTCACTTCATTATCGGAGATGTCTAGTGTAAACAGTAGTACTTCTTTATCTGCTGCTTTTAATTTAATTGGTAAAACAGTTGTAGGATTAGATGGGAATGATTCACCGGTGGCTGGTAAGGTTGATAGTATTACTTCTTCGTCTGGCAAAATCGCGTTAAATATTGGAAATCGTTCTGTTGCACTATCTGATGTTCAACAGGTTTTATCAGATACCAAAAGTAGCACAGGCGATACAAGTAGTACGGGCAATACAAGTAGCACAGTGAGCACAGATAGTAGTACCAGTTCAAAATAAAAAATTATAATTTGGAGGGCTTTAAATGATTAATTCAATGTATTCTGGAGTTTCAGGTGTACAAGCGCATCAAGAAAAAATGAATGTAGTTAGTAACAACATCGTTAACGTCAATACAAATGGTTTTAAGGCAAGTCGAGTTGTCATGACGGATTCGTTTAGTGACACATTACAAGCTGCATCAGCAGGAACCGCGACAATTGGTGGTAGAAATCCTATGCAAAGCGGATTGGGTGTAACGGTAGGAACTATCGACGTGGATACTTCGTATAATACACCAACCAGCACCGGAAGAACATTGGATGCAGCCATTAATGGTGATGGTTACTTTGAATTTAAAGATAACTCTGGCGATACGGTATACTCCAGAGTCGGTAATTTTGATGTTGATCCTACAACAGGACTTTTGACAGATGGTGTTACGGGATACCAAGTTTTGGATTCAACTGGTGCTGCCATTACAATACCTGCCAATTCTAAATTTAAAAGCATTGACCAGCAAGGTAATATTATTGCCACGGATAATACAACCGATGTTGAGTCAACTGTTGCCACATTAGGTATTGCAAACTTTGCAAATAATCAAGGACTTGAAAAGTTGGGTAGTGGCATGTATAACGAAACAGCTAATTCGGGTGCTGCTTTATCTGCTGATGACAAAGTTGCAGGAAACAACGGTACAGGCTTGTTAAAAACCGGATGCCTTGAAATGTCAAATGTTGATTTAGCTAAGGAATTTACTGAAATGATTACAGCTCAAAGAGGTTACCAAGCATGTTCAAGAGTTATCACGACTTCGGATACTTTATTGGAAGAATTAATTAACCTCAAGAGAAACTAATAGTTTTTTTCATAATTCGTGAATCTTTACAATAAAAACAAAAGTCTGAAAGGTTAATGGTAATTAATATGATTAGTGTTACGAGATTAAATAATTCAGAATTTTTTATTAACCCTGATTTGATCGAAACAATAGAAGAAACGCCTGATACTGTTATCACACTCACGACTGGTAAAAAGATTATTGTATGCGAAGATGCCGAAGCAATCATTAATAAAATAATCGTTTTTAGAAGAAAGATATATGAGAATGCGTTGAAATAGCGTGAGATTTGGGGTGGCAGCATGGACTTAACCTCCTTAGTAGGTATAGTTTTAGGGATTGTTTTTATCATTACGGGTATTATGGGACAAGGGGTTCTATCAGATTATTATAATTTGCCATCAATATTTATCACAGTTGGCGGTACGTTTGCATCAACGATTATTAAGCATTCTTTCGAGGACATTAAGAATATTGGTAAAATCACGATCATTGCATTTAAAAAAAATCCATATCATTTGCATGAACCGATTGATAAAATCATTGGGCTTGCCAATATAGCCAGAAAAAGTGGATTATTTGCATTGGAAGAACAAATCAGTAAAACGAAAGATCCTTTTTTAAAAAAAGGCATGATGTTGGTAGTAGATGGTACTGACCCAGAGATGATAAGAAATATTATGGAGACAGAACTGGTTTATATCGAGGAGAGGCATAAACGAGGGGCAGACATGTTTAGCAGCATGGCTTCGTTTGCACCAGCATACGGTATGATTGGTACACTCATTGGATTAATCAGTATGCTCAAAAATTTGGATGATGCTAGTACTTTAGGACTCGGTATGGCAACTGCTATTATCACCACTTTTTATGGGGTTATATTAGCTAATTTAATATTTTCTCCTATTGCGGGTAAATTAAAGAATATGACAAATGCTGAGATTCAGTATAAGGAACTTGTTCTAGAAGGATTGTTATCCATTCAAGCAGGAGAAAATCCTAGAATGATTGAGGAAAAGCTCTTAGCTTTTATATCGAAGATACAGCAAAAAAAGAAGAGATAAGTTAAATTGGCAAAAGAGGTAAGTAAGTGAGAAAAAGAAAAAACAGCGAAGAACCCCAAGGATACAACTGGATGGATACATATGGCGATATGGTTACCCTGCTTTTAACTTTCTTCGTCATGTTATACTCTTTCTCATCGCCAAATGCTCAAAAATGGAGTAATTTAGTCACGGCTTTATCCAATGGTGGTAACGGCGTTTTAACGGGCAGCGTTAGTAATATAGAAAAAACCGCTTTATCTTCCAAGGGACAAGGCAGTGCACAATCAAGTGCGAGCAAAGAGGCTACTGCAAAAGCAAAGTCTGATGTGAGCCAAGATGAATTGAATGAAATGCAACAGAAAATCAAAAGTTCAGCTAATCTATTCGCTCAGATTAAGGGGTATATTGATTCCAATAATTTAAATAAAGATGTTACGGCATCTAGGGTAGATGCGGAGATATTAATTCGATTTTCTAATAACGTTTTGTTTGATTCAGGTAAGGCAGCAGTAAAACCTGGAGCGTATACAATTGTCAATGAAATTTCTAATGCCATATCGACGTATAGTAGCAATATTGAAATGATACGTATTGAAGGATATACCGATAATTTACCGATTAACAATTCTAAGTTTGCTTCAAATTGGGAATTGTCTACCGATAGAGCGGTAAATGTTCTCCGGTATTTAATTGAAAGAAATAATATTTCTCCTGACATTTTATCAGCAGTCGGTTATGGTGAATACCATCCTATTGCTGATAATAATGTGGAGGAAGGTCGTAAGATGAATAGACGAGTTGATTTTGTCATCACGGTTACGAAATAATCAGGCAAGGAGTAAGAAGATGAAACATTTTAAATTGATAATAACATTATTACTAATGATAAGTATGAGTGCCATTTTTGTTGGTTGTGGCAGCAGTGAAGCAAAGACATATACCTTTGATCCAGGTGATGCTTTTATTACAGGTGTGGCTGGCAGTAAATGTTTGATGAAAACAGATATTACGATTGAACTGAATAGTAAAACCGGGCTGGAGTATCTTACTGCTAATTCATATAAAGTACGAGATATCATCATCAATATATTAAGAAATCAAACTTTGGAAGATATTCAAGCTACAGACGGTCAAAGTAAAATCAAACTGAAAATATTAGCCGCACTCAAGAAAAACTTATCTGTTAGTGGTGTTGACAATATATATTTTAATGAATTTGTAGTCCAACAATAGGATAGGCGGTGCTCGATTTGTCAGAAGTCTTATCACAAAAAGAAATTGATAACCTATTAATGGAATTATCACAGGGTCATATAGAAGAAACTGTAACAGAGGATAATGTCCATACAAAAATCAAGAAATACGATTTTAGAATAGCCAATAAATTTTCAAAAGAGCAGATAAAAACGCTCTACACAATTAATAGCAATTTTGCGCAGATTTTTTCTTCGTATCTATCGGGCACGCTCAGAACGAATTGCCAAGTAGATATGCTTTCAACAGAGGAGCAGACTTTTGCTGAATATACCAATTCCTTGCCGTCTCCTCTCGTTCTCGCTATTATTGATATGCCACCGCTAGAGGGACCAACCTTGATTCAGATACCTCCCAACATTACTTATGGGATAATTGACCGCTTATTGGGTGGTAAGGGTGGAGACCTTGAAATTGATAAGGCTTTTTCAGATATTGATTTAGCGTTGATCAGTAAAGTGCTTACACAAATGTGTAAACATATTGAAGGTGCTTGGGATAGAGTTGTTCCTGTAAAAGCAACACTTAATAGGATCGAAACGAGTCCTCAATTTGCACAAATTGTATCATACAATGAACCAATTGCTATTTCGACCATGCGCGTGCAAATTGCAGATGACTTAGAAGGATTTATTAATTTGTGTATTCCCTATGTTGCTCTTGAGGCTATTGCAGATACGATGGAATCATCGGCATGGGCGTCTAGTAAAAAAGTGGTTGTTAATAAAGAAAATGAAAAAATCATTAAAAATAAGCTGTCTAATTCCGCTATTAACGTCACTGCTCAGTTTAAAGAAACGATTATAACTCTTGGCGATTGCCTTAACTTAGAGCCTGGGGATGTATTACAACTGAATCATAAAATTTCAGATGAGGTTATAGTAAGTATGGCAGATATTCCAAAATTTCACGGTAAACTGGGGATTTATGATAATAGAGTTGCCGTTAAAATCACGAATATTCTAGAGGAGGAAATGTAATATGGGTGATATGCTATCACAAGATGAGATAAATGAATTGTTAAAAAGCCAGAGCTCATCAACACAAGAAGAAACTGCGCAAGAAGAAACAGCACAAGACGAAACAGCAGTATTAACCGAGTTTGAAATCGATGCCTTGGGTGAAGTTGGCAATATTTCAATGGGATCTGCTGCTACTGTTTTGCATAATTTATTAAATAGAAGGGTTACTATTACGACACCAGTCGTTACAGTGACCGATTATGCAAGATTGGTTGACCAATATAATGTTCCCTATGTTGCAATTCATGTATCTTATGTTGAAGGTTTAATAGGAGATAATATTCTCATTATCAAGTCAGAGGATGTAAAAGCCATTACTTCCGTGCTTTTGAATGATGAGAGCTATAATAATGGTGAGGAATTATCTGAAATTGATTTAAGCGCTATTAGTGAGGTTATGAACCAGATGATGGGTTCCTCTTCTACGGCAATGGCTAAACTTGTTAATAAAAAAATAAACATTTCTCCCCCGAGAGCCGATATTATTAACTTTAAAGAAGATCGTGGGGAATTGGTCGAAGGCAATACTGAAAAGAAGCTGATATCCACAGCATTTAAAATGGAAATTGAGAATTTGTTTCAAACGGAAATCGTTTTATTGATGGATGTAGACTTTGGTAAGGATATCGTACAAGGTTTTCTTGACCAAGCAGCGGCTGCAAGCCCTGCTGCTCCAGCAAAACCTGTGCCAGCAAAACCCGAACCAAAACCTGTGCCACAACCGGTTTATCAAGAGCCAGTAAGGCAAAGTGAACCGAGTGCTGCTAGGGAAACGGCGGGTTATGGTACGCCTGTCAATGTAAGACCAATTCAGTTTGAAAGTTTTGATGCGCCATCTAATAATCCAGGCCTTGAAAATCTTGAAATATTGTATGATGTACCACTAAAGGTAACCGTAGAATTAGGTAAAACAAAATTACTACTAAGAGATATTCTAGAACTAAACGCTGGTTCTATCGTAACTCTTGACAAATTGTCTGGGGAATTAGTTGACGTTGTTGTGAATGGTAAAATCATTGCCAAAGGTGAAGTCGTCGTTGCGGATGATAATTTTGCTGTTCGTATTACCGATATCATAAGAACAAACAAAAACGTGTCAGCCTTGCACTTTGGAGGAATGTAATTGGAGATTTTCAATATAGTATTAGGCTTGTTAGTATTTATTGCGCTTGTATACGCTGCTTATTACACGACTAAAATGTACGCAAAACACCAGACAAGATTTACGGCGTCAAAGTATATGAAGGTTGTGGACAGGTTAACTGTTGGTAAAGATGCAGGGCTTACCATTATACAAATAGGTGAGAAATACATGTTAGCGAGCGTAAGCGGCAGTAAAATCGATGTGTTAAGAGAGATTGATAAGGAAGACTTAATCGAATTTGACACGGTGGGTTATGCGCCTTTTGAAACAAATCCCATACTAAAAAAAATGATCGACAATGTGTTTGAAAAGACGAAACTATATACTAAAAAAGTGGTAGTATTCATTCGAAAAAAATGGCGTCAGAAAAACGATAAGAATGTTCCTGATTTTAAAGAAATTTTGATGACTCGCCTAGGCGGGCAAAAAAGAATAGAGAAAAAGAATCAGCTAAACGAAAACAGTAAAGCGAAGGTCGTAGATGAGCTATTAGCGAGCAGCATCTCTAAAACGAAGAAGATTAAAAGCAAAATAAACACAGATGAGGGTGCAAATAACAATGAAAATGAATAAGAAAAAATTATTATTTGCCACTTTAGCTTTTGCCATTACGTTTAGCTTTCTTACATTTCGTGATGCGCATGCCGCCACTTTATTAGATACTTTGGGGCTTAGTGGCAATGGCGGTACACAAGATGTTGCAACAAGTATTAAAATATTGCTTGTGCTAACCGTACTTTCGCTAGCACCTTCTATCATCATTATGATGACAAGTTTTACACGAATCATCATTGTTTTATCGTTTATTCGAAATGCTTTGGGTTTGCAACAAACACCACCAAATCAGGTTCTGATTGGACTAGCCTTAATTTTGACATTCTTTGTTATGACACCTGTTATAAAAGACATTCAAAAAAACGCCTATGAGCCTTATATAGCCAATCAAATTACGCAAGGTGAGGCTCTAAAAGCAGCAGAGAAACCCATAAGAGAGTTTATGCTGAAACAAACGTATACAAAGGATTTGAATATGTTTTTAAGTCTCAGAAAACAAGCAACTCCAAAATCGTATGACGATATTTCCTTGGATATCATCATTCCTGCTTTTATTATTAGTGAGTTAAAAAGAGCTTTTCAAATAGGTTTCTTTATTTTCGTACCGTTCATAGTTATCGACATGGTCGTGTCGAGTACATTAATGTCAATGGGTATGATGATGTTGCCACCGAGTATGATTTCGTTGCCATTTAAAATTATGTTATTTGTGTTAGTAGACGGTTGGAATTTGGTTATAAAAACATTGCTAGTAAGCTTTAAATGAGGTGTTATAGATGAGTCAAGCAAACATTATCACGGTTGTGCAATCCGCTTTATATACAATTATCATAATTTCTGCACCAATTTTAGCTGTTAGTTTAGTTGTGGGATTTATCATCGCTATTTTTCAAGCAACTACGCAAATCAATGAAGCAACGCTTAGTTTTGCTCCTAAAATTATTGCAATTTTTGTAACAATCATTATTTGTGGTCCTTGGATTTTAAATAAATTAGTTGATTTTACAACGAAATTATTTGATTATATAAATACGATTGTGTAGGAGAAGGAGAATGGATGCTACTAGCTTTATCGCTTCGGGTGAATATATATTTTTAATTTTTCTTAGAATACTCTCGACATTCGCCTTGAGCCCTATCTTTGGTAAAAATGCGCCTAATATGGCAAAAATCATTCTGAGCATGGCGCTTTCTTATATCATATTTCAATTCTTCCCTCCACAAGGGAATTATATATATAAAACAATCATTGAGTATGTAATCGCTTGTATTAAGGAAATTTCATTAGGGTTGATTTTGAGTTTGATTTTAGTCATGTTTTTCAGCTCGGTTTACGCAGCAGGACAAATTATCGATTTGCAAATGGGTTTTAGTTTCTCCCAATTGTACAATGCCAATACCGGCACTCAAACACCGCTAACGGGTACATTTTTGAATATTATTTTAGTCCTTGTGTTTTTTGCTGCGAATGGGCACCACATTTTAATAAAGATTATTTACGAGACCTTTTCACAAATTCCACCAGGAAAAGCTTCTATAAGTACAGAAATGGCTAAGGTCATCATACAAGTATTTGTTTTAACATTTAATCTGACACTGAGAATTGCCATGCCTGTTCTAGTATCGTCTCTTCTTGTCGATGTTTTACTTGGTATTGTCATGAAATCGATTCCTCAAATGAATTTCTTTGTAGTCGGATTTCCAGTAAAAATATTTATGGGACTTTTAGTTTTATTTGCCTTTATTCCTGTTTTTGTGGGCGCTAGTGATTTTATTTTTGGCAATATGTATTCCTCTATACAAAAGATTTTTGAAGAAATGGGGCCGGTGACTTAGTTATGGCTATGGAAGAAAAAACCGAGAAAGCCACCCCCAAAAAAAGGCGAGAGGCGCGGAAAAAAGGTCAGGTCGTCAGAAGCCAGGACTTAAGCTCAGCTCTTCTACTTCTTGGTATATTTGGAACATTAAAAGTGTGTGGCGGGTTTTGCGTTGGTATTTTGAAGGATTTGGTTCAGAAATTTATGACCAATTTTTCTGCGGCAGCAGAACCATTAACAATTAGCAGCATCTCTAAAATATTTTTAGAAGCAGTCGTTTCATTAGCGTTGACTTGTGCTCCTATATTGTTAGCATCTGTTATCGTTGGAACTTTGGCTACTTATATACAAGTCGGATTTTTAAGTACGACTGAAACATTAACACCAAAATTGGAAAAAATTAGTCCAATAGCCGGCTTTAAAAGGATGTTTTCTCTGCGTTCTGTTATAGAAATGATTAAATCTATTTTAAAATTTACGATATTATGTTATATTTTATATAAACAAATTAGAAAAGATTTTGGAAATTTTCCGACTCTTATTAGTAGTGATTTAGATGTATCTATCAAGTACATGGTTACGTTAACCATGGATATTGCCTTTAAATTAGGTTTGGCTCTGCTCATTATTGGTGTAGCTGATTATTTATACCAATGGTGGGAGCATGAAAAAAATCTTAGAATGTCTAAGCAAGAAGTGAAAGATGAATATAAAACGATGGAAGGCGATCCTAAGATTAAGGGCAAAATCAAACAAAAGCAAATGCAAATGAGTATGATGCGCATGATGAGTGATGTAGCCAAATCAGATTTTGTCATCACAAACCCAACGCATTATGCGATCGCTATTATGTATGATGAAAAAGTGAGCAGTGCGCCAATTGTTTTGGCAAAGGGTAAGGATTTTGTTGCACAAAAAATTAAAGAAGTGGCAAAAGACCATAAGATTGAGATGATAGAGAATAGACCTCTTGCACAAGCCTTGTTCGTCGCCGTGGAAATCGGCGAACAAATTCCTCCAGAATTTTATGCGGCCATTGCAGAGATCTTAGTTAAGATATATAGCATTAAAAAAAGATAAGGTGGGGGTGAAATAATGAAATTTAGGTTTAGCGATATTGCTATAGCTGTTGTGGTTCTAATGATTGTTATGTTGCTCATTATTCCACTAAGCCCAACTGCACTTGATATTTTATTGGTTATCAGTATAGCAACATCATTAATCATATTGCTGACAACTTTATATACCACTGAACCACTGCAATTTTCAACATTCCCACCGGTTTTGTTAATTGTTACGATTTATAGATTAGCACTTAACATTTCATCCACGCGTTTGATTTTAAGCTCAGGTGGTAAAGCGGGAAATGTTATTGCGACGTTCGGTAGTTTTGTTATCGGCAGTAATATCGTCGTTGGTGTCATTATATTTTTCATTATCGTCTTGATTAATTTTATCGTTATTACAAAAGGTTCTGAAAGAGTCGCAGAAGTAGCCGCTAGATTTACATTGGATGCTATGCCTGGTAAACAGATGGCTATTGATGCAGACCTTAATACGGGAGCAATCAACGAAAAACAGGCAAAAGAGAAACGATTGAAAATACAACAAGAAGCCGATTTTTTTGGTTCTATGGATGGTGCCAGTAAGTTTGTAAAAGGTGATGCCATCATCAGTATCATTGTTATTATTATCAATATTGTCGGCGGTATTATCATTGGTATGACAGGCAAAACGGGAATGACTTTGGCACAAGTTGTCACGACCTATACGTTGGCTACCGTGGGTGATGGATTAGTTAGTCAATTGCCAGCATTACTTATTTCAACCGCTACCGGTATTATTGTGACGCGTGCTGCTTCTGACAACAATTTAGGAAAAGACTTAAAAAATCAATTAATGAACAATCCAATCGTGTTAAAAATTGCGGGTGGCGCGCTCGTCCTTTTTAGCTTAATTCCAGGGCTTCCAAAAATCCCAATCATTATACTTGGTATTGCCTTTTTCGTGTTAGGTATCCTATCCGATAAAGCGGCAAAAAAGGAAATTACATTAACAGAGGATGAAACGTTAGAGCAAATGGCACAGGAAACGCGCAAACCCGAGAATATTGTGTCGCTGCTTCGTGTAGATTTAATCGAAATGGAATTTGGGTATAGCATTATTCCTTTTGCAGATGCTAATAAAGGTGGCGATTTGCTGGATCGAGTCGTTATGATTAGGCGCCAGTGTGCGTTAGATCTTGGCGTCATTGTACCGAGTATCAGACTTCGCGATAACATTCAGCTTGAGGCGAATGAATATGTGGTTAAGATTAAGGGAGTTGAAGTTGCCGGAGGCAAGGTAATGGTAAACCACTACTTGGCTATGAATTCATCGGGTTCGGAGGAGGAAATTAACGGGATTCCAACCAAAGATCCAGCATTCGGATTGCCGGCACTTTGGGTCGATGATTCAGAACGAGAAAAAGCGGAACAATTGGGTTATACGATTGTTGATCCACCGTCTGTCATCGCCACGCATTTGACGGAAATTATTAAGCGGTATAGTTATGAATTTGTTGGCAGACAGCAAGTTCAAACATTAATCGATAATTTGAAAGAGAATTATCCTTCGCTGGTGGACGATGTCGTGCCTAAAATCGTTAATCTTGGTGAAATTCAAAAAGTATTATCCAATTTGCTAAAAGAAAATGTTTCCATTAGAGATATGGCAACGATTATTGAAACGCTTGGTGATTATGGAGGGTCAACACATGATCCGGTTTTATTGACCGAATATGTGAGACAGAACTTAAAACGAGCGATAACCAATCGATTTGCTCCTGAGAAACAAGCGAGGGTTATAACCATTGAACCGACACTTGAGCAAATGATTGCGGACAATATACAACAGTCTGATCAAGGATCTTATTTATCATTAGATCCTACTATCATACAAAAGATATTCAAAAGTTTAAAAGATTTAGTGGAAAAGGCCTTATCATTCGGTGTTCAACCCATCATTTTAACGTCACCTCAAATCAGAGCATACTTTAAAAGATTAACCGAACAAATGTCGCCTGATTTAATTGTATTATCATTTAATGAGTTGGAACAAAATATAGAGATTCATTCTGAAGGCATGGTGAGCATTTAATATGATTTTAAAAAGATATATTGTAGACAATATGCAAGAGGGTATTGAAACGGTTAAAAAAGAATTAGGCAGCGAAGCCGTCATATTAAACACAAAGCCTATTGGGAAAAAGGGCGTTTTGGGTTTGTTTAAAAAGTCCAAAATAGAAATATTAGTGGCTTACGATCCGAATGAGGAAATTTCTATTAATAACTCACCAGTTCCTAATTTTGCTAAAGAAAAAAAGCAGAAGGCGATTATAGCACCTACAGTCTCTTTTCAGAAAGAGGAACAAACGCCTGAACTTTATAAATTGGAAAGTAAAATAGCGAATATCGATCATACCTTGAACGCTTTCCTAAATAGAATGGATAACAATTTCAACGATAAATTTGCCAATTATTCAAAGGGCATCCGAAGTTTTGCCAGCAACCTTTTAGAAAACGAAGTGAAAGAAGATCTTGTTTATAAACTCTCTGATGGTGCAAGCCAAGCAGTTATGCAAGAAAACATGGAAGAGGTAGAGGCGATAAAAAATACGATTTCTCATTTCTTTGGCAAGCCCAAAGTCATCGCGTTAAAGCGAAATAAACCGGCGGTTGTTTTATTTGTTGGTATCACCGGAGTGGGTAAAACGACTACCTTATCGAAACTTGCTACTTCCTTTACCGTAGGAAAAAGCAAAAAAGTAGCACTCATTACAACGGATACGTATAAAATTGCTTCATCAGAGCAATTAAAAGTGTATTCGGAAATATTGAACATTCCACTCAGCATTGTTTATAGTGCCGATGAATTAAACAAAGAGATACAAAAGTATCAAGATAAAGATATTATTTTTGTCGATACAGGCAAATGTCCAGATGAAGCAGAATACAAGAAAAACATTATGGATTTCATCGAAACAGCCAATCCAGATGAAATATATATCGTCATTAATGCCAATATGAGCTATAAGAGCTGCGCAAACGTTTTGGAATACTATAATTATATTCGAAGTTTTAAAGTAATTGTGACTAAGTTAGATGAGGCGATGTCGTTAGGCGCATTATTTAATATTCGCGCATTGTCGAATAAGCCGATATCCTATGTAACCGATGGTCAGGTTTTAACAGAAAATCTTGAAGAGTTTGAAAGCAAATCAGTTATTGATAAATTGTTGGGGTGAATACTATATGTTAGATCAGGAGCAATTGCTTCGTAATTATTTAAGCGGAAAAAAAACGGAAGTATACACACCTGAAAAAGAGGAAAAAGGCGCTAGAATCATTACGGTAACAAGTGGTAAGGGTGGCGTTGGTAAATCCAATTTTACCGTAAATTTTTCTATAGAACTTGCCAAAAGAGGTAAAAAAGTTTTAATCATTGATGCCGATTTTGGGTTATCCAATATTGATGTTATTTTGGGAATCACGCCAGAGTTTAATTTGTCCGATGTATTGAAAAAGGACAAACGAATGTATGAAGTGATTACAGAAGGACCCTATGGTGTGAAGTTTATTTCAGGTGGTTCAGGAGTTTTGGATCTTTTGTCATTAGATGATGATGGTCTGGAGTTGTTTCTGAACGGGATGAACGATTTAGAAAAAGATGTAGATTTCATTATATTTGATACCGGAGCGGGTATTAATGATAATTTTTTAAAGTTAATGCAGGCAAGCGATGAGGTCGTTTTAGTGACGACTCCTGAACCACCCGCTATTGTTGACGCATATGCGCTCTTTAAAACATTGATTTTATTAGATAAGTCAGCTAGAATACGCATGGTGATGAATAAAGTGGATTCATCTATGGAATCGAACACGGTTATAGAGAATTTTCGCAATGTTACAACAAATTATTTGAATTGCAATTTTGATGAACTAGGGTTTATTATGAATGATTCCTCTGTGATAAAGGCGGTAAAAAAGCAGCAGCCTTTTACGATATGCTATCCAAACTCTGCAGCCAGCAGAAATGTTTCTGATATTGTCACAAAATTTTTGAATCTATCTGAAAAGAAAAACAAAATCAGTTTTAAAGCTTTTTTCAAGAATATTATGAAAAGATAAGTTGGTATATTATGTGAGTGGGGGTGTTTAACATAGAATTTAATAATGTTTTAGAAAATTCATTATGGGGTAATTATGCAAACGAAAAAACAATCGAAAATCGAAATGATTTAATTACCTTTTACTACTCGCTTATTAAGGTTGCTATTAGTAAGCTAATAGCACGACATAATAAACATATCGATTATGATGATTTAATCAGTTGTGGCACATTAGGCTTGATTGATGCGATTGAAAAATTTGATAGTAACAGAGGGGTTAAATTCGAGACCTATGCGTCTATAAGGATAAGAGGGACAATCTTGGATCAATTAAGAAAGCAAGATTGGCTACCTTCTAGCGTGAGGCAAAAGGTGAAGAAAGTAGAATCAGCCTATGACGATCTTGAGATGAAGTTAGGTCGTCCTGCAAAAGACGAGGAAGTTGCGGAGTATTTGAATATGGATTCCTCCAAGTATAATGATTTGCTCGAAATATCCCATACGGCAAACATCATTAGTTTGGATGACGGTATTATTAATTCTATCAATGATTATGGAAAACCGAGTAGCACCTATGATCCTGAAAATAATTTCGAGACGAAATCTACCAAGGATGCACTTGTTATGGCAATTGATTCACTTAGTGAAAAGGAAAGATTGGTTGTTAGTTTGTACTATTATGATGAGCTAACCTTGAAAGAAATTGGTGTGGTTTTAGGTGTGTCGGAATCTCGCGTTTGTCAAATACATTCGAAAGTTCTCATTAAGTTAAAGGCGAAACTGGATAAATCTTTGCAGGTGGCATTCTAATTTTTATTTGGATTGGGTGATGTGTAGTGGAAGAGTATATTGTTAAAGCGTCATCTAAAGATGAGGCATTGAAACTTGCAGCTAATCATTTTGGTAGCCCTCAAGAAAATATAGAGTTGACTGTTATTGAAGAAGCTAAAAAAATTTTCGGAAGAGTTATATCTCCTTGCGTTTTTAAAGCTGAACTGAAACAAGAAGTGGCGACAGAGACAGCCGAAGAGGCAGTAGAAGAAGTAGTCGAAGAGACGAGAGACGGCACATATGAAATATTGTATACCGAAGAGGGTGTCAAGCTCAACGTTGACTACCCAACTGGCAATGGTAAAGCTGTTTTGATTAATGATATTATGGCGACTATTGAACGGAAACAAATTAGCGGTGTTCATATAATGGCCATAAGACAAGCATTGAATTTACACACGGCTTCTATTATTATTGCAAACCGTCAAGAACAAATTATTATCAACGAGTCGGTCCAAATACATACTTCGATTGATAAGTTGCAAGCGGTTGCTACATTTTTGTCTCCAGAATGTGGAGAATCATTAACTTTTGAAAATTTTTTGGACAGTATTCGACGCGAAAAAATTGTTTATGGGTTAGATCATGAAAAACTTTTGAAAATTTTTAATGAGAGAGAATATGGTAAGGAATATATTATTGCTGAAGGATTAGAGCGTATAGATGGCGAGGATGGCAAACTTCAATTAAAATATGACTTTGATAAAAAGCCTCAACCGAAATTGGACGAAGATGGAAATGTTGACTATTTTAATTTGGATATGTTTATTTCTGTGGATGAGGGTGATGTCGTCGGGGAATATCAAAACCCTACAAAAGGTGTGGCCGGTATGGATGTATATGGGCACACGGTCAAGGCTATTGATGGGAAAAAGGTGAAAGCCCCTCTCGGGAAAAATGTTGGACTTGCAGAGGATGGTATGCATATTGTTGCTAAAAAAAAGGGCTTGTTAGAATTTTTAGGCGATAAACTTTCCGTTGCGCAGACGTTATATATTGATGGTGATGCGGATATATCGACGGGTAATATCAATTTTATTGGAAATGTAAAAATACATGGTAGTGTAAAACCGGGTATGATTATTAAAGCGGAAGGAACCGTTGAGGTAGATGGAACTGTTGAATCAGCTTGCATTGAAGCGGCTGGAAGCATTGTGCTAAAGGGTGGTATTCGTGGAATAGGCAAAAGCGAATTAAAAGCAGCTGGCGATGTGGAAGCAAAATACATTGAAAATTCTGCTGTTTTTTCCGGAGCTTGTGTAAGAACACAAGCTACGATGAATAGCGATATTGAGTGCCATGATTTTGTTATGCCATCTGGTAGCAAGGGATTGATTATCGGTGGTAATATTTTAGCGATGCATAGTGTTGTATGCGGATCTTTGGGTTCGACTAGCTGTAATACACAAACGGTGGTTGAAGTGGGAAATTCATCGGATTACCGAAAAAGGATGAATGAACTCCAAAAAAATATAAGTAATGCGAAACATGAAATAGAGAAGATTGATACGGTAATGGCTGCCCGTGGTAATGAATTAGTGCAAGTGCAGAGAATCATGATGGAAAAATTATTAACGGAAAGAGAAAATAAAAAGCAAGTTTTAGATGAATTAAATGGGCAAATGGACAAATTGATAGAGAAGACGGAACAAAGTAAAAATGGCTTCATAAGTGTACTCGGGACAGCAAACGCAGGTGCTGAAATAATCATCAATAAAGCGACTTTGGTTTTGGATTCAGCGTATATCCATACCACTTTCAAATGTAGTGATGGTGAGATTGCCATTTCGGCATATGAGGGAAATTAACTCAGGAGGTGTATTATGGCAAAGTATTATGCTCTGGTAGTATTTATATTTGTTCTCGGTTTCTTGTTTTTATGGGCGATTAAATTTTTATTTCCCAAAAAGAAAAAACAAGACGATGATGCGAAAGATGAAAAATTATTGCGTCTATACAGACAAATTGAGGACATGATGGAAAGTTTTGAGGAGTATGTGAATGAAGTTAAGCGGGAACTGACAAGTGATAGAGAAGTTTTTCAGGATTCATTAGATAAATATGAACTAAAAATTAATGAAAAAATAAAAGAATTCGAAAACAGCACCAGCAAAGAAGGAACCGCTAAAACAAGTCAGGCTAAAAAATCAAAAAGTTCAAAAAATCCACCTCCTAAAGTGGAGAAATTAAGCAAACAGGAACAGGTGAAACAGCTTTATAGTGAGGGTATGACACAAAACGATATCGCTAAGAAACTGAATTTAACAAGTGGAGAAATAAAATTAATTATTGATGTAAATAATTAAAGTTTATCGGTTTTTTAACGATATACAATTGAAGTGGAATATGGAGGTATTAATTTATGTTACGTGGGATATATTCTGCGGGTACTGCAATGATTACTCAAAGCAAGAAAATGAATGTCATTTCAAATAATATTGCCAATGCTACAACAACAGGGTTTAAAGAGGATCAAATGATTTCACAGTCCTTTAAAGATGTACTGATTTCGCGTAATGATGATTCTTCCATAGTCAATGTGAATCAAGAAGTAGGTCCTTATAATAATGGTATTCATATTGATTCGGTCTTGACAAGCTTCCTTTCAGGTGCTGTAACCGAAACAGGTAAGTCAACAGATTTGGCTATTACTGGCGACGGATTTTTTGCTGTTCAAACGCCGCAAGGAGAACGATATACCCGTGATGGTGCTTTTTGTATCGATAGCGCTGGATATTTAGCTAATCAAGATGGGCAGCGAGTATTGGGTCAGAATGGGGCCATATATGTTGGCACCGATAAATTCACGGTCAAACAAGACGGCGAAATCTCTGTGAATAATAATACAATTGATAAGCTTAAAATCGTTAATTTTGCTAACAGTGCCAATTTGCGTAAGGAAGGTAATAACCTTTATACAACGGCAAATGGTGAAACGGCAATGGCTTCAAATGCTACGGTGAAACAAGGGTCCTTAGAAGCTTCAAATATAGATATGGTTAAAAATGTGACAAGTATGTTGGAAGTATACAGAAATTACGAGTCTAATCAGAAAGTGATACAGATATTAGATGGAACTTTAGATAAAGCCGTTAATGATATCGGTAAAATATAAGTGAGGTAATTATTATGATACAGGCGTTATACAGTGCCGCATCAGGAGTAAAAAGCCAACAAACCAACTTTGATGTTGTTGCTAATAATATTGCTAATATGGATACAGTTGGTTATAAAAAATCAACAGCAAATTTTGTGGACGCATTATATGTCGCTCTTACAGATCCATCGGATCCGACTAGCACGGAAAATTTACAGCAAGGTACCGGCGCAATCGTGAATTCTATCAGTAAAACATATACTGCTGGAACTTGTACGGAAACTGGTAGACCTTTGGATGTAGCCATTAGTGGTGATGAAGGCTTTTTTGAGGTAGAATCCGTTAATGGAGATGTACAGTATACCAGGAATGGCAGTTTTACAATTTCTTCTGAGGGTGATAACTCATACTTGGTTACGGGGTCTGGCGAATATGTGTTAGATCAAAATGGTCAAAAAATAGCCTTGCAAGGGGATTTAGACAAATTGCAAATAGATTCAACGGGAATGATGTATAAGAATTCTGATACCCCATTTGCTCACCTTGCGGTTGTCAATTTCCAAAATGCAGAAGGATTAGAAGCAGTTGGGGATAGTAAATATGTGGCTACTGCTGCATGTGGACAAAGAACGATAGTAGCTGATCCAAAAATCAAGCAAAAGTCTTTGGAACAATCCAATGTTGATTTGGCAAAAGAGATGTCAAATATGATAAAAGCACAACGTGCGTACCAAATGTCATCAAAAATGATAACGACGGCAGATGAAATGGAAGGATTAGCCAATAATCTCCGCAGATAGGTAAATGGTGAGGAGGATGCCCATGTATTGTAAAAGATGTAAAAAGATTTTTTCTGATGGATACTTAGGTATGTGTCGAGATTGTATGATCGAATTAGATGATGTTGTTATAAAAGTAAAAGAGTATTTAAAAAAAGAAACGAGCGCAAATATCTCCGAAATATGTGAGAAAACAGATATTTCAGACAGAGATATATTATATCTTTTAAAAGTGGGAAGATTGGTTCTAGATACTCCATCAGAGCTTTTGACTTGTAAAAAATGTGGCAAACCAATTAGTACAGGAAGATACTGCAGTGCCTGTTCCAGTTATTTAGGGAATATATTATCTGATACTGCTAAGAAAATGAGCCCCACTGATTATGCCAATAAAAATTCTCAAGGTGTCAGTAGAAGCGGCGAAGATGATGCTGATCCAAATACGTTGAGTCTGTATTGGCGTAAATATGGCAAAAAAGTTTAATATAAAAGTAATTAAAAGTAATATAGAGGTGCGAAAAAATGAAAATTAATGGTGTAACGAATAACTATTCAGTCAATCCATACAACAATTATAAGAAGCCTTCCGTTGATAAAAGCGAAAAATCCGTGGATACCGTGGAAATATCGGAAGAAGCTTTAAACTTATTATCGGATAGTTCTGAGCTTCGTGATGAAAAAATCACAAGTATAAAGAACCAAATTGCTGAGGGTAGTTATTATATTAATTCGACAGATGTAGTGGATAAAATGATGAAGAATATCATACCCGATAAAATGTCATAAAGGGAGAAATGAGAATGGAACGAGATTATGAACAATTAGTTCAGTATTTAAAAGATGAAGAGCAATTCTATTCTGAACTATTAGAACTTTCTTTCCAAAAAAAGAAATCAATTATTGCTAATGATGTCGATACACTAAATTTCATTATTGAAAAAGAGAAAAATATTGTTTTAAACATTTCAAATATAGAAAAAAGCAGAACCCGGTGTACTACCAATATAGGTAGACGACTTAATTTGGGTGATGCTCCTACACTAACACAGATTATTGATGTGTCAGAAGAAGACGTTTTAGAATTAAAAACTTTACTGAAAGAGTTTAAGAAAACGCTGACACAAGTGAAAACAGAAAATTTGATTAATAATGATTTAGTCAAAGATCAGCTTGGCTTCATTGATTCTTTTAAGAGTGCATTTTTTGGAAGCCAAAGCAATTATGGGATAGATGGAAAAGATGTTACAACCAAAAGGCAAAATGTTAATTTGTTAGATAGGATGGTGTAATATATGTCAAGTACGTTTTATGGACTTGAAATAGGAAAATCCGGGCTTTTTGCTAGCCAAAAAACTTTAGAGGTCATTGGTAATAACATTGCTAATGCTGACACTGAAGGTTATACAAGGCAACGCGTGAATTTAAGCAGTGTTGCGAGCTATGGCGGAAATTGTTCTTGGACACCGGCAGATAATGCTGTAGTGGGTTGCGGTGTAAATATAGATGGTATTCAACAAATCAGAAATGAATATTATGATACACAATATAGAAATCAATATGCTACTCTTTCGGACCTAAGTGCCAAGGCTAAAGCATATGGTTCTTTAGAAACTGTGTTGAATGAATCGTCCACTACGGGTGTTCAAACAGCATTGCAAACTTTATATGATGATTTTCAAAAACTTTCAGGAGCTGCTGATAGTAAGGATATTCGAACACTAGTCAGGGAAGATGCTAAAAATGTGACAGATACGTTCCAGTATTATAGCAAACAATTGGTTTCCCTACAAGATGATCAGGATAAAGCTATCAATGTTTCAGTAAATGAAGTGAATGATTTAGTAGATGAAATTTCAAAACTAAATACGCAAATTGGTAGATGTCAAGTCAACAATTCCAATGCGAATGATTTATTGGATAAACGTAATTTGGCACTTGATAAATTGTCAGGCTATGTTGATATTTCATATAGCGAAGGTGATAACAGAGCTGTGTCAATTTATATGGGGAAAAATAAAATTGATGCTTCTAAAAAAGATGATTATTGCCTTTTAGATGGTAGCACTGGAACGGCATATAAATTAACTTCTACTCAAAATAAGGCAAATTACTATGGTACTGCCGATCAATATCATAATGTTACGCTAGTTTCTAAAAATGGAAATACGGTCAATATAACTGGTGATTCACTGACGGGTGGTTCGCTTAAAGGTAATTTTGATAATCGAGATGGCGATACGGACGCTAATCCGGGAATTGCCCACACTCTGAATCAACTTGACACGTTAGTAAGGGGAATTGTAAGCGCATACAATGAGGTACATAAAAATGGCTATGGTATCCCCAGTGATGATAATGGCAATGTCTCAAAAACGAATATGAACTTTTTTGATGATCAAAATGGAGATTTAACGAAGGTTAATGCCAATAATTTTGCACTTAGCAGCGATGTTCTAGCTAGTGTCAATAATATAGCGGCTTCTTCACAAACAGTAGATTTAACGGCAACCAATACCCAAAAAGCGAATAATGAGAATGCCTTGAAATTAGTTAAGGTTTCGACTGCCACCAATCTTGGAACCATCGGAAGCATAGATGAATATTTGCAATCCATGATTTCGAGTGTTGCTGTTGCTAGTAGCCATTATACTAAATTGACGAGTAATCAGCAGACAATAGTTGATAACATTACAGATAGCAGGCAGGAGACTTCTGGTGTTTCAACGAATGAAGAAACGACAAATATTATTGCTGCTGAAAAAAGTTTTTCTGCCGCGTCTCATGTTATTACAACTCTTAATGATATGCTAGATACACTACTTAATATGGTAAGATAGTTGACAAATACTAAGATTATGGAGGGAATTTTATGAGAGTTACCGATAAAATGGTTTCAAATAGATTTTTAACAAATCTCTATAAAAGTACGAGTAACACAGATAGATATGGTCAACAATTGTCGGCAAACACAAAAATACTTAAAATGTCTGATGATCCTATCAATTCACTGAAAGCGATTCAAGCGGGTAAGGATATTTCTGCTAAAACGCAGTATGCGACAAATGTTGCTGATGCTCAATCTACTTTAACTGAGGTTGAAACGTGCCTTGATCACATGGACGAAATGTATCAAAGACTAACGACATTAACGACGGCTGCCTCTACTGGTTTGTATGGTAGTAATGAACGTGCTGCTGTTGTTGCAGAATTGAATGAAATGAAAACAGAACTTGTATCGACTGGAAATAGTACGTATAACGGCAAGTACCTTTTTGGTGGATATAACACGGCCAGTGCGCCTTTTGAAATTCAAGGCGATGGATCGGTACTTTATAACGGTGTTAATCTCGTTGCAAATGGTGCGGATGTAGCGGGTGTATCGAATCAAGAATTGAAATATGAAATTAGTGAAGGTACCACTCTTAATGTTAGTTATAATGGTGCACAATTAATGGGTACTGGTGAGAACAATCTTGTAAATGTACTTGACAATTTTATTAATACATTGGAAGATCCAAATTCAACGACAAGCGATATTGCGGCATTCCAGGATAAATTTTCTGCTGGTTTGGACAAGGTTCTAAATATGGTTACTGAGGTTGGCGCAAAACAATCACGTTTGGAACTGGTTGCCAATCGTTATGAAGATGAACAATTAAATCTGAAAGACGTGCTTTCTGATGCAGAGGATATCGATCAAGCGCAAGTTATTACAGACTATAAACAAGCTTCCGCTATCTATGAACTGACATTGCAAGTTGGGGCTAGAATTATTCAGCCGTCTTTATTAGATTTCTTAAAGTAATAGGCCAGTCATTTGAAAGAAACAATTCTTTCATAGCAAAATAACTTTTTATACGACAGTTTTTATGTTGCAGAAATGGAGGCTCAATATGGAAATTTCCACGACAAAGTTTGGTACCATTCAAATTGATGATAATAAAGTCATAGTTTTTGATAATGGGATATTAGGGTTTGAGCAGAATAAAAGATTTGTAATTTTTTCAACAAACGCTATGTCTAAGTTTTATTGGCTTCAATCAGTTGATGAGCCGGATTTAGCTCTAGCATGTATGGATCCTTTGAATGTTTGTGATGATTATTCTCCCAAGATAGATCAGAGTGTTTTTGATGAGTTGCAAGTTGTGGATAACAATATATTGGTATTATGTGTCGTTGTTATACCGGCTGATATTGCAAAAGCAACGGTTAATCTTGCAGCACCTATCATTATCAATGTTGAGAAACAAAAAGCTCTCCAAGTTGTGCTACAAAATGATAAATACAATCCGCGACATCTTGTATTTAAGTAGGGGGTTAATAATATGCTCGTACTTTCAAGAAAATTAAACGAGGAGATTGTTATTTCGGAAGATATAACGATCAAAATCGTAGGAATTGAAAATGACAAAGTGAAAATTGGTATTAGTGCGCCTAAAGATATTAAGGTGTATCGAAAAGAATTAATTGATGATATTAAGTCCGTTAATGCTGAATCGACTGAAGCAAGTGCAGCACTTTTGGAAAAGTTAGCTGATAAGTTGTCGGGCAACAAATAGATTGATGACTCTGTCTAATTTTGTGAAAGCTTAAATTGGAATAATAGAAATGATGATAAGGCAAGAAAGTTGTATTTCGACTTTCTTGCCTTAATTGCGTTCAATAAGAATGGGGAAAGCTATATTTTCAGTTCGATATTTTTCTATATCATATTTTACATTAATTTGGGTTTGTATGAAACCAATGACATTTTAATATATAATTACCAAAAAAAACTCTAAAAACAGCGTTAAGTTTGGTTAAGTTTACTCGATATAATAGATGTAAAACAAAAAAACATGATTTAGTGTAGCGCGCACAGTAAATTATGTTCGGTTTTATAACGGGAAAGGATTCCCGCACAAAATATATTAAAATTTCAAGGAGGAAATAAAAATGAGAATTAACCATAATATGATGGCAGCAAATGCCCACAGATCTTTAGGCGTGAACACAGGTGCACAAACAAAGAGTTTGGAAAAATTATCTTCCGGTTTGCAAATCAATCGTGCTGCTGATAACGCAGCGGGTCTTTCTATTTCAGAAAAAATGAGATCCCAAATCGCAGGTTTGGATCAATCTTCTAAAAATGCGCAGGATGGTGTCTCTTTCTTACAAACGGCTGAAGGTGCCATGAACGAAGTCAGTGATATGCTAGTTAGAGTACAAGACTTAGTTACACAAAGAGCAAACGGTACGTATTCTGCTGATGATCAAGCGAATATCGATCTTGAATTAACACAGCTTACAGGTGAAATGACCGACGTTGTTTCTAATACAAAATTTAATGGTCAGAGTATTGATGGAACCATTAATGTTTGTGTCGGTGGGGATACGGGAACATTAACAGCTATCGGTGTTGCTGGTATTGCTGCAGGCGCTGATTTTGCAGCACTTACCGCTGCTACTGGTGCTACTATGACAACCACTATGGTAAATGATGCTATTACAGAAATCAATACCGTTCGTTCAACATTTGGTGCTCAACAGAATAAACTAGAGCATGTTGTCAAGAACTTAGATACAACTTCAGAAAATTTACAATCTGCTGAATCCCGTATCAGAGATACCGATATGGCTAAAGAGATGGCTAATTTCAACAAATATAATATTTTGGTTCAGGCATCTACTTCGATGCTTTCACAAGCAAATTCTTCACAACAATCTATTCTTTCTTTATTACGAGGTTAATCTCCCTTTAGGTAAAAATATAATAGTATTAAGAGGCCGCCGAAAGGTGGCCTTTTTTTATGTACATATGACTTTTTTGTTTCACAAGCTAACTCAGCGACAAACGATTCATTATTCTTTACTCATATAAGCGGCAATATATAAAAATCATATAAAATATTTCAGCTTGTTAAAAGGTCGCCGAAAGGCGGCCTTTTCTGTTTTGTTAACGATTTCTTCCGTTTTTACATTACCAAAAAATAGTTAAATTGATAATAATGCAATTTTAGAAGAAAAATTGTTAAATTCACTAAAAAAGTTATAAATTCTCTAAAGTTTGCTAAAACTTCCTCGATATAATCAGTATATGAAACATTTGGCATTATTCTATGTTGGCGCCACAACATATGATGCTGTGTTTTATATCACGGGAAGGATTCCCATAACATAATTTAAAAATTCAAGGAGGAAATAACAATGAGAATTAATCACAATATGATGGCTGCAAATGCTAGCCGTTCCTTAGGAATCAATACAAACAAACAAACAAAGAGCTTGGAGAAATTATCTTCCGGTTTAGCGATTAACCGTGCTGCTGATAATGCAGCTGGTCTTTCCATTTCTGAAAAAATGAGATCGCAAATCGCTGGTTTAAGTCAAGCATCTTCTAACGCTGAAGATGGCGTTTCTTACTTGCAAACAGCTGAAGGTGCTATGAACGAAGTGAGTAGCATGCTAGTTAGAATGGAAGAGTTAACCACACAAAGAGCAAATGGTACATATGCTAACGATGATCAAAACAACATCAATCTTGAATTAGGTGAACTTCAAGGCGAAATTAAAAACATCATTACGACGACAAACTTCAATGGTAAGAGCATTGATGGAAACCTTCAGGTTTGTTTGTCTGATAACAATGATGATCAGAGCACGATTGGTATTACAGGTTATTCATTTTCACCTACTGCTACTGCTGCTGCAGTTGGAAGCTTTTATATAGGTGCAGGTGCTGCCCAAGTTACATTAGCACTTACTGATGATACTGCGGATAAAGTTCAAGCTAAGATTGATCTTGCACTTCCGGCTAGCGGTATTACTGCTACAGTTGCTGCTGACAAAACCATTACATTAAGAAGTGCCACACTATTTAAAGCGGACAATGATAATACTGTTGTTGATGCTACGGCAGCAACTACGGGAACGATTAGCGGAGGCGCTGCTATTACGGCTCTTGGCTCTGGTGATAAAACTGTTGCCGCTAGTGCTATTACTTCTGCTTTGGTTAAAAACGCTATCACAGAAATTAATAGTGTTCGTGCAACATTTGGTGCACAACAGAACAAGCTTGAAAGCGTTGTTAATAACTTATCAACAACCACGGAGAATTTGCAATCTGCTGAGTCACGTATCAGAGATACCGATATGGCGTCTGAGATGGCTAACTTCAATAAGTATAACATCTTATTGCAGGCTTCTACATCCATGCTTTCACAAGCTAACTCGGCTCCACAAACGATTCTTTCCTTATTTAGATAAGGTAGGGTAGCTTAAATTCAAACAACTGGGAAGGATTCCCGATTAACATAATTTAAAAATTCAAGGAGGAAATAACAATGAGAATTAATCACAATATGATGGCTGCAAATGCTAGCCGTTCCTTAGGAATCAATACAAACAAACAAACAAAGAGCTTGGAGAAATTATCTTCCGGTTTGTCCATTAACCGTGCTGCTGATAATGCGGCTGGTCTTTCTATTTCAGAAAAAATGAGATCGCAAATCGCTGGTTTAAGTCAAGCATCTTCTAATGCTGAAGATGGTGTTTCTTACTTGCAAACGGCTGAAGGTGCTATGAACGAAGTGAGTAGCATGTTAGTTAGAATGGAAGAGCTTACCACGCAAAGAGCAAATGGTACATATGCTAACGATGACCAAAACAACATCAATCTTGAATTAGGCGAACTCCAAGGCGAAATTAAAAACATCATTACAACAACCAACTTCAATGGTAAGAGCATTGATGGAAGCCTTAAAGTTTGTTTATCCGATAACAATGATGATATTACAGATATTGGTATTTCAAGTTTTGCGGCTGATACTGGAGTAGCTAAGGCAACTGGATCAACTGATTTTTACATTAATGACACGAAAATTTCATTAGCTGCTGGTGATACTACTGTGGATAAAGCTCAGGCGGCAGTTGATGCTAAGATGGGTGCTGGTGTTTTTAAAGTTACATATGGTACCACTAACATAGAAATAAAAAGCGCTTCTAAATTCAAAACAGGTGCTGTTGTTGCTCAGGCGGCTACAGTTACTCAGACAACTAGCCAAACTATCAGTGGCGGCGATGCTATCACGGCTCTCGGCTCTGGTGCTTCAACAGTTGCTGCTAAAGACATTACTTCTACTTTGGTTAAAGCAGCTATTAAAGAAATCAATAGTGTCCGTGCAACATTTGGTGCACAACAGAACAAGCTTGAAAGCGTTGTTAATAACCTATCAACAACAACGGAGAACTTACAATCTGCTGAATCGCGTATCAGAGATACCGATATGGCTTCTGAGATGGCTAACTTCAATAAGTATAACATCTTATTGCAGGCTTCTACATCCATGCTTTCACAAGCTAACTCAGCTCCGCAAACGATTCTTTCCTTGTTCAGATAGGCTGACGTATATAAAAATTAATTAAGTGGGAAGGATTCCCATAACATAATTTAAAAATTCAAGGAGGAAATAAACATGAGAATTAATCATAATATGATGGCTGCAAATGCTAGCCGTTCCTTAGGTATCAACACAGGTAAACAAACAAAAAGCTTAGAGAAATTATCTTCCGGTTTATCCATCAACCGTGCTGCTGATAATGCAGCTGGTCTTTCTATTTCAGAAAAAATGAGATCACAAATCGCTGGTTTAAGTCAAGCATCTTCCAATGCTGAAGATGGTGTTTCTTATTTGCAAACGGCTGAAGGTGCTATGAACGAAGTGAGTAGCATGTTAGTTAGAATGGAAGAGTTAACCACACAACGAGCAAATGGTACCTATGCTAACGATGACCAAAACAATATCAATCTTGAGTTAACAGAGCTTCAAGGTGAAATCCACACTATCATTACAACAACCAACTTCAATGGTAAGAGCATTGATGGAGACCTTAGTGTTTGTTTGTCTGATAATAATGATGATACGAGCACGATTGGTATTACAGGTTACAGGACCGCTTCTGCTTATGCTGATATTAAGACTGGTGGAACTATGACGATTAATAGTCAATCTGTTGCAATAACTGCAAATATGACTGCTCAGGAAGTTACTGCCAAGATAGCTACAACTGCTGGGCTTGAGAATGCTGGCATTACTGCTACCGTTAATTCGGATGATAGCGTATCACTAACGAGTTTGACTCTGTTCAACACTGGCGCAGGTCCTACTGATGCTGCTACAGTACATACCGCATCCATCAGTGGAGGCGGTGCTATTACGAATCTCGGATCTGGCGCTGTAACGGTTGCTGCTAAAGACATTAGTTCTACAATGGTTAAAGCAGCTATTAAAGAAATCAATAGTGTCCGTGCAACATTTGGTGCACAACAGAACAAGCTTGAAAGCGTTGTTAATAACTTATCAACGACTACCGAGAATTTGCAATCTGCTGAATCGCGTATCAGAGATACCGATATGGCGTCTGAGATGGCTAACTTTAATAAGTATAACATCTTATTGCAGGCTTCTACTTCGATGCTTTCACAGGCTAACTCAGCTCCGCAAACGATTCTTTCATTGTTCAGATAGGCTGACGTA
>Ga0183100_1000352_pt1 | contig 43153 bp, 32 predicted proteins | sample Biomet2_FD_127789 | JGI IMG/M metagenome (GOLD analysis project Ga0183100, IMG submission 127789) | Microbial communities from bioreactor (seeded with anoxic lake sediment) at LBNL, California, USA - Biofuel metagenome 2 | ecosystem: Engineered > Bioreactor > Anaerobic > Unclassified ... | reverse complement strand
ATCGGGAGTTAAATATGAGTCGATTTGTCAAAATAAATCAAAATAACAGTCAAAAACCGGCATCGAATGTTTGGTTGTGGAAGCTTGATTCGTCTGCACAAGCACTTAACATATCTGTTGTTATACGTCTGGATGCTATACCTGCGAAAAAGAAAAACGTTTTGACTGACACTGTGTATATTATGACATAATCAAAACGTTTTGTCAATAGCTGGAAAAGAAAAAATAGAAGAAAAAATGCAGTTTGGGAAGATGCAGACGCGAGTACAAAATACGTCATCCGGAGCCGCTGGAAAAAAACGCTTTCGCCCGGACAGTGGTTGTTTGTTTCGAAACCGATAAAAAGTTCAGGGATCGCTTGCTTTTTGGCGGGTTCTGTGCTATAATATCAGTGAGCTTCTCTGACTCCAGAGAGATTATATAAAAGCCGAAGGGTGCGCCAATCCCCTTCGGCTTTCTAATTGTTTGGAATCGGTTATTCGAAAGAGAATTCTCCCTCGGCTGGACAAATGGCCAAACTCGCGGTATAGTACCGCTTCCCGCAATTGATCGAAGAAAGAAGGAGAGTTCCGGTCCATGGAAGAATATTTCGCACTTCTGCGCGAATCGCTGGCGCCCTATCCCGGCGCATACAGTGGAATCATGCTTGCGGCGCTGGTTGTGATCGCAGCGATTGCCAACCGGCTTACCCGATATATCCTGATTCAGCGGATGAGCGGGTTGTTGAATCATTTTCTGGGGATCGAAGGAACCGAGGATGACGTCATCCGCATGGCGATGGTTTCGCGGCTGGCCAATGTCGTTCCGGCGCTGGTCCTGTTCGGCGGTGTTTCTGTGCCTGAGTTCGCGTTCAGCGAAACGCTGGCCGTGATCGTCCGAAACGTCTGTTCCGCCTTTATCGTGCTGACGATCGCCCTGGCGCTAGGCAAATTGCTGGATTTGATCGATCTCGTCTACCGCCATCGCCCGGATGCGTCGAGCAAGCCGATCAAGGGATTTCTCCAGCTCGGCAAGATCGTTATTTTCGTGGTGGCGGCGATCCTGATCATCTCGATGCTGGTGAACCGGAATCCGCTGATCCTGCTCTCCGGGTTGGGCGCAATGGCCGCGGTGCTGATGCTGATCTTTCAGGACACCATCCTCTCACTCGTTGCCAGCCTCCAGCTCGGTTCGAACGACATGGTGCGAATCGGCGACTGGATCGAAATGCCCAGCCAGAACGCCGACGGCGACGTCATCGAAATCGCCCTCCATACCGTCAAAGTCCAGAACTGGGACAAGACCATCACCACCATCCCCGTCCGCAAACTGATCACCGACTCCTTCAAGAACTGGCGCGGCATGAGCGAGTCCGGCGGCCGCCGGATCAAGCGCTCCCTCTACATCGACCAGCGCAGCGTCCGGTTTCTCGACGACGCCGAAGTCGGGCGGCTGGAGGAGTTCGTCCTCCTCGACGACTACCTCGACCGCAAACGCAAAGAACTTTCCGAATGGAACGCCAGACTCGAAATCCAGGGCGCCAAGCCGATCAACGAACGCCGGGTAACCAACCTCGGCACCTTCCGCGCCTACGTCGAACAGTATCTGCGTTCCCATTCCCGCATCCATCAGGAGATGACGCTCCTGGTCCGCCAGCTCCAGCCCGGCCCGACCGGGATTCCTCTCGAAATCTACTGTTTCACCAACGATATCCGTTGGGGTGTCTACGAAGGCATCCAGTCCGACATCTTCGACCATCTGCTGGCCATCCTGCCCATTTTCGATTTACGGGTATTCCAGCAGTGCAGCGACACCTCCGGCATGGTAACAGTCTCTCCCGCCCTTATCTCCCAATCAAAGCAACAGTCATAATCGTGGGAATAAGGAAGGCACTTCGCCCTCCCTTATTCCCTTGGCGTAGTAAGTAGATAAGGGGAAAAACGAGGGAAATCGAGTCCGGTGAGGCCGACCGCGATTTCCGTGGTTTTTCTCATAGACGCAGGGGGCAGCAGCGACAGGCGAACGATTTTGTGCGGGCGGGACGGTGCGGAGGAATTCGCTTCGTCTCGATGGTGCCGGTCACGAATCGTTCCGGTGCGGGACACATTCCGCGCACGGTGAAGGTCCAGTCGGCGGGGATATGCGGAACCACCAGGAAGTCAGGTGTTTCCGTTACTCCGGACAGACTGAGGAAGAATTCCCGTTTCCCGTAAACCGGTGCGGCGAGAGTGATTGACAGTTCCGGAAGCGGAACTCCCCATCTTTCCCACAACTGGTTTACTGAAAACATCATTGGATTCTCCGGGATGGTTACTTCGCGGCTTTCTCGTTCTTCTGGAGCACGCCGGCTTCGACGAGTTTGTCGATGAGCTGCTGCATGGAGCTGAAGGTGCTGAGGAAGCCCTGGGGCGGCATGATGACGCGCTGGATGACTTCGGTGGTCGGGTTTTCGCCTTCTTTCGGCTGGAGCGTCACGAAGTCGAAGCGCACCATTCCGCCGGTGAAGTGAATCTGACCGATGCCGTCGACGAAAATCTCTCTTTTGCCTTCCATGTTCAACAAACTCCTTTATTTAGGGTTGAACGTCTGACGCTTTTCCGAGTCCGCCCCGTGCGGGCCGGTCTGCGTCGGTATGAAGTTAAGGTAGCGCATCCTGCCGGATAGTCAACCTCGGGAGCATGCGATTCCATATCTTTTTTCTGTTTTTGCAGGAATTCCGTGTTTCCTGTCCGATTTGCGTACACACGAATTGAAAAAAAAGAGGGATGGATGTATATTCCCTTGCATTGATCAGTGACGAAAATCGGAGAGAGGGTCGGAAAGAGTTGCAGCAGACTATGATCAGCATCGTGATTTCCTCCCGCAACAATGAAAAGCGGATCGGCCGGACGCTGGCCGGACTCTTCGCGCAGAATCGGCGCGACTTCGAGGTTATTATCTGCGACGACAACTCCACCGACCGGACCGCGGCGATCTTGGATTACTATCCGGAACTGCGCCGGGTCCGCATGCCGGCGAGTGCTTCGCCGCACAACCCCGGAGAGGTGTTCCGCCGCGCGCTGCCGGAGTGCCGGGGGGATATCGTGGTGTTCAATCATGCCGACGCCAGCCCGCTCGATGCGGACTATCTCACCTGTCTGCTCAAAGGGTTCGACGACCGTTCGGTATCGGCGGTGTTCGCCTGCCAGGAGTGTTGCCCGGAAGCGCCGTTTGGCGTCTGGCGGGACACGCTGCGTAATTTTTCCGGCGACAAGCCGAAGTTTTCTCTCGCCGCCGCGGCCGTGCGCCGGGAGCTGCTCGATGAATTTCCGTTCCACACCGGTCTGCCGCTCGCGGTTTCCGAAGAGTGGAGCACGCGGGTCGAGGCGGCGGGGCGCGGAATTGCGTTTGTGCCCTCCGCCCGGGTCGAATACTCGCGGCCGCTCACCTGGAACAATCTGTGGGACTGGAATTACCTGCTCGGCAAATGCCGCGCCATCGCCTTCGGGGAGCTGTTTCCATTCCGCACTTTTCTGCGGAAATTCGCCTCCGATGCGAGAAGCGATTTCGGTGCGGCGCGAAGCGAGCACCGTTATTCCGCGCTGCCCGGAATCATTCCGTGGCGGCTGATCCAGCATTACGCCTATTATTGCGGCAATCGCGCCGCCCGGATTAACCAGGGGAATTTATCATGCTGAAAACCGCTCAAATAGTAAGACGGTTCGCCTTCGATGAGTGGGGCGGCGCTCAGAATTCCCTCTGGAACAGCGTGTTGGGGATGCGGGCGCACCACATTGAGTCGGATATTCTCTGCACCCGCGCCTCGTCGGTCCGGGAGTCGGAGGAGCGCAACGGCATTTCGATTCAGCGCTACCCCTATTTTTACCCGTACTGGCCGCTTTTCGAGGAGGACCGCAAGCGGTTGGACCGGCGCGGCGGCAACCCCATCTCGATTCCGCTCTACAAGCGTCTGCTGGCCGGCAGGTACGATCTGCTGCATACGCATGACAGCGGCTATATCGGGTTGTCGGTGCGGGCGGCGGCGAAGCGGCGCAACATTCCGTATATCGTGACTTTTCACCGCGATTCCCTCGCCATTCCGGAACGGGAGCGGCGCGAGATGGAGCGGCCGCTGCGCAACACCTTCGCCTACGGGCGGTTCATCCAGATGCTGTACGGCTGGCGCAGGCGGTTTATCGCCGACGCCGACGGCGTGGTCTGCGTGGGGGAGGCCGAGGCCGGGTTCCTGCGCGAACACTGGCCGTTGAAGCGGATTCTCCGGTTGCCGAACGGGGTCGATTACGATCGGTTCTCCACGCCGGTTAAGACCAACATCCGCAAAGCGTTCGACATCCCGCCGTACCGCACGCTGCTGCTCTGCGTCTCGCGAATCGACGACCGCAAGAACCAGAAATTGCTGGTCCGTTTCGTCTCGACCCTGACCGAAGAGGGTGAGAACGTTCACGCGCTCCTCATCGGTCCGCCGAGTTCGGAGTACTATGTGAAAGAGCTCGCCGACCTGGCGAAGGAGCTTCAGGTGGAGGACCGGGTGACGATCGTTCCCGGTCTCGGCGCCGACGACGAGCGGCTGGTCGCCGCCTATCAGGATTCGGATATTTTCATCATGCCCTCGCGCGACGAAACCTTCGGAATCGTCGTTCTGGAAGCGTGGAGCGCGGGGCTGCCGGTGATCGCTTCGGCGGTCGGTGGGTTGAAGCAGTTGGTCCGGGACGGGGAAAACGGCCTTCTGTTCGAGCCGGACAATCTCGGCAGCCTGCTCAACGCCTATCGCACGCTCTCCCGCTACGGGCTCAAGGACAAGCTGGCTTCCACCGCCCGGCGCGAGGCGTCGGCGCGGTACAGCTATACGGCGATGAGCAGCCGCCTGGCCGACTTCTACCGGGAAAGCATTGAGGAGCGTCGCAATTCCTGATGCGCCGGATTCAGTTTTTCCGGGCGGAGAGGATTTTGCGCAGTGCGATGGAGAGCTGGTCGGGGCAGGAGGTGGGTTTGCCGCCGCAGCAGATCCCCTGAAGTTTCCCGGCGAGTTCTTCCGGGTCCATGCCGACCGCGAGGCGGCTGATTCCGGTCAGGTTTCCGGGGCAGCCGCCGGTGAATTCGACGCGTTTGATCCGGTTGTTCCGGTCGTCGATTTCGATTTCGATCATGCGGCTGCAGACATTGCCGCCTGGCTGGAAGCGATAATTCATAATGCGAATTCCTGTTGGGATTGATGCTCAATCAAACAAAACCGGACCGTTTTTCGGAAGATTTGTCCGAAAAAAACTGGCTGACCGACTGAAACCGATCTATATTAATATATCCGAATCGATCAATAAATCAATAACCGGCGCGATAAAGATGGCAAAAGAGAAAAAAACGAAAAGCAAATTCAGGATTTACGCGGAATACTTTTTCTTCCGCATTCTTTACGGGATTCTTCACGCGCTTCCGCTGAAGACCGGGTATGCGCTCAGCCGGTTGCTGTTCCGGCTGCTGTTCCGGGCCGACCGGCGCCATCGGGTCCGGACGATCCAGCATGTGATGCACGCCGGGCTGTTCACCGACCCGAAGGAGGCGGAGGCGTTCGCATTGAAGAGCTACCTCGAATTCTCCAAGCTCTTCGTCGAGGTGGTCAAGATGGACCAGCTCTATTCCAAGGATAAAATCCACGTGGTGGCGCCGGAGGACAACCTTTTGGGTATCATCCCGGTCGACGGCAACGAAAGAGGGCGGCAATACATCATCGTCACCGCCCACTACGGGAACTGGGAAGTTGCCGGCACCGCCTTTTCGGAAGCGGCGAACCGCCCGATGAGCTCCTTCATGCGGCCGTTTGAAAATCCGCTGATCGGCAAGCTGATTCTCGACCACCGCGCCGGGGAGCTCCACCAGCTGATCGACAAGCACGAGGGAATCCGCCCCATTCTGCGCGCCGCGGCGGAAGGCCGTCACATCACCATGCTGATCGACCAGCATGCGACGCGGAGCGAGGGGGTGGAGTGCGAATTCTTCGGCCATCCGGCCCGGGTTCACATGACTCCGGCGCTGCTGCACCTCAAGACCGGGATTCCGATCATGCCGGAAATCACCCGCCGCAAGCCGGGCAGCAACTTCGAATTTGAACTGGTCTTCAGCGAGCCGATCCAGTATAAACCGACCGGGGACAAGAAGCACGACATTCAGGTGATCACCCAGATGTGCGCGACCGCGCTTGAAAAACTGATCATGCAGGACCCGGTTCAGTGGCTGTGGACTCCCCGTCACTGGCTCGACCTCAACCGCCGCGAAGCGGCGCAGTACAAAGACTGGAAACCGCCGGTCAAACTCGACTGATTACGCCGCGGTCGCGGGGAGGAAGAGCGCCATCAGGAGCGGAATCGTCCCCAGCGAAAACAGCGTGGTCAGGATGATTGCGCGGCCCGCGAAATCGGGATCTCCGCCGTAGCGTTTCGCCACCAGCACCGAACTCGACGCGGCGGGCATCAGCGCCACCACCGCCGTCACCTGGTACATCACCTCGGGCAGCGGCAGCAGCCGGAGCAGCAGCAGCACTCCCACCGGGATCAGCACCAGCCGGACCGTCGAGAGAAGCAGCATGTCGTACCAGTTTTCCAGCATTCCCCGGAAGCAGTTGACCAGCGCCACGCCGATCACCACCAGCATCAGGGGGACGGTGATGTTGCCGAGGTATTCGACCGTGCTTTTGACCACCGTCGGCAGCGGAATGTGGAGGAACGACACCAGGAGCGCCGCCGCCACCGCCGCGATGTTGATCGAGAAGATGCTTTTCATCGTCTTCCCGAGCGATCCGCCGCCGGTGAAGGTCAGCACGCCGATCGTCCAGAACCCCACCGTGGAGCCGACGTTCATCAGGAGCAGCAGCGCCACGTGGCGGTCGCCGTAGATATTCTGCAGCACGATGATCGGCAGGAACACGTAGTTGTTGATCGCGCAGATGTGGTGGAACGTTCCTTCGCGCCCGTGGCCTTTCGATTTCATCAGCCGTTTGAACACCCACCCCGCGCCGGCGCCGAACACCATCAGCGCGAAGCCGAGCAGCGGCATCAGCCAGAGTTCGGTCAGCTGGTCAGGCTTGAAGTTCCGGGTGATCGTGGAAAAGGTCAGCATCGGGAACAGCATGTCCAGGGTGAATCGCGACAGCTTGTCGAGATCTTCCTGCCCGATCATCCGGAACTTCCACGCCAGGGCGCCGACTCCGAAAACGAGGAAGGTCTGGAGGATCGAAAGAAAAACCTGGTACATCATGACCGGAACCCATCCTTCCTGAAAATGAAAAAGGCGCCCCGTTTTCCTTCACGGAACGGAACGCCTTGCTTCGTCGCGCGAAACAGCTTACTTCGCGAGCGAATTCAGCAGCTTGTCGGTCTGCGACTTCTTGTTCGCCACGCGGTTGGCATGGATGGTGCCGACCTTGGCGGCCTTGTCGAGACGGCTGCAGAACTTCTTGCCGAGCTCGGCGGCGGCGGCGGCATCGCCTTCGGCGACGGCGGCGCGCAGCTTCTTCTCAATGGTCTTGAGTTCGCTGGTGCGCATGCGGTTGCGGAGGTTGGCCTGCTGACTGGTGCGCAGACGCTTGATTGCGGATTTGGTGTGAGCCATTTTTTCCTGTCTCTCTTTCCTTGGTTTTACCCTATCGAAATCATTGAATTATCTTATTGAACATGAGTATACTAAAATACTCCGTTTTTACGGTTTTGCAAGTCTTCCCCGGAAAATCTTCATGTAAAAATGCGTCTGCGGAATTTCAAAACAGCAGATATTCGCACATTCCGAGGTATTCGTAGACGGCGCGCTCGCAGTCGTCGATGCGTTCGGCGGAGGGAATGAGCGAGAATCCGCCATGCCGGCTGCCGCGCGAGGCCGGCGCGGGAATCGCGTCGAGTCCGTAGCGCTTCGAGAGCATCATCAGCCGGGGGATGTGGAACGATTCCGACACCAGGATTTTCTTGCCGGGCCGCTTGGTGAATTCGATCACCTCCAGCCGGGAGTTACGCGCATTTTCGCAAAGACCGATCCGTTCCGGCGGAATTCCGTACTGTTCGAAGAAGGCCTGGAGCGCCCGGCGTTTCTCCTCCGTGGGGGGGACGCCGACGATCGAAACGTAAATCGAGTATTCGAGCCCGCGTTTCTGGAGGGCCCGGGCGATGCGGCCGGCTTCGTGGAGGCGGAGCAGCATCGGGTCGTTGAACCGGTGTTCGGGCGGCAGACTCCTGTCGGAGTAGAACCCGCTGCCCGCCACCACCAGCGTGTAGCTGTTGTCGGGCAGGGCGGCCAGGTCAAGCGGCGAGTACCGCCGGGTCAGGGTGGAGAGAGCCCAGGTTCCGCCCAGCGAGGCGAACAGGAACAGAACGACTGCTTCCGCCAGCAGAATTTTACCGGTCAGACGGCAGCGTTTGCCGAGTTTCGGCCAGAAGAGCAGCACAAGTGCCGCCGTCATCAAAAGACAGATCAGCGGGATCGGGAACAGCAGCCGGGCGGCCAGTTTTTTCAGTAACAGCAACATGAATCAGCGTTCCGATTTGCGTTGGATGATTTTTGCCGCGACTTCGCGGTTCTCGGGGACGAGCCCGAGGTCCGCGCCGAAGGCGACGGCGTCTTCGGTGTTCCCCCAGACGTCCTGCGGCAGGTGGGCGTCGGCCCCGACTACCATGCGGACGCCGTGCTCGGCCATCACTTCCCAGAAGGGGCGGAAGGGGTATTGCGGGCGGTGGCCGTCTTCGGTGTCGATCCACGGTTTCCGCAACCCGTAGGCGTTGATTTCGAGCGGGACGTCGAACGCTTTCGACGCTTCCGCCAGGTCGGCGGCGATCGCCGCGAGTTCCGGATTCCAGCGCGGACAGCGGGAGGTGAACATATCCGGGTGGGCGACATAGGCGAACAGCCCCGATTTCATCGCATCGATCGCCGCCTCCGCGTACTTCCGCGCCTGGGCGGCGGAGAGCACCGGGTATGCCTCCAGCGACGGTTCGGTGAAGTGGGGGCCGGCGATCAGGTAGTCGAAGCCGTTTTCCGGCGAATAGGTCTCCGCGTAAAAGGCGCGGCCGGCCGACGGCATGTAGTCGACTTCGGCGCCGGAGAGGAGGATCAGGTTCGGGAATTCGCCGCGCATGCGTTCGATGTCGGCGAGATAGGCGGCAAGTTCGGCAAATTCCATGCGGGATTCGGCGAAGCGTCCGTTCGGAAACGGGGCGTGGTCCGAAAAGCCGAGTATGGCGAGTCCCTGTTTTTCCGCCTCCCGGCAGTACGATTCGATGGTGCCCGACGCATGGCCGCAGCGTGCGGTGTGGGTGTGCAGGTTGACCCGCTCTCCGAATTTCATGGCTCCTTCTCCCGAGATGTATGGATTACGTAAAATAGCATGTTTTGACCGCTTTTTCAAAGCGGCTCCGAAAAATATGATTTTTTTCGTTCCGGCCGTTTTTCGGGGTTGTATTTTGAGGGTGGCTATGCTAGTGTTAATCCAGTCCCGGAGCAAACCGGACGAACGTTTTTCGACATTGTTTATCATGATCCAGGTTCCACATGTTATTACGCAAGGAGGAAGTTCATGACCAAAGCAACCGAATGCAGAAACTTCGTCGTCGCCGGACATTCCGGCTGCGGAAAAACCACCCTTTGCGAGCAGATGCTGTTCAAGGGCGGCGCGATTCCGCGGCCGGGCAGCGTTGAGGCGAAAAATACGGTCTCCGATTTCCTGGCCGACGAGCAGGAAAAACGTTCGAGCATCTACTCCTCCGTGATGACCTGCGATTGGAAAGGCGACGAATACTTCTTCATCGATACGCCGGGATACGGCGAATTCATCGGCGAGTACGTGTCCGCGGTCCGCGAAGCCGACGCGGCGCTGGTCGTGGTCGACGGCGTGGACGGTCCGCAGATCGGCACGGCCCGCGCCTGGAAGCTCTCCAAACTGCGCGGCATTCCGCGTTTCGGGTTCGTGAGCCGGCTCGACCGCGACCGCGCCGATTTCAAGGCGACGCTCGAACTGATGCGCCGCAACCACGGCAAAAACGTGGTCATTCCGCTCTACTGGCCGGTCGGGAAGGAATCCGCCTTCAGCCGCGTGGTCAACGTTCTCTTCGACCGCGAGATTCCGCCGGAAATCGCCGACGATGTGGCCGAATGCCGGGCGCTCTGGCTCGACGCCATCGCCGAAACCGACGATGAACTCATGATGCGCTACCTCGACGGCGAGGAGTTGACCGACGAAGAGATTCGCGGCGGGCTCCTGAAGACCGTCAAGAGCGGCCGGACCATCCCGGTTTTCGCCGGAAGCGCGGTCAAGGATATCGGGATTACCGAACTTATGGATGCGATCGTCGAAATCTTCCCCTCGCCGCTCAACTACGTCACCGTCGACGGCGCCAAGCGCAAGATCGGCGAGGAGTGTCCGCCGATCGGCATCGTTTTCAAGAGCCTCAACGATCCGTTCAGCGGCCAGCTGACGTTTATCCGGACGGTTTCCGGGGTGTTCCGGGCCGACACCGACGTCTACAACCTGTCGCGTTCGGGAGTGAAGGAACGGTTCGGTTCGCTGTTCTTCATGAACGGCAAAAACCAGACTCCGGTGAAGGAAGCCGGGCCGGGCGCCATCTTCGCCGTGGCGAAACTCAAGGACACCCACATCGGCGACACGATTTCCGCGGTGCCGGACGAAACTCCGCTGCCGGGCATTGAGTTCCCCGAAGCGGTCATGTCCTACGCGGTCACCGCCGCGAAGTCCGGCGACGACGAGAAGATTTCCGTCGGGCTTGCGAAAATCCGCGAATGCGACCCGACCGTGCGGCTCCGCCGCGACGAAATCACCCATGAGCTGCTGCTCTCCGGCATGGGCGACCAGCATCTGGCGATCGTGGCGAAGCGGCTCAAGGATCAGTTCAAAGTCGAAGCCCAGCTCGATATTCCGAAGGTGCCGTACCGCGAGACGATCACAGCACCGGGAGAGGGGCACTACCGGCACAAGAAGCAGACCGGCGGCGCCGGGCAGTTCGCCGAGGTCTACATCCGGATCGCGCCGAACGAGCCCGGGTACGAATTCGTCAACGAAGTGGTCGGCGGCACGATTCCCCGGAATTTCATTCCCGCGGTCGAAAAGGGCGTGGCCGAAACCATGGTGAACGGTCCGCTGGTCGGCTGTACGGTCGAACGGGTCCGGGTCGCGGTTTACGACGGCAAGTACCACCCGGTCGACTCCAACGAAATGGCGTTCAAAATCGCGGCGCGAATGGCCTTCAAAGAGGCGATGGGGCAGGCGAAACCGGTTCTGCTGGAGCCGGTGATGCACGTCGATGTCCACATCCCTGACGCCTATACCGGCGATGTGACCGGCGACTTGAACCACAAGCGCGGCCGCATTCTGGGAATGAGCGTCGAAGAGGGCATGGAGGTGGTCAGCGCCGAAGTCCCCTACGCCGAAATCCGGAAATATGCGACCGAACTGCGCAGCATGACGCAGGGGCGCGGTTCGTTCGAGATGTCTTTCGTCCGTTACGAACAGGTTCCGCCCAACGTTGCGAACGAAGTCATCGCCGCCCACCAGGCGGAAGTCGCCGCCGAGCAGTAATTTCCGGATTTTTCCGGAGAAATTTCACCGCGGACTCTGGTAAAAGCAGTTTTCGCGGTGTATTTTTGCCATGTCGAAGGGATAATCAAGGGGATTTATGCGTATTATAGTTCTGCTGTCGGTGCTGCTGATTGCCGCTGGCGCGGTTTTCGGAGCGGACGACTGCGGGCCGCCGAAATCCCCCATATTCGAGAAGCCGGACCGCAGTTCGAAAGTGATCGGATTGATCCCCGTCGCGATGCTTTACCCCATTTCGGATTCCGTGGTCGGGTATACGGCGAAGCATCCGCTCGCTGTTTACAACACCTACCGGAAACTTCCCGGCGGGGGGTATGCGTCTCCCGAGCTGATCATGGCCAGGAATGAACAGACCGGCGAGTCGGAATTTGTCGAAATGCTGCCCCCGCCCCTCGGACTGCTGATGGGGTTCGCCGTTTGCGCAATCCTGCTTGTCCTGCTGATTCTCGACTATTTCAGACGGCGTAAACAGGGACGGCTTGAGTTCGGCGGAGGTCGATGGGTCGCGGTGATTGTTCTGGTGCGTCTGTTGCTCCTGTCGAGCGTATTGATGACGACTCCGAATGTGATTGCCGCCGCCGCCGACGAGAACGGTTATTTTCAGACCGTCTTCGACATGATGCACGGCAGTTTTGCCGGGCCGTGGAGTTTTACCGTCGGAACCGGGCTCTTGTACTTCCCGTTCGTTCTGGCGACCGGGGCGGTGAATTATTACGGGATCGCCGTTCCGTTCTCGTACTTTTCCGCCTTCGTCCTGGCGCCGGGAGCGCTGGCGCTCGGATTCGCCATTCTCAGGCGCCTCGGATTCTCCCCGCTGCGGGCGGCGATTCCGATGCTTTGCTGGGCGGTCTGGCCGTTCGTGCATTTTCATGCGGAACTCTGGGACCGGGAGCTCTTTCAGTCCTTCTTCCTGCTTTTCGGCATCTCCGGGAACTGGTGGAACTTCTACAGCATGATCATCAACGCCGGATTCAACGCGATGAGCGACATGCCGAGCCTCTGCGCCGTGCTCGGCTGCATCGCGTCCGCACTGTATCTGCCGGCGCGGAGGAGCCTCATCCTGCCGCTCGGGCTGCTGTTCGGATTCGCCTGCCTGCTGCGGATCAACAACATTTTTCTCGCACCGGTTATCGCTTACATCGTTTTCTACCGGTTCAAAGAGGAGTTGCGGAGCGTGAAGTTCGCGCTTTCCGTCGCCGGGCTCGCCGCGGCCGGATTTTTCGCCGTGTTCGGATTCCAATTCTGGGTGAATTTCCACCAGTTCGGCAATCCGCTCACCTTCGGGTACATCCTGCATTACAAAGAGGCGGCGGAAGGGCTCCGCCCGGCGAACGGCTTCACACTTCAGTCCCTCCTCGCCGGCAGGGACATCCGCTTTCTGGCCGGGACGAACCGGGCGGCCTGGGCGCTCGGGGCTACCGGGATTCTCCTGCTCCGCGACCGGCGGCTGCGCACGCTTTTCGCGTTATGGGCGATTCCGACCATCTGGTTTTTCTTCGGTTACAGCCATACCTGCTGCGATGCGCGGCGTTTCGTTTTTGCGGCGTTCCCGGCGATGCTGGCTGCCTTTGCCGCATTGGAATGTTGGGCGACCCTGACCCGGCGGGAGGCGGCGACCATGGCGGTTCTGGTCGTCGCCACGCTGTTCCTGACGTTGCCGGTCGGGGCGGATTTTCTGCCTCTGCCGCAGCGGGAATGGATTGGATCGTTTTCGTATCTGGTTCCGGCCATGCTGGTTGCGCTTGGTTTTCGTCTCTGGTGGACCGGCCGGAAACAACCGGCGCTGCTCTGTGTGATTTTTCCGGTTCTGTTTCTTGTCGTGCAGGCATATTTGTTCGCCGCGCTTCTGGCGCTGCTGCTGCTGCGGGCGCTGGTCGATTGGGGGCGGGAGGCGTTCCTGCTTTTCCGCAGGATGCCGGGGGAAACCCGATAAAGTCGAAAAAGGGATTGATTTCGCTCAAAAACAGACGCTTTTCCGCAGAGTTATTCCAGTTTTTACTTGACAAATCAGACGCGATAGAATATACTATGGTAATGGGATTATTTCGGGCGTTCGGACGAAAAACAAGCTCCCGGTTTTGCGGGAGTTCGGTCCGGCCGGTTATTGAGAAAAAAGCAGTTAGGGTGTCTTCCGGAGAGTTTGGTTGCGGAGGGCCCTGCTTTTGTTTTTTTCCCGGAATCCGGAGCACCGGGGGGAGGAACCGCGATATCGAATGCGAATCAGGCATCCGGACCGGAACCGCCGGGCCCGGCCGTTCTTTAAAGGGACAGTCCGACTTATGATAACGGATCGAATAACGGGATTTCTGCGGGTGATGCTGCTGCCGGTCGTCTTGACCGTGTGCTGTTGCGTTTGCGTTGCCGCCCCTCCGCCGGACGTATTCCGGGTTTTTGTGATTGATTCGCACTCTTCGGCGCACGTCTGGTCGACCCGTCTCGGGGAAGGGTTCCGTTCGGTCCTGAACCAGGCCGGGTTCCGCGTCAACTACGACAGATACGAGCTCGGCGTCTGTTATCGCACCAACGGGGGGCCGCAACCCGAGGACATCGAAGCGCTGCGGGAACGGCTGGAAATGACTCGCTACGACTTGATCGCCGTGAGCGGCAACCCCGCTGTGGAACTGTTCCTGGACGGTACGTTGAAGGCCGCGTCGGGCACTCCGCTGCTCGTGCTCTCCTACCGGGGGCGGCTGGCTCCCGAATTCCAGCAGAAATTGAACATGACCGGGATCGAGACTCCCAAAGCCCTCTCCGCCAACGTCCGCCTCGGCATGCAGCTGCTCTCTCCCGACGGTTCGATTGTTCTCCTGACGTCGGAGCCGGATTTCCTCCGGCAGAAACTGCCGCCCGAGGCGCGGGCGCGGGTGCTGATCTGGAGCCGGAAGGACTTTTCGACGGCGGAACTGATGCGCCGGCTGCCGGAGTTCCCGAAGAACTCCATTCTGCTGTTTGATTCCTGGCGTTCCCCCGAGGACGGATATGCAATCCTGCCGCGAATCCGAAAGGCATTTTCGGGCGTTGTCCTGGGCGGGTCGGACGGGGATCTCGGGAGCGGCTCCGCGGGCGGCATCATCCCCTGCGGCAAGGAGCAGGGGATGCTGGCCGGAGCGTTCGCCCGGCGGATTTTAGAGGGAGAGTCCGCCGCCGCCATTCCGATCCGGAAGGGCGTTTTGAAACCGCTCTTTGATTACGGCGAACTTTCGCGGGGCGGAATCGATTCGGATTGGCTTCCCGAGGGGTCCGTATTGGTGAACCGGCCGCCGGATTTCTTCACCCGCAACCGGACCGGCCTGCTTTACGGCGTTCCGCTGGTGATGACGCTGCTGCTTTCCGGCATTGCCGTGCAGCAATATCGCCACCGTCGTCTCCGGGGGGCGGATAAGACGGCGGATGATGGCGACGAAGCCTCGGATTTGCGCCGGCAGCGCATGATCGAGCTGCTGGACGACTATGCTTACAGCGAGCGGATGATCAACCGTTCGCTCTCCCGGATCATGTTCGCCGATGATTTCGAAAATGCGGTAAGCGAGATGCTTGCCATCGTGGGGGAACGGCTCGACGCCGACCGCTGCGGGGTATTCCAGTATACCAACCGCGATCTTTCCCGCTCCGATCTCATGTTCGAGTGGACCGGGGACGGCATTGCATCGCAGACGGCCCTGCTTCGGAACAACGATATGGGGCGGATTCCGAACTGGACCGAATTTCTGCTGGATAAAAAAGAGATCATGATTCCGGATACCGACAACCCGCCGGCCGGGCTGGAAAGGGAAGCCGCTCTTCTGAAGAGCCTTGAGGTCCGCTCGTTTCTCGGGGCGGGAATCTGGATCGAGGGGCAGCTGCATGGGTTCATCGGGATCGATTTCATCCGGGCGCGCCATACGTTCGTCGATGCCGATCTTCACGCGCTCCGCGGCGCGGTCAATCTGTTCCTGCTGGCCAGCGAGCGTTTCCAGCAGCGGGAGCGGATTGCCGACAGCGCCTCCTTCCTGCGGCAGATCGTGGACAATATTGCGATCCCGATCGTGATTCTGGATCTGGACTACAACGTCGTTTCGGCGAATCCCAGCATGGAAGACTTGGCGGGGATGCCGGTCAAGGAGATTCCCGGCCGGAAATGTTTCGACATCATCTGCCGCAACAGCTGTCCGCCCGAATGGTGTCCGATGCGCCGGACGCTGGAAGACGAGCGGATGCACCGGGTCGAAGTCGATTACCGCGGCCGCCGGTTTTCGGTGACCGCCCAGCCGATTTTCGACCGGCACGGCAAGATGATCTATATCCTGAAGTCCGAGGTGGATATCTCCGACCTCTCCCGGCAGAAGCAGGAGCTTCAGGCGGCGATGGAGCAGGCGCAGGCCGCCAACCGGGCGAAAAGTTATTTCCTCGCCACGGTCAGCCATGAATTGAGGACGCCGCTCAACGCGGTGATCGGGTTCTCGGAGCTGCTTCAGAGCGGGGATGTGCCGCCCGAGGAGCGCAAGGATTTCCTGCGGTCGATCAATTTCGCCGGAACCGCACTGCTGAACCTGATCAACGACGTGCTGGATCTCTCCAAACTCGAAGCGGATCAGATGAACATGGTTTTCACCAAGACCGATGTCGCGGCGCTGGTGGCGGAGACCACTTCGGTGTTCCGGCTGAAGGCGCAGGAGAAGGATCTTTCGCTCTCCGTGGACTGTTCGCAGCTCAAGCTGCCGATCTATGTCGATCACCTGCGGCTGCGTCAGGTGATCCTCAATCTGGTGGGCAATGCGATCAAGTTCACCGCCGAAGGCGGGGTGGCGGTGTCTGCCGGATTCGCGGCGGACGACAAAACCGGCGCCGGGACGCTGACTATCCGGGTCGCCGATACCGGAATCGGGATCTCTCCTGAAAACGCCGCCAAGGTATTTGAACCGTTCGTTCAGGACACGGGAACCCGCGGGACCCGGATTTACGAGGGTTCCGGCCTCGGGCTGGCCATCTCCCGGCGGATGATCTCCCGGATGGGCGGACACATCGATCTGGAGAGCACGCCCGGAGTCGGCAGCGTCTTCACTGTGCGGATCGAGAAACTCCGTTACGACCGGGAGCCGGTCCGGTCTGCCGCATCGCCTGCTTTGCCGGACGATTCCGCCGGCGGGAATCTCCAGGGACGGGTGCTCCTGGTGGACGATGTTCCGCTCAATCTGAAGGTTCTTCAGGCGATGCTGAAGAAACTGGGAATCGACTCGGTCTGTGCGTCTTCCGGACATGAAGCGCTGGATCTGCTTCGCCGGGACCGGGAGTTCGATTTGATTCTCTCCGACCAGTGGATGCCCGGCATGGACGGGTTCGAATTCGCCAAGAAAGTCGCGGAAGAGGGGCCGATCGCCTCAATTCCGGTCGTTGCGGTCACCGCCGATGCGCAGGCACTGGCCGGCCCGGAATCTCCGTTCCGCGACGTCCTCCTCAAGCCGATCACGCGGGAATCGCTGAAGAAGAGCATCGGCAAATTCCTTGCCGGGAAAGGAGGCGGATTATGAGAAGCGTATCGCGCCTGGCTTCCATTCTGCCGCTTCCGCTGTTCTGCTTCACCTCCAGAACGGCCGTCGAACTGTCCGGGGCCGTTGCCGCCGGCATTCTGGCCGGAGCCGCCGTGGCGGTCTTTGCCATGCGGAAGCGCGGGAACTCTTCCCGTTCCGCCGCGCCGGAGCTTGAAGAGGTGTTGGACAGTGAAATTTTCAAGACGGCGTGCCGCGCCGCCGGGCTGGTTCCGTTCCGCTGTGACCGGGCTGGCAATTTTTCCGGTCTGGCGGAGAATTCCGATTGCTGGCCGTTCCGCGATGGCCGCCCGGCTCCTCCCGCGGAGTGGATGGCCGCCGAGGATCTCGACCTGTTTCAGGCCGGATGGGATGACCTGCTTGCCGACCGGAAAAAAGAGATGCTTCTGCGTTACCGGGTCGACCGTCCCGGTTTTCCGCTTCATTACGAACTCTATCTGTTCCGGATGGAAGACGAAACCGGGTTCGCCGGTGTGATCCGGGATGTGACCGAAGAGAAAACCGGGGAGGCCGCCGTCGAGGAGACGAACATCATGTACCGGAGTCTGCTCGACAGCCTTCTTGGATGGGTCTTCGCCAAAGACCCCGACAACGGCTTCCGGTATGTGATGGTGAACCGGAGCCGCAATTTGTTCATCGGCAATCACATGGGCGATGTCATCGGCAAAACCGACGAGGAGATTTTTTCGCCGGAGGTCGCCATGCGCCACCGGAGGCAGGATGAGGAGATCGTGCGGACCGGCCTGGAATACCGCGGCATCGGTTCCTATGCGGACCCGGAGGGGAAGATTTCCCACGTCAGGATTTTCAAGCGGCTCTATGTCAGGCCGGACGGCTCCCGGCTGATTCTCGGCATCGGTATCGATGTCACGCACGAGTACGAGTTGGAGTGCGAATTCGGCAGGAACGTCGAGAAACTCAATCTGCATATCCGGGACGAGCGGAGCATGAACCGCTGTCTTGCCTTCATCTCCGGCCAGGGAGAGTTCGATACGGTGGTCAACTCGTTTCTCCGGGAACTGGCCGGAGGAACCCGGGCGGACCGGCTCGCCATCTTCCTGGCGGACAAAGAGTCGGGCGGATTTTCCGTCTCGCACGAGTGGAACCGGATGCCGGAAAGCCCCGGACACACCCGGCTCCGGACGCTCGAATGCGACAGCTGCGGCGCATTGCGTGAACGGCTTGAAGCCGATGAGTCGGTCGAACTCCCCGATCTGTCGGCTCCCCCCGCGGGGCTGGAACTTCCGGCTGCGAAGTTTCTGGAATGCGGCGTCCGTTCCCTGCTGGTTTCCGGAATCCGTCGCGAAGGCCGTCTGGTCGGATTCGCCGGGATGGCATTTTACGGCGAGCCCCGCGATTTCACCGGAGAAGACCGGCGCGGCGTGGTCAACGCGGGCAACTTGTTTCTGCTGGCCTTTGAGCGCGAAGGACAGTTGCATGAGCTGGAGGAGAGTGCCGCCGTTCAGCGGCAGATGATCGACAACATGCCGATGCCGGTGTTGCTGTTCGACCCCGATTTCAACATTCTCTCCGTCAATTCGAAAGTTTGCGAGGCGTCGGCCAAGACGGAGAGCGAGCTGATCGGCCGGAAATGTTACAGCGCCCTCTGTTCCTGTGATGAACCGCCGGAATGGTGCCCGATGAAACGGACGCTGGAGGACGGTACGGTCACCCAGTCCGGGAACCGCATCGGGAACAAGGATTATGTCATTCACACCCAGCCGATTTTCGATAAGGAAGGGAAGCTGATCTACATTCTCGAAACCCGGCTGGATGTGACCGAACAGCTTCGTCAGGCCGGTCGCCTTTCAACGCAGAATCTGCTGTTGAGCAATGCGGCGGCGCTGGCGCACATCACCTATTTTTCCGGCAACGAGACGGGAGATTGCCGGGTGATCGGCGGCAGCACCGCGATCGGGTTGCCCACCGACGGGTTCCACCCGTTCCGGTTCTCCGGATGGCTGGTTCCGGAGGATCGTGAAATGTTCGAAGCGCTTTGCCGCCGGATCATCGCCGGTGCGGACAACTCGCTGGAGATGGTATGCCGGTCCGAAGTGTCCGGCGAAAGGCGCAGTTACCGGCTGGTGGTTTCTCCGGACCGGAACCGGCCGGAATGTTTTGTCGGCATCCTGTTCGACATTACTGCCGCCGTCGCCTTTGAAACCGAACGGCAGGAGCTGGTCAAATCGCTCAAGAATCATGTCGAAAACGAGCGGATCGTCAACGCCGGGCTCTCCCAGATCGTATTGGAAGAGGGGTTCGACCTCAACGTCGAGGCGATTCTGCGGATTATCGCCACCCAGCTGGGGGGCGACCAGGCGTTTTTCGGCGTGTTCGAAGAGAGCGGAACACGGTTCCTCTTCTGCCACGAATGGTTGAACCATGGGGTGTCTTCCCTGAAGTCGGTCAAAGACCCGGTGTTCCGGGAACAGTTCCCGAAATGGTACGAACGGTTCCGGAACAATGAACTTCTGGCGATTCCGGATATCCCGAATTCCGAATATGCCGGGGTATTGAAGGAGCCGGGCTGGCGGACGCTGCTGTGCGTGCCGGTGTGGTCCGGGCGGGATTTCTGCGGAATTCTCGGCATCAGCTTCATCCGGGAGGCGCGCGAAGTTTCGGAACTGGACCGCGCCATCATGCGGTCTGCCGCGCGGCTGGTCGAGATTTCGCGTGAACACCAGCTGCAAAGCGAGTCGTTCGATGCGCTGGACCGGCAGAACCGGCTGATTATCCGGTCGATCCAGATTCCGATCTGCCTGTTCGACGAGAAGGGCAAACTGATTCGCTGCAACCCGGCGGCCGAAGCGCTTACCGGGGTTTCCGAGGAGGAGATGCTGGCCAGGCCGTGTTCCTGGAGCCTCTGCGGTTATGCGGAGTCGCCGACGTACTGCCCGGTCATGAATGTGATCCAGACCAGTGTCCCGTGCACTTATGAGATGGTGATCAACGGGCATGAGTGCATGGTGACCGCGTCTCCCATCCGCAATCGCAACGGGGAGTTGGTTCACGTGATCGAAAGCGTGATCGATATGAGCGAAATCAATGAGAGCAAGCGGCAGCTCGAGGTCGCGGTGAAGGCGGCGCTGGCGGCGGACAAGGCCAAGAGCGCGTTCCTCGCCACGATGAGTCACGAGTTGCGCACGCCGCTCAACGCGGTGATCGGGTTTTCGGAGCTGCTCAAGGCCGACAACCTGCCGGCGGAAGAGCGGCACGAGTACACGCAGTCGATCAACCTGGCCGGGAATGCACTGCTGAACCTGATCAACGATGTGCTCGATATTTCCAAGATCGAGGCGGAGCAGCTGGTCTTTGTATCGCAGCCGACCGATGTGAAGGCGATGATCGATGAAATCGCGGCGGTATTCCGTTACAAGATTCAGGAGAAGGAGCTTTATTTCCGTACCGAATGCCCGGAAGACCTGCCGGTCCTGATGCTCGACAGCCAGCGGCTCCGGCAGATTCTGTTCAATCTGGTCGGAAACGCGGTGAAGTTCACGCCGTCCGGCGGAATTACGCTGACGGTGGACTTTCTGGCCAACGACGCCGGGAGCGGAATCCTACGGATTCGCGTTGCGGATACCGGAATCGGAATCCGGCCCGAATCGCAGGACCAGATTTTCCTGCCGTTTGTCCAGCAGGATGCGGTGCGCGACAGCCGCGTCTTCAACGGGACCGGGCTGGGGCTGGCGATTTCGAAACGGCTGGCAATCGGCATGGGCGGCGACCTCACGGTCGAAAGTGTTCCCGGCAGGGGCAGCTGCTTTATTGTGAATCTGCCGAAAATCGCCTGCACCGACCAGCCTCCTCTGGTGGCGGAGTCGGAGGAGGAGGACGACCAGTTGTCCGGTCGGGTTCTGCTGGTCGATGATGTGCCGATGAATCTGCGCGTGCTTCAGGCGATGGCGACGACGCTCGGGTTCGAGTGCGTCTGCGCCGCAAACGGCCGTGAGGCATTGGCGATTTTCGACCGGGAGCAGAAGTTCGATGTGATTCTGACCGATCTCTGGATGCCGGAGATGAACGGGATGGAACTGGCTGAATGGATTGCGGAGAGAACGGGGGGCGCCCTGCCGGTTATCGCGGTTACCGCGGATACCCAGATCGCCGGCGAACTTCCCGGCGGCTTTGCCGGGGTTCTCCTCAAGCCGATTACGCCGCGCACACTCGGCAAGGCGATCCGCGAGGCGCGGCGCAAACGGTGAAACTGATGAAACGAAGATCAGAAGGCGAATGATATGAGTGATCGAAGATACAACGTATTGGTTCTCGACGACGAGAAGTTCATTCTTCTCACGGTGGCGGCCTGTCTCAAGACCGGTCCCTATCAGGTGACCACTGCCGACCGTGCGGAGGATGCGCTTAATGCTTTCAAACAGAAGCGGTTCGATGCGATTCTCTCCGACATCATGATGGATTCTGTGGACGGGTTCCGGTTCCGGGATATGATCCGCAACTACAACAAGCGGATTCCGATCATCTTCCTGACTTCGCTGATGGACGACATCGACAACTCGCTCATCAACCGGATCATGAAGGACAATTACTCCTACTATCTCAATAAGAACTTTACCCGGACCAGCCTGCTCGAAAAACTCGACCAGGTGGTGAAGACTTATCAGGCGCAGAACGAGATTTCCCAGCTGGAGAAGAAGATCGAGAGCGATCTGGAGCTGGCCACCCAGGTGCAGACCGCCATGCTGCCGCCGTGGGTCCATTTTACCGACACCTATCTGTTCAGTTTCGTTTACCGTCCGCTGTTCAAGATCAGCGGCGACCTCTTCGAGTGGATTCCGATCTCGCCGACCAGCTGTCTGTGCGTGTTCGGTGATATTTCGGGGCACGGGATTCACTCGGCGCTGGCGATGACGGCGGTGCTGTCGATCCTGAAACAGCTGACCGCGATTCAGGAGCCGGGGACGCTCCAGCCGGACCGGATTCTCCGCGAGCTCAATGACTTTTTCTGCGAGAAGCTCAACATGTGCAGTTATATGACCTGCCTGGTGGGCATCTGGGACTTCGCCGGGAACAAGCTGATCTACCACAATGCCGGGCATCCGGATCTGCTTTGCTTCCATGCCAGCAACGGTGAGGCGTTCGACCCGAATCCGCGCCGGCGCGGGAGTCTTCCGGTCGGCATGCTGCGCGACGCCGATTATCTCGAAAGCAACAACGTCGAGTTGAAATTCACCGACGATACCGTGTTTCTCTCTCACTCCGACGGGCTGTGGGACATCGGCACCCATCCGAACGATTCGTCGGGTGTCGACGTCAAGACGTTCCAGCAGCTTGCCTCGGCGGCGGTCCGGGACAATTTCATCGTCGAAATTCCGTTCCGCCTGGCCGGAGCGCTGGAGCAGATCGGTTACGATACGCCGATGGATGATTATTCGCTTTTCGTGCTGAAAAAGCTTCCAAAGGGAATCGGCGACTCCCTGTTTCTGCGACAGGTTCCGCTCGACGCCGCGGCCATCGACCGGGCGACGGCCGACGCCGCCGCGTTCGTCGAAAAGATAACCGGATCGGAGGAACTGTCCGGCAAAACCGAAATTCTGCTCAGCGAATTCCTGGTCAATATTGTCAAGCACGGGCTGGAACATTACAAGAAGGCGACCGATATGATCGCCGTGATGATCAAGAGCGTCGATGAAGGCATTTTGATCACCGTTCTGGATCGCGGCAAATTCTGGGAACACAGCGAACTCGATACGACCGAGGATCTCGATCAGCTCCTCACCGAATTGAGCCGCTCCAAGGCGGAGAGCGGCCGCGGGATTCCGCTGATTCGCACTCTGTCCCCGAAGATCAGCCGCCGGCATCTCTGCGGACTCAATGAAACGACTTTCACCGTTCTATACGAAGAGGAAAACTCAGGGAGGGAAGAGAAATGAGGGAATTTTTCAGGGCGCATTTGACAGAGACGCTCGGCATCGACGACCCGGAACTCCAGGAAGAACTGATCGGTGAATACAAACGGACGTTCGATGATTCCGTCATGCAGATGAAAAATGCCGTTGCCGCCGCCGATTTCGAACGGCTGCGCCGCCTTGGACACGCCCTCAAAGGGTGCGCGCTCAATATCGGTCACCCGGCGGGACGCGAATGCGCCCTCGGCGTGGAGATGGGTGCCCGGAATTCCGATCTCGATGCCTGCCGCTCGGAGATCGACAAGCTGGCTGAAATGGCTCAACAACTGGAGTAGTGCCTTGGGGATTCATACAAAGACAAGCCTTGACCGGGAATTGACCCGGCTTTCCGGGGAACTCGCGCGGAGACAGCAGAACCGGGTGAAGCGGAGCTTTCGCATGAGCGCCTGGTTTCTGACCGTGTGGATGTCGTACCGGATCAAGCGTTTTTTCGACATCATCCTGTCGTTGGCCGCTCTGGTTGCCCTGCTGCCGTTTTTCCTGCTGCTTGCGGTCTGGATCAAACTCGATTCACCGGGGCCGGTGATCTACAAGCAGCTGCGGGTCGGCCGCTTCGGGCGGCATTTCCGTTTTTATAAATTCCGGACCATGTGCAACGATGCCGACCGGATCAAACAGAGACTGTTGAAAGACAACCAGTCGGCGGACGGCGTGATTTTCAAGATGAAGGCCGACCCGCGGATCACCCGGATCGGCCGCTATCTGCGCAAATTCAGCATCGACGAGCTGCCGCAGCTGTTCAATGTCCTGGTCGGCGACATGACTCTGGTCGGACCGCGTCCGCCGATTCCGGATGAGGTGAAGCAATACACGCTCGAAGACCGCAAACGGCTCAATGTGACGCCGGGACTGACCTGCATCTGGCAGATTTCCGGTCGCAGCGACATTCCGTTTTCGAAGCAGGTGCAGCTCGACAAGGAATATATCGCATCCCGCGGATTCTGGCGGGATTGCTGGATTTTACTCAAGACCGTACCGGCGATTCTGACCGGAAGAGGAGCTTATTGAAGTCGGAATGAAAGCGATCATCAATCCTTATAATCATGCGATGAAATGGAGCGAGGAGTTCTTCCCCGGGTACAGCATCTGTTCGCTGCCGGTGGCCGGGAAGGAGTTCGCCGAATTTCAGATCGATGCCGTATCGACGCTCGGGGTGAGCGAAATTGCGCTGCTCGATTATAATTTCGATTCGGCGTTGCGCAAGCAGCTCGGCCGCGGAGAACGCTGGTCGCTTTCGCTGCATTACCTCGGTTCCGGGATTCGGCGCGATCCGTTCCGGCTGATCGAGGAACATCGCGGATTTGCGGATAAGGAAGATCTGCTGCTGGTCATGGGGCCGATTCTTCCGGAATTCGAGGGCATCGAGCCGCTGATCGCCCATATGGAGGAGGTCAAGCCGGGAGACCGGCGCCGGGACGGGGTTTTTCTCTATCGCGACGGCATTCTGTACTACTGCCCGACGGCGCATCGCAGCATGCGCACGCTGCACGAATACTTTGAACTCAATTTTCAGCTGATGCATTCGCCGCGCAACCATGTTCTTCCGGGGTACCGGGTGGAAAACGGCGTTCATACCGGGATGAACGTGGTGATTATGCCGGGGTGTGAAATCACGCCGCCGGTCGTCCTCAACGACAACATCTGCCTGGAACGTGACTGCCGGCTCGAACAGGGGGTTGTGATCGGCCATGACACGATTATCGACAGCGGGAATATTCTGCGCCGCTGCGTTGTGTTCGACCATACCTACATCGGGAAGAACATGGAGTTCGTGAACAAGATTGTCGCCTCCGGCCGGATCATTGACCCGGTTCACGAGGTCGCGGTGGAATTGGATGAGTCCGGAATCTCCAGCAGCCTCGATGACGGCATGAAGAGCATTGACTGGACCGGCATTTTCGAATACTGGTTCTCCATGCTCCTGGCGATCGTTTTCCTGATTCCGTACCTGGTCACGCTGCCGCTCCAGTTGGCGCTCGATCATTCGCTCTGGAGCCGAAAATGTTCGTTCGACCGCTATCCGGAACTGTGTAAAGTGATTTTCCGCTCCGGGCATCTGATTCGCCGGGGGCGGCGGAATGAACCTTATGTATTCTGTTTTTCCGACAGTTTTTCGATTCGGCGCGATCCGTTGCAGCAGAAGCTCGACGACCGCTACTATGCGCATCACCGGACGCCTTACCTGATCATGAAGACCGCGATCAAGGCGTTTATCAACAGGATGTTCATTACTGATGAAACAGCTTAGGACAAATGAATTCTGCACGACGGACCGGGACCCCCTGGTCGAGTCGCTGCTGGCTCGGGCGGTGCCGGAGATTGCCGCCGAGGCCGGTAATTCCGGCATTCCGGAGCTGGCCGGAATTTGTCTTGGCGGCGGCTACGGGCGCGGAGAGGGCGGCGTTTTTCGCGGTCCCGACGGCGTGCCGCACCCGTATAACGATCTTGATTTTTTTGTATTCACCGATGGGGCTTCGCGGCGACGGCGGCGGGAAATCGGCGTTCTGCTCGAACCGATTGCGCATCGCTGGACGGAGACGCTCGGCGTCGATGTCGATTTCGGCCCGGCCAAGAATGTCGGGGCCCTTTGCCGGGTGGAGCGGACATTGATGTATCAGGAGCTGAAGCACGGTCATTGGCAGGTGTGGGGCGAGACGGATGTGCTGGCGTCGCTCCCGGCGATCGGTGCGGAGGAGCTGCCGCCGCAGGAGGGGGCCCGGCTGCTGTTGAATCGCGGCATGGGGCTGCTGCTGGCGGCGGAGCGTCCGACAGACAGTCGGGAGGATGTGAATTTCATCCTGCGCAACCTGAACAAAGCGGTGCTGGGATGCGCCGACGCGCTGCTGATCGGCGCGGGGCGCTACCGCTACCGGTTGGACGAACGGCTTGCCGCGTTCGAAACGCTGGCGGCGGAATGCGGGATGACGCCGGAATGGCCGGAGCGGTATGCCCGGGCGCTCGAATTCAAGGCGCGTCCCGACTTCCGCATCCCGGAGAATTGGGATGCGGCGTGGGATGGCGTGCGCCGGTTCTGGTGCGGGAGCGTCGCCGGTGTTGCCGGGTGCCCTGCGGGGAGTTCTCCCGGGGACGTGGTTTCGGCCTTGCACCGGAAGAGCGTCCTGCATGGCGGAAAAGGGCTGATGAATTGTCTGAACTGGGTCCGGAAAACCCATGCTCCGGGGGGAGCGGTTCGGGAATGGTTTGATGCGCCGGAGCTTCGAATGCTTTACCTGCTCTATCGGCTGCTGGCCGCGTCCGGTCCCGCCCGGCGGGAAATCGCTGCGGCGGAAGAGCGCCGCAGGCTGTATCGAATGTGGAAGTCAATCAATTGAACCGGGAAAGAAGTGTGGCTATATGAGTGACAGGGAATTCAATCTGCAGGATGAAGAACGCGAGCGGATGCAGCAGTTCGAGCTGTACCGCAAGCTCTGCGTCTCCATTCTCCTCAAATGGTGGTGGGCCGTGTTGCTGCTGATGGTGGTGACAGCAATGGCATTGACGGTGTTTTTCGAAGTCAAATTCTGGGGATCGCAGGAACGTTACGAGGCGGCGACCGGACTCTTTTTCTTTCCCAAGGAGGTCAAGTCCTTTTATGCTCCGATGAGCCAGAAGCAGACGATGGAGCTGTTCGAGCGCAGTACGCTGCTCAAGCAGGTCGCGGACCGGCTGAATCTGAGCCCCAAGGAGCGGGCGTCGCTGGCCGGACGCATTGAAATCACCAGCGACAAGAACCGCCCGAACCTGATCCAGATCGCGGTGAAGGCCCATACGCTGGAAGGCGCGGTCCTGCTGGCGAACGCGGTGGCTGACGTCTGCTGCGACGAATACGTGGAGTTCCGTTCACGCGATTTGCGGAGCCGGCTCGATACGATGCTCGACCGCAAAGCGGAACTGGAACGTTCTCTCGACCGTGCCGAAAAACAGCAGCGGGAACTGGTGAGCACCTGGACCGCGCTGTCGCCTTTGCAGGAAGTCGATCGGCTGCGGGTGGTCATTTCGGTCGGGCTTGCCAAATTGTCGGAGCTCAACATTCAGTATTCCAACGAGGATGCCAGACGAAAGAAGCTCGAGGAACTGCTCTCGAAGATCGACTCAAACGGCCTCAAATACGCGGACCGGCTCAGGGAGTTGCTGGAAAATCAGGAACGGCTCAAGAAGGAAACCTACCGGTTGCGGCAGCTCTATACCGACAAGAATCCGCGGCTCCAGGCGATCGTGGCCGAATATGAGGACGCGGTGAGGGAGTATGAGGACTTCGTGAAGGAAAAGCAGATCCGCACCCGTGACCCCGAGAGCCTGCGGAATGCCGACGCCATGCTCAAGGAACTCTCCGCCACCACCGAAAGCCTGGAGAATTTGAAGCAGAACCGCACCGCATTGAACAGTGAGATCGAGAAAAACCGCGAAACGGTGGCCCAGTTGACCGCGATGCTGCCGAAATACGACGAATACGTCACGCAGCGCCAGTCGCTGTTCGAGATCCTGAATTCGGTGGAGGAGGGGATCGGGGATATCCAGCTGCTTCTGGCGATGACGCCGAACGACCTTCAGCAGGTGGAGAAAGTGACCGGGGCTACCCGCTGTTCCGCCTTCGACAAGAAGGCCATCGCCTTGATCATGGCGGGAACGGTGGTGGTTACCGGCACGGGGGTGATTCTGCTGATTGTGTTGTCGATCCTGTTCGGAAAGGTTTCGACGCTGGAAGAAATTTCCGCGAACCGGAATCTGGTTGCGGTCGGGTCATATCCGGCCTCCGAGAAGCAGTTTTCTTCCGCGCAGGAGAAAGAGGCGGTTCTGCACGGGATCTATTACAAGTACCGGGAGGTGCTGGGCAGCGGACATGTTCTTTTCGAAGGCGTGGGGCAGGGCGGGCGTATGGTTCCCGACATTCTCGAAGCGCTCGAATGGAATTCGGCTATGGCCGGGCTCAAGGTGGTCCGGATCAACATTGTTTCGGCGGTTGATTTCAAGGTTCCGGAGGATTGCGAAGATCATTCCGATCTCGTTGCGGTTCAATGCGCCGGAACGGAGGGATTTCTGCCGGTCGGCAATCTCCATGCCCTCTCTCCGGCCGAGCTTGAGATGCTCGGCAGCGATGTGAAAACGCTGTTGAAAAAATATGATGTCCTGGTGCTGGCGCGCAGTGCGCCGCTGCAGGCGCCGGAGCTTTTTTACCGGCAGATGGTGGCTTTCTGCGATTGTTCGTTGTTGTACTTCGGAGCGGGCGCCACATCACGGCGGCTGCTCCGTTATACCGCCGGGCTGCCGCGCTCCTGCGGCCGCACCGTTGCGGTGATTTTAACCGGGGTCAAACGTCTGACTCCCGCCGACGCGAGGTAGGAACTATGATTGGAACCAGTCGAAATATTCTTTTCTGTGCGATGCTGCTTTTGCTGACCTCCTGTACGGTATGGGAGCGCGGTACCGGCACATTTCTGGATTATCCGGAGCTTTCGGAGTCGAATCCGCAGCTTGTCGAGGGTATCAAGCTCAGCGAGGAGGAGCGTGCGGAGCAGATCGAGCAGCTCAAAAAATTGGCGGAAGAACCCTATCCGCAATATAAGATCAACGCCGGCGACGTATTCCAGATCAAGGTCTACAACCATCCCGACCTGGAGCTTCAGACGCCGATCACGCCGGACGGATACATCGCCATGATGTTCGTCGGACAGGTGAAGGTGGCCGGCTGCACATTGCCGGAAGCGATCAAGAAGATCGAGACGGCGCTTTCCGACTATATCAAAACCCCGGTGGTCAGCATGTCGCCGGTGCTGATCAATTCGCAGAACGTGACGATCGCCGGCGGCGTGAACCGTCCCGGCAGATACAGTGTGAGCGACGGAATGCGTCTTTCCGATCTGTTTGCGATGGCCGGCGGGTCGGCCAGCCGTCTGTTCGACGGCCAGGTGGTCGATGTGGCGGATTTCAAAAATTCGATTTTCGTCCGCAGCAACAAGTACATTTCGCTTGATTTTTCGGCTGCGATCGAGCGCGGCGACCATTGGAGCAACATCAAGCTGCATCGTGACGACTATATTTACATCGCGGTCCGTTCCGAGACCATGGTTACGCTGCTCGGCGAAGTCTACAATCCGCACCGCCGGATCTGGAACCAGACGCTGGGATTGCTTGAACTCATCGCCGAAAGCGGCGGTCTCAAGGAAACCTACTGGAGATATGCGGTCATCATGCGCGGTCCGGTCACGAATCAGACCTATTACCGGGCCGACCTCGACGAGATCCTGCTGGGCAAAAAGCCGAACATCATGCTGGAGCCGGGTGACATCGTTTATGTTCCGAGGGACAACATTTCCGAATACAACGTTTTCATTCGCAAGCTGATGCCTACCGGTCAGCTGATCAATCTCTACCTGACGCCCGGCTTCTTCTGGTTGAGGTTCATGTGAAGTATGTCCTGTTCATGATCGCACTGTCGGGGGTGGTCCCCGCTGCATTTCTTGCGGCTTACAATCGCAAGCTGATGCGGCTGATTGCGTTCATGATGCTGGCCACGGTGCTGGTGTTCAACCAGACTGCAATCAACTTCATGTCGCATGAAACGTACCGCGGGACATCGCGCGGGATGGAGATTTCGGCAATCCATCTCTGCGCGTTTTCCCTGCTTCTGGCAATCCTGATCCGGAAGGGGCGGCTGAAGTTGGTTCCAGATGCCGGAATCTGGGTGTTTTTGGTCTATTTTCTGCTCAGTCTCCTGTCTATCGTCAATTCGGCGAACGTGCTGTTTTCCTTTTTCGAGGTCTGGAAGATGGTGATGCTTTACGTGGTGTTCATCGCGGCGTGGAATTACATGGATCTGACCGGGGACGTCGAAGTGTTTCTGTACGGCATGGCGGCGGTGGTGTTCCTCAATTTCGGCGTGGTGGTCTGGGGGTATTTCCGTCAGGTCTACCAGGCCAGCGGGGTGTTTCCGCACCAGAACAGCATGGGGATGTACATGGCGCTGGCGGGAAATTTGTTCCTGGCCTGTTTTTTCAGCGCGAAAGACCATTTCCGGAGGGGGTTCTTTGCGATCGCCTTCGTGGTTGCTTCGGTCTCCCTGGTGCGGACCTTTTCCCGCGGCGCGATCGCCTGTTATCCGATCGGCTGCGGGTTGACCATGATCGCTTCCCTGATGTACGAGTTCGACCGCCGGAAAGTGATGCTGATTGCGGGGGTCGGCTGCGCGGCGCTCGTCGGTTCGCTTCTCTTCGTCAACCGGGTCATCGAGCGGTTTGAAACGGCACCCGAACGTTCCGCCTCTACCCGCGTCGAACTGGCGGCCAGCGCGTTGAAAATGATGAATGATAAAGTGTTGGGAGTCGGCCTCAACAATTGGGGAATCAAGATCAATCCGCCATATCCCTACGCGCGGGAACGGAACGACAAGTCGGAGTTCAACGACGAGGCCAAGGACGGAATCGTCGAGACGGTCTATCTGCTGGTCGGGGCGGAGTGCGGATACGGCGGGCTTCTCGCGCTTCTGGTCTGGTTCGGCTATTATTGGACACTGGCGTTGCGGATGCTGAAGAAAATGAAATATACCCCGTGGTTTTTCATCGTTGCGGGTGCTTTCGGCGGGCTGCCGGCGAATTATCTTCAGTCGGTGCTGGAGTGGGTGCTCAAGCAGCAGATCAACTTCATTCAGCTGGTGGTGATCTTTGCGATGCTGAGTTTCGTGAGTTATCAATATAAAAAAGAGCGTGCCCAACTGCGGAGTCAGGGCGGTGGAGCCCCGCCGCTCCGGGGGTAGGGTATCAGGAAAGCAATCCGTAATATGCCAAGAATCAGCATCATTGTTCCGGTCTACAATGCGTCGGAGAGGCTGGAAGCCTGTCTGGATTCCCTGCTGGCCCAGGAGTTCCGGGATTTCGAATTGATTCTGGTCGATGACGGTTCCACCGACCGTTCCCCGGAAATCTGCCGGAGATACCGGGATCGGGAGCCGGACCGGATCACATCCCTGACCGGCCCGAACCGCGGAGTGAGCGCGGCACGCAATCGCGGTCTTGACGTTGCGCGCGGCGAGTGGATTCTCTTCTGCGACGCCGACGACCGGGTCGATCCGCAGATTTGCGGATACCTGTTCGGCCGCGCCGTGGCGGCGGATGCGGACATGAGCTGCTGCGCGTTCTTCCAGATTTCGGGGGAGCTCTCGGAACCGAAAATGAATTTCCCGTGTATTGAGGAGGTCATTCCGGAACGGGACGAGGTGATCCGGCGGGTCTGGATGCCGCTGCTCTGTTCCCGGCCGGGCCATTACGGATATCTTCACGGTTCGCTTTTCCGGCGGAGTCTGCTTGAGGCCTGGCATATCCGCTTCTTCGAGGGACTGAAAATTCAGGAAGACACCTTGTTTCAGTTGCAATACCTGCTCCGGGTGAGGCGTCTGGCTGTTTCGGACCGGCCGCTTTACGACTATCTGCGCGCCGAAAATTCGCTTTGTTCGCAATACTTCTCCGGGGACCGCGCGCTGGCGCGGGAACAGGCGTGGACGATCCTTGAGAAACAGCGGCTGGAACTCTTTCTTGCCAGCGGTTTTTCCGAAGCCGGGCCGGAGTTGGTTGCGGAATTCCGGATGCGGGTCTTTTACCACGAAGTTCAGACGGTCTGCTGCGACGACAGCCTTTCGGGGCGCGACCGCCGGGAGAAGTTGCAGGAGATCGCCCGCCGGGCGCGGCGGGAGCTGGGGGGCGGAGCGCCGTTTTCCGGCCTCTTCGGGAAGAGCGCCCGGATTTTCCTCCTGACGTTGTTTTACTGCCGGCCGCTGTTGCCGCCGCTGTGTGACTGGAAACGGAAGCGGGATCAAAAATAAACTTTCCCGAAGCCGTTTTGGGATATGAAAGGAATGAACCTGATGAGATCGTCGATCCGTAACAGCCTGTTGGTGCTGGTCGCCCTGTTCGTCGTCGCGGCGGCGGGTATGGTGGCGGCCGTTCTGGCGGAGCCCGCCGCTGCCGCCGAGCTCCGGCCGCAGGGCGATTGGCGCGTCGTGTATCTCGACGACCGGACGATTGCGCTGACCGGGGATTACACCGGTTTCATCCGTGAATGTTATAAGGCCGAATGGGAAAGCACGTTGCAGAAATGGTTCCGAAAGCCGGTTCCGGCCTGGATGATGGATTCCGGCGTGCGTTATTTCGGCAGCGAGACGATCGGCCGTCATCGCCCGGCGATTGCCGGAGCGCTCCAGCAGTTCGACCGGATTTCGGTGACTGACGGCAAGGGGAAGGCGGTGAAGATTGACAAGGCCGGCTATTGGCTCAATCCGACCGGAGCGGCGCGTTTTTCCGATGCCGAGGGCAGGGAGCGCATCACCGAGAATGCCGATGTCGCCTTCTTCCTCTTCCTGCAGTTTGCCGAGGCGCTGACGCCGGGAGCGGAGTATCGGATTGCGCTTCCGACCGGGGAGACGGTCGTTTATCATTACGATCCGGAGAAGAACGCTTCCGCGCTGTTCAAGATCAACCAGCTCGGTTATGCGCCGCAGGCGGGCCGCAAATACGCCTACCTCGGCGCCTGGCTCGGCGACGCCGGGCCGATGTCGCTGGCGAACTATCTCGGCAAGCCATTCGAACTCTGCGACGCCGCCTCCGGAAAACCGGTTTTTACCGGAACTGTCGCCGCCAGGATTCCCGACCCGAAGACGAAGACCGGCACTCCGTTTACCGGAGAAGAGACGGCCGAGCTGGATTTCTCCGGATTCTCCACGCCGGGCCGCTATTATCTGCGCGTTGCGGGCATCGGCCGCAGCGAGGAGTTTCCGGTGGACGGCCGTTCGATCGCCGAGGCGTTCTATCTTCACGCCCGCGGTCTCTATCACAAACGCTGCGGCATCGCCAAGGAGAAGCCGTACACCAACTGGACGGTCCCGATTTGCCACACCGTCGTGTTGCGCGGGACGTTTCCGCCGGAAAACGGCCACTACGGCGCGGCGCGGAAGGGCCAGACCCGCGACTGGGGATTTTTCGACGCGGCGGGGAACTCCATCCAGGTCAATCATTTCAAGTTGATCGGGCAGAATCCGCCGCCGGCCGGTGCGGAAAAACTGTTCCTGCCCGGCGGATGGCATGACGCGGCCGATTTCGACCGGAGGCCCTTCCATCTTTCGATCGTCGGCGACCTGGTCGCGGCGTACCTGATCCGGCCGGACAATTTCAGCGACGGACAATTGAATATTCCGGAAAGCGGAAACGGCATTCCCGACATCCTCGACGAAGCGCGCTGGGGGCTCGAACACCTGCGGCTCGCCCAGCAGCCGGACGGCGGCGTCGGAACCTGGATCGAGACCGACCATCACCCCTGGCCGAATGAATATCTGCCCTCCAGCCCCCAGAAGCCGTTTCTGCTTTCGCTGGCCACGCGCGGCAGCTCGCTGCATTATGCCGCTTATGCGTCGATGCTTTCACTCGCGCTCGACCGGGCCGGGGCGAAAAAGGAGGCGGAGCTTTACCGCGAATCGGCCCGCCGCGCCTGGGAGTTCGCGATGAACCCGGCCAATCGCCGGACGCAGTATTACAACTACGAGATCGACAAGAAGAAGCAGACCATCAGCTACCGGGAACCGGCCGCTCTGCCTGAGGAATTTCTCTTCAAGGCGGCGGGGAACCTTTCTCTGCTTTACAACGATCCGAAGTATCTTGTTCCGCTGGAAGGGAAGCTGGATGATTTCAAGGCGGTGGCGCGCAAGAGTTCCTGGAATTGGTCGCCGTTCTTTCTCTTCGAGCTGGAGTTGTTCGGGGACCGGCTGCCGGCCGAGCTGACGGCGGTGCGGGATTTCATGCGGGAGTCGCTGCTGAGGGAAGCCGACCGGCGGCTCAAGGAAATCGACGGGAATTATCCCTACCGGATTTCCTGGTATTCCCCCGATGACTGGCGGGTTTCGACCATGAAATGGGGAACTTACCACCCGCTCAGGCGGGCGCTGCATCTGCTGGCCGCCTGGGTGATCACCGGAGAGAAGCGATATCTTGACGCCGCCTATCTCTGCAACGATTTTCACAACGGGGCCAATCCGAACGGGATGACGATGACCAGCGGTTTGGGGTATTGTTATCCGGCCCGTTTTCTCGATCTCACCAGCTATGCCGACGGCATCGGTGAATTCGTACCCGGTATCACGCCGTACCGCGACACGTATTTCGCCGAGGTCAGCGACGCGCGGCTGGCGCACGGACTTTATATCGACAAACGCTCCTCCGTCGGATTCAAGGGGTTGTCTCAATCGATGCTGCCGTTGTCGCTCACCGGGGGAAAACCGCTCACCGAGGCGGAGAGCCGGACCCTCCTCGGAAATACCTGGCCGATCTGGCGCCGCTGGTCGAATCTGGAAGGGTACAGTGTTCCTTCCAGTGAATATACGGTATGGGAGACGATCGCTCCGGCCGCCGTGGCGACCGGTCTTCTGCTCGACCATGCGTATCCGCCGGAGAAGGAACAACTGGAACGCGTTCCGGTTGACGATATCAGGAAACTGCGTGGCTTTGCCCCGCTTCCTTGAGGAGGTGAAAGATGAAAAAACGGATCGAAGTATTTCTGTTCATCGATGCGTTGGGATGGGAATTGGTGCGCGAGACGCATTTCATGGAACGCGAACTGCCGGAGCGGCGGAAAATCCGCATGCAGTTCGGATACTCCTGCACCGCGATTCCGACGATTCTGTCGGGCAAGACGCCGTCGGTGCACGGACACCTGGGGTTGTTCTGTTACGATCCCGTGCATTCCCCGTTCAAGCTGCTGGGGCTGGCGCATCCGCTGCTGCGTCCGCGTTCGTTCTGGAACCGGGGACGGGTCCGGAATGTTCTCTCGAAAGTGGTCAAGAAGCTCTACGGCTATACCGGATATTTTCAGCTTTACCGGATGCCGCTGGACCGGATCGGCAAGATGGATTATTGCGAGAAGAAGAACCTGTTCGTCTCGAAGGGGATGGCGCCGGTCGAAAACCTCTGCGACGTGCTGGAAAAGGAGGGGCTTGACTTCCATATTTCGGACTGGCATTTGAAGGACGCCGAAAATTTCGCCATCGGCAAACGCCTGCTCGAAGAGGAGAAGTGCGAGTTCCTGTTTCTCTACACTGCGGGATTTGATGCGCTCGAACATGCCCATGTCGATGACCGGAAAATGATTCATTCCGGGCTCGACTTCTATGCGGACGGCATCCGCGGGCTGATCGGGGCGGGTACGGCCCACGCCGATGAGTTTCGCATCACCGTGTTTTCCGATCACGGAATGACGCCGCTCGCGGGGACGGTCGATCTGGAGGCGGCGGTCAGGAAGACCGGCCTGGTGTTCGGGCGCGACTACGCGGCCTGCTACGATTCGACCATGTTCCGGGTGCATTTCCTGAAGCCGGAATCGGAGCCGCTCATCCGGGAGGCGCTCGTCCCGTTCGCCTCGGCCGGGCGCTGGCTCTCCCGGGAGGAGGAGCGCGGATACGGAATCGAGCGCGAAGACCGCAAATTCGGCGATGCGATTTTCCTGCTGAATCCGGGGGTGCAGATCGTTCCGTCGGACATGTGCGCGAAACCGTTGAATGGAATGCACGGCTTCGACCCGGACGACCCGGATTCCTCCGCGGCGATCCTGTCGAACGTGCCGATTCCGGACGATGTGAATCAGGTCGCCGATTATTTCGGGCTGATGCGGCGGCGGATCGCCGAACTCCGGGAGTTGCGTCGATGAAGATCCCCGTATTCAAAAATACCATGACGAATTATGTGTTCATGGCGGTCCGGCTGGTTCAGGGCATTCTGATCACCCGCTGGCTGCTCTCCAACCTGGGGAAGGAATATTACGGCCTCTGGGCGATTCTGTGGTCGTTTTTCTGCTACTCGCTGCTGCTCGACTTCGGGTTCGGCACCATGGCGCGGAAATGCACCTCGACCGAACTGTACCGTTCCGACATCGACCGCTACAACCGGACGATTTCGACGGTATTCTCCTTTCACATCTCAATGTCGCTGCTGATCCTGGCCGGAACCGGAATTGCGGTGTTCTTCGTCCCGTTCCTGCTTCACGCCGAACAGGCCACGCCGGAGCAGCTGGCTTATTACCGGACCTGTTTCCTCTGCTTCGGAATCGGTTCGGCGCTGGTTTTCCCGTTCGGGATTTTCCCGGAGATCCTGGTCGGTCTTCAGCGAATCTATCTGCGCAATTATGTCAACATCATTTCGAAGGTCGTCGAATTGGCGGGCGTGCTGGTCATTTTCCGTCTCGGCGGCGGGCTGGTCACGGTGATTTTGTTCACCGTGGTGCTGATGGCCCTGACCCAGCTTTCGATGCTGTTTTTCGCCCTGCGGCTGATTCCGGGATTCCGGCTGCGATTCCGGGTGCGGCCCGACCCCGAGCTGTTTCATGAAATTTTCCATTTCAGCGGCTTCGTGTTTCTGATCATGATGGCGAAACTGTTTTCGGATCGAAGCAATCCGCTGCTGATCAGTATCTTCTGCGGACTTGTCCCGGCGGCGTCCTTTCAGCTCGGCAGCCGGCTTCCGCAGCTTGTCGGGCAGCTGACCGGGCCGTATCAGGAAAACATCTCGCCGCTCTCGGCGCTGCTGCATGCACGCCGGAAACGGAAACTGCTGGGTAGAATCCTGTGCAACTCGATGCGCTGGAACAGTTTTCTCGCCTGCGGGCTGTGCGCCGGGAGCATTCTGTTCGCCGGGGAGCTGATTCGTATCCTGTTCAAGATCGATGACCCTGTTGCGGTGGATATCTGCCGGATCATGGCGCTCACGATTTTTGTCTGGCTGGTGTTCCGGGCTATTCCGGAACGTTACTTCCTGATGACCGGCGGGCACCGTTTCCTTTCGTTGCTGCAGGTGGCGGAAAGCGTGCTGGTCCTGGTCCTCTCGATCATTTTCCTGCCCTATTACGGAGCGATCGCCGTGGTGGCGACGGCGTTCTGCGTCAAGGTCGGCTGCATCGGCGGAGTGCTTCTTCCGCGTTTTCTGCTCTGGACCGGGATCGGGACGTTTGCCTTGCTGCGCGATGCGCTGCTGCGTCCGACGGCCGCGCTGCTGCCGACCTTGATTGCCTGGCTGGCGGAGATTCACTACTGTTCCGGGCGACTCTCTGACTTCTGGCTGGTTGCGCTGGCCGGGGCGACGGCCGCGGTGCTGTACCCGATCGCATCATTTTTTCTGATAACCAACCGGATCGAACGTGCAAAAATCGTCAAGACGGTGTATACTTATCTGGGTGCCACTCAATCATAAGGAGAATCCTCGGCTATGGAACTGAAATTCGATAAGATCGGCAATGTGTTGAAGATTACAGTGGAGGGGCGTCTGGTCGCCGCCTGTTCGGAGGAGTTCAAAGAGACGATCTCCGGCTGGCTGGCCGAAAACCGCTATCTGCTTTTCGACCTGTCGCAGATGAACCATATCGACAGCAGCGGGCTCGGCGCGTTGGTCTATGTGCTTCAGAAGGCGAACTCCCAGGACGGGACGGTCAAGCTGGCCTGCCTCCAGGCCCGGCCGCGGATCGTGTTCGACATCACCAAAGTTTATCGCATCTTCGAAATTTACGATTCGGTCGATGCGGCGCTGGCCTCGTTTCACAATTCGTCAAAATAAGAATCGGACGGGAGGGCGGTTATGGAAGACCCGGTCATCAGCATCGTCATGCGGTCGCACAACGACGACCCGTACATCGGCCGGACGCTGGAGAGCTTCCGGAGCCAGCGCTGTTCCCGGAGCTTTGAAATCGTCTCGATGGACGACAGTTCGACGGACCGCACGCGGGAGATCATCGCGGAATATCCGGACATTCGCCGGGTCGATCCTCCGCCGGGCGTCTACATCCCAGGCAAAACATTGAATGCGGCGGTCCGGGCGTGTCGGGGGGAAGTGGTCGTCTTCAACAACGCCGATGCGATTCCGCTCGACGACGAATGGCTCGAACGGCTGACCGCTCCTCTCTTTGCCGAGCCGGAAGTGGCGGCGGCGTTCGCCAACCAGCTGCCCCGCCCCGATGCGTTCTGGCTGGTCCGCAAAGACAGTTACCGCGCCTACGGCGACGGCAGGACCGCCGCGAAGTGGGACTTTTTCTTCTCGCTGGCCTCTTCGGCGGCGCGGCATGCGGAGCTGACCGAATACCCGTTCTCGCTGACCCTCCGCAGTTCCGAAGACATCGACTGGGCGTGGCGGGCGGTTCAGCGCGGGCGGCAGCTTCATTACGTGCCCGACGCGCGGGTCGAGCACTCGCACAATTACGACTGGACGGCACTCTGGAGGCGGTTTCAAAGCGAGGGCGATTCCGCCGCGCAGATTTTCGGAACGGTCCCCGGATGCTTCGGTTCGCTTGTCCGGGCGGCGATGGAGACGCTTCGCGATTTCGCTTTCCTCGCAGTTCACCCCCGCGGCTGGCGTGAGATTCCGGCCGCTCCGATTCGTCGCCTGATTCAAAAAATGGCATTCCGGCGCGGCGGGCTCGCCGCCTTTGCGAGAAAGCAGGCGAAACCATGAAGGTCGCCCAGGTCGTCCGCCGCTTTTCGTTCGACGAGTGGGGCGGCACGGAAAACGTGGTCTGGAACAGTACGCTGGCGCTCCGTGAGCTCGGCATCGAGTCGGAGATTCTGGCCACGTCGGCGCTTTCGACTCCCGGCGACGAGGTGCGCGAGGGGGTTCCGATTCGCCGCTTCCGTTACTTTTATCCCTATTTCCCCATGCCGGGCAAGACGCGCCGGGCGCTCGACAAGAAGGGGGGGAGCCCCTATTCGCCGGGGCTTTGGCGGGCGATGACCCGGGGCGGGTTCGACCTGATTCACATTCATGCCGGCGGGCGGGTGGCGATGCTGGCGGTGGCGGCGGCGCGAAAGTGCGGGATTCCCTGCGCAATCAGCCTCCACGGCGGATTCGCCGATGTTCCCAAACGGGAGATGGAGGAGATGCTCGCCCCGCTTCGCGGCAAGTTTCATTACGGCGGCATTGTCGACCGGCTGCTGCATCTGCCCCGCAATCCGGTGGGGGAGGCGGACGCGGTGATCTGCGTCGGCCAGAACGAGTTCCGGCTGCTCACCCCGTGTTGCGGCGACCGCAAGGTTCTCTATCTGCCGAACGGCGTGGACCTGAATAAATTCCGGACGCCGCCGGTTCTCGCCCGCCCGGTGCGGGAGGAGTGGAATATTCCAGCCGACCGCCGGGTGCTGCTCTGCGTGTCGCGCATCGATTACCAGAAGAACCAGCAGATGCTGATTCCGTTCCTGAAGCAGCTGGTCGGGAGAGGGGAGAACGTGCATCTGCTGCTGGTCGGTCCGGTGACCGCCGGCTGGTATGCCGAGGAGATGATGAATTTGACCCGGCAGTGCCGGGTTGCGGACCGGGTGACGCTGGTACCCGGCCTGTCGCCGGACGATCCGCGGCTGGTCGCGGCCTACCGTGAGGCGGACCTTTTCCTGCTGCCGTCTCTGCATGAACCGTTCGGCATTGTGGTGCTCGAGGCTTGGGCGGCCGGAGTCCCGGTTCTCGCCGCGAAGGTGGGCGGATTGCGCAAGCTGGTTCAGGACGGCTATACCGGGCTTCACTTTCAGCCCGAGAATCCGGCGACGCTGATGAGCGCCTACGAGCGGATTTCGACCGAGCCCGGCCTGCGCGAATCGATCGTCCGCTGGGCGGCCCAGGAGGTCGAGGGGTACGGCTGGCCGGTGATCGGGAAGGAGATCGCCCGGCTTTACGAGGGGCTCTGTCATGGCTGAAAAAAGAAAAATCCTGTTCCTCGGCGTCAAAGCGGGGTTCGAGGGGGGGATCGAGCGCTACATGTACGCCGTCTCCTGCCTGCTGCGCGGCAACGGGTACGAGGTGACCGGGGCGTTCTCCGGGCCGGGGCGGAACGCGGAAACGTTCGGCGCCGGTTTCGATTCGATCATCGACCGGGAGGATGCGCTCGCCTCCGCATCGGAATTCGACCTGGCCGCGCTGCATAAACCGTGCTCCCCCGACGAGCTGGAGCGGTTGCGCGAAGCGTTCGGCAGCCGTCTCGTCTTCTGGGCGCACGACCACGACATCTATTGCCCGAGGCGGTACTACTATACGCCGTTCGGCCGGAGAAACTGCCACCGGAGCTGTTCGCGGCTTCACTGCACCGGTTGCGCGTTCCTGGCCGCACCGGGAAAATGGCAGGGCGGCGGTTTTCTGGGGCAGTTGCGCTTTCTGCTCCGCGACGTTCCGCGCCGCCTCGCCGAACTGCGCGGGATCGACACGGTGGTGATTTCGGATTTCATGCGCAGCAATCTGCTGAACAACGGGTTTGTTCCGGAGAAGGTCCATCTGATTCCGCCGTTCATCCGGGTTGTTCCGGAAGTTTTCCGGCGTCCGGCGGAGGGCGAATTCCGGCTTTTGTTTCTCGGCCAGTTGCTGCGCGGCAAGGGGTGCGATCTTTTTCTGGAGATGCTGCGGCTTCTCGGCGGTCCGTTCCGGGCGACCATTGCCGGGGACGGCAACGACCGCGCCATGCTTGAAGCGAAGTGCCGCGAATACGGGTTGGGGGACCGGGTGCGGTTTCTCGGGTGGCATTCCGACCCAGAGTCGCTCTTTGCGGAGCATGATGCGGCGGTGTTCCCGTTTCGCTGGCAGGAGCCGTTCGGCCTCTGCGGGCTCGAAGCGGCGGCGCACGGACTTCCGGTGGTCGCCTTCGATCTCGGCGGGGTGCGCGAATGGCTGGTGGACGGAAAGACCGGCTTTGCCGTTCCGCCCTTCGATGTCGCGGCGCTGGCCGCCGCCGTCGGAAAGCTGCGGGAGGAGCCCGCTCTGCGCCGGGAAATGGGGGAAAACGGCCGCCGCCTCGCTGTGGAGCGGTTTTCGCCGGAACGGTTCCTCTCGGCGTTCGAAACTCTTTGCGGAGGGCGCGCATGAAGATTCTGGTTTCCTGCATTCCGTTCGATCGCGGCAAGTCCGGGATTTCGATTTACGTGCGGAACGTCGTCACCGAGCTGGCGGCAGAGGGGCATACCCTCACGCTCTTGGTGGAGCCCGGAGCCGCCGGGTTCTTCCCCGGTTTTCACACCGTCGAGGCTCCCGGCTGGACGCGCCGCGCGGTTTGTTCGATGCTCTGGCATTTGTTGATTCTGCCTTTCCGGATTCGCCGGAAGGAGTACGATTTCTGCCTGATTACGGCGGCGAACCGCCGCACGTTCGCGTTTTATCCGCTGTTCACCGTGGCGGTGGTGCACGACCTGGCGCAATACCATGTCGTCAGCAAGTACGACCGGTTCCGGATGTTCTACCTCAAACACGTACTGCCGTTCTTCGTCCGCCGGGCTCCGGCGGTGCTGGCGATCAGCCGCTCGACCGCGCGGGATCTGGAAACTTACTGGCGGGTTTCGAAGGAGAAGATTCGGGTGGTCTACAACGGGCTGCCGCTGCCGGAAGCGGGCAACCCGAAGCACGACTGGCAGGAGAGGAACGGGCTTGCCGGCGAGCGTTACATCCTTTATATTTCGCGCATCGAGTCGCCCGGCAAGAACCACCTGAACCTGATTCGCGCCTTCGAACTGTTGCCGGAGGAACTCGCCTCGCGGGTCCGGCTGGTCTGTGCCGGGGCCGACTGGCACGGCGCGGAGGCGGTTCACGCGGCGGCGGCGCGTTCTCCGCGCGGCGACCGGATTCTCTTCACCGGCTTCCTTCCCGTGGAGGACCTGGAAGACGCCTACCGGAACGCGTCATGCTACGTCTTCCCCTCCTTTTTCGAAGGGTTCGGGCTGTCGCTGATCGAGGCGATGCACTACGGCGTTCCCTGCTGCTGCTCGTGCAATTCGTCGCTCGGCGAGATCGGGGAGGGGGCGGCGCTGCTCTTCGACCCGGAGAAGCCGGAGGAGATCGCCGCCGCCCTCACCGAACTTCTCGAGTCGGACGATACCCGCCGCCGCCTGATTGCCGCCGGGGAGGCTCGTGCGAAAGAGTACAGCTGGGCCCGGCACGCGGAAGCGATTGTCGACTGGAATTGCGAACGGGCGGAATCCGGCCGGAACGCGGTCTTGCTCGGCATTCCGGTGGCGCGGGTGACTACGGAGCAGACCTTGCGGCGGATTGTTGAACTGGCGCGGGACCGTGCCGCGGACCGCTGCCGCATCCTGGTTACTCTGAACGTCGACTTTGTGGTGAACGGCCTCGATTGCTGGTTTCACCGCGGTACGCCGGGACTGCTCCCGGTGTTGCGCGGCGCGGATTTTGTCTGTGCGGACGGCATGCCGCTGGTGCTGCTCTCGCGGCTGCTCGGCTGTCGGCTGCCGGAACGGGTGGCCGGTGCGGACCTCGTCCCGATGATTGCCGAACGTGCCGCAAAGGAGGGGCTGACCCTCTATCTGCTCGGCGGTGCGCCGGATAAGACGAACCGCGCCAGGGAGATTCTGACCGAACGTTTTCCCGCTCTCCGTATCGTCGGGGTGGATACGCCGTTCGTGTCGGCGGCGGATTCGGAGGAGAGCCGCCGCACCGACGCGGAAATCCGCGCCCGGATCAACGCCGTCCGCCCCGATCTGCTGCTCGTCGCCTTCGGCAACCCCAAGCAGGAGCTCTGGCTGGCCCGCAATGCGGCGCAGTTGGACGCGGGGGCGGCGATCGGCATCGGCGGTTCGTTCAACTTTCTCTGCGGCGCCGTTCGCCGCGCGCCGCGCTGGATGCAGCGCTCCGGCCTCGAATGGATCTACCGGATCATTCAGGAGCCGGGCCGTCTCTGGAAGCGTTACGGCCTCGGGCTGTTGAAGTTCGGCTGGCTGGCGGGTTGGGAAATCGCGGTCGCTTGGATGTTCGCCGCCTTGCCGAACCGGCGGATGCCGTCATTCCGTTACGATGCGGCGGAAAACGCGGTGGTGCTCGACTGTGCCGGAGTTCGCCGCCTCGGCAATCCGGAGCGGCTGGTCATTCTGGCCGCCCGGCTGGAAGCGGACCGGAAACCGTGTCCGCTCCGCTGGGAAAACGCCGGATTGACGCTGCGGCTTCAACGCCGGGCGCACCGTCTCGGCTGAGCAAGGCGCAAACTTATAGAATTGCTCAATCGCATTGTGTGGCCGACAACCCTTACCCGGCACCGGCACCCTGCCGGTCGGGTTCCAAGGGCGAAGCGCCTTGGCCGCCGGAGGCTACCGGCGCGTAGCGAAACAGCTACATAGCAAAATCGCCGAATGTGCCGCGCAGCGCCGCGGG
>Ga0183100_1000351_pt1 | contig 43237 bp, 73 predicted proteins | sample Biomet2_FD_127789 | JGI IMG/M metagenome (GOLD analysis project Ga0183100, IMG submission 127789) | Microbial communities from bioreactor (seeded with anoxic lake sediment) at LBNL, California, USA - Biofuel metagenome 2 | ecosystem: Engineered > Bioreactor > Anaerobic > Unclassified ... | reverse complement strand
GGGATATTATCCGCCTTTATCAACCATGCGCTGAGTATATTTGAACCGATACAGCAGCTGGCAAGGACGATTGCAAACTTTGTCGCCGCACAGGCGAACATCGAGCGCGTGGTTGATTTGCTGGAGCTGAAGCCGCAAATTACCGACACGCCTGCCGTCATTGAAAAGTACGGCACATCCTTTGAACCTAAAAAAGAAAACTGGGAGCCGCTGAAGGGCGATATCGAATTCCAAAACGTGTCTTTTCAGTATCCGGACGGAACAGAGGAAGTTCTTTCCCATTTTAACCTGAAAATTCCCGCAGGAACAACGGTGGCGATTGTAGGGGAAACCGGCGCGGGAAAATCCACGCTTGTAAACCTTGCCTGCCGCTTTTTTGAGCCGACAGACGGGAAAATATTGATAGATGGACGCGATTACCGCGAACGCTCCATGCTATGGCTGCACAGCAACATTGGCTACGTGCTGCAAACGCCCCATTTGTTCTCCGGCAAGGTGCGTGAAAATATTCGTTACGGCAGGCTAAACGCAACCGATGAAGAAATTGAACTGGCCGCTAAAACAGTGAGCGCCGATGAGGTGATACGAGGGATGGAGAACGGCTATGACAGCGATGTGGGCGAGGGTGGCGACCGACTTTCCACTGGTGAAAAACAGCTCATCAGCTTTGCGCGCGCAGTCATTGCGGACCCGCGCATTTTTGTGCTGGATGAAGCAACTTCCTCTATTGATACTAAAACGGAACAACTCATTCAAAGCGCAATCGCGCATTTGCTCAAAAATCGAACCTCATTTTTAATTGCACATCGTCTTTCAACGATTCGAAAAGCGGATTTGATTCTGGTTGTCCGCGCCGGTAAAATTGTGGAACAGGGAACGCACGCTGCACTGCTAAAGCAGCACGGTTACTACCATGATTTGTACCTGAAGCAGTATGAGCAGGAAGTCGGGGAGAGCGTGTTCCAGAACTGATAAGCCCCAGTCGGGCAATCAAGGCTATGTATTTAAAAATATATCAGGCACTGAATCAATGAGCGCAAAAAGGAAATACTTAGTAGAAGTGCTGAAAGAGTACGATGCTGTACGTAGCAAAAAGGCTGCTGTGGAAACAACATGGTTCTACGCGAAAATAAGTTGACAACCATTCATTTTTGAGTGGAGGAAATGAGTCAAATTAAGATTAGAAAGAAGGATGTTTTTATGAAAGCAACTCTTGACAGAAGCGGATGTATCTCTTGCGGGCTCTGTGCCCAAACCTGCCCCGAGGTTTTCAGAATGGCGGATGACGGCGTTGCCGAAGTTTGGCTAGAAGATGTGCCAACCGAGGCTGAAGGCGCTGCGGTCGAAGCGCAGGATGGGTGCCCGGTCTCAGTTATTACTGTGGAATGAACAGTTCGCGTTGATATCTGCCTGTGGCCTCTCTTGTTTTAAAGGGAGGCCACATTTTATTGAACCGTATTTAAAAGTCGGTTATCAGATTTTTAAATTAAATTTTTGCGGATGAAATATTACGTTTGCGTTTCACAATAGAAGTATGGCAGAGGAAATTAAAAAAGATTTTTTCTGTGCATGTGACAATTCTCAGTCAAACAATAAAAAATCCTACTATTTGATAGGATTAATGATATAAAAAACTTGACTTTTCTATCGATATCTAATATAATAGTAAAGCTGTCAGAAATTAAAAGTTGTTTATAATATGCGCTCGTAGCTCAGCTGGATAGAGTGCTTGACTACGAATCAAGAGGTCGCGGGTTCGAATCCCTCCGGGCGCACCAATTAAAAGCCGCATGGTTACTGAGTTTTTCAGTAATTCATGCGGTTTTTCTTTTTGAATTATAATTCTTTTTATATCATTTTAAACCAGTTAAAACCACCTTTATGTCGTAAAATTGTCGTACAACTTTTCAAAAAAATATGGCTACCAGTCTTGCTTTATGGCCTGCCGTATCGTATCAATATCGTTATGCACATATATTTTTGTCGTAATCAGAACATTGGCGTGACCCATCAATTTCGATATGGTATAAATATCAGTTCCACCCTTGTAAAGCCGTGTCCCGTATGTGTGCCTGAGTTCATGAGCGTTTAATTTCGGAATATTTTCATGCGATTTAGAAAAATCCTCCATGAAATTGTCGTAAATACGACATTGCCAATTCGTCGGGAGCAAAGCACCGCCACTGCGACCAGGAATAACATAATCGTTTAAGACTTCGTAAGATTCTCGCTTTTCCTTTTTACCTTTATAGCGAGTTACCTTTTTGGGAATGGATTTTAAAACTTCCAACAGCTCGTCGTCAAATGGAATATCGCGAATAGAGGTCACTGTTTTTGGGGGCCCAATTTTCATTACACCACTGGTTTCACTTACTGCCTGTCTAACGTGGATTGTTTTACTTTCCATATCCACATCTATCCAGCGTAGCCCTAATAGCTCGCCGCGGCGCAGCCCTGTCTTTAATAAAATTATGATAGAATTACCGATTGAAACTGTTTTCGCGTAATCTACGACCATTCTCACATCATCAGCGCTATATGCGCGCATTGTTTTTGAAACCTTTTCAGATTTCGGCATAACAACGTCCTTGCATGGATTTTTATAAATAAGGTCTTTCGATATGGCTCTTTCAAAAATTGCATTAAGAGTGATTTTTAATTTATTTAACAAACTTTCGGAGCATCCCTTTTTGTTGTTGAAAAAACGCTGAACATCATCAATTCGAATGCTACCAATGGCATAATTTTGAAAGAACGGCTTAAGATGATTTTCAACGCTGTTTTTATAGGTATATTGATAGGTATTAGCAGCTACCGAATCGGCCTTGCAAGTCTCAAGCCATTGATCGGAAAACACAGAAAACATAATTTCCCTGTTATTTACTCGTCCCAAGGCACTTTTAATTTTATATTCGTCAGCTTTTCTTCTTGCATCGGCTTTGCTAATCTCACTATAAAATGATTTTCGTGTGCTATTTCCGTAGGGGTCCTTAATAACAGATTTGATCTCATAATAAGTACCGTGATTAGGCTCTTCTTTTTTTGGTCTGGCCATGATATCCTCCTGTCAATTTTTATAAATAACTGGTAATTATTGGTAATATTAAAACTATACTTAATATTTTAAAATTCTTTCCGATAATTAGTATAAATAAACAAATAACAAAAACATTAAAACCTATTGCAATGTTAAACTCAAAGTGTTAATATTTACCTATCGCTTACTTAGAACCAATGTTCGAGTTATAGAAAACGGAAAATGCGGATGAATGTGGAGATGATTAATAACGGATACTGAAAAGCATGAACTACTTGAATCTTTGGAAGACCAGCAACTTATTTTTTTCGTTTCTTATCTGAGAGAGCAGCAAGCGCTTTCAGCTGAACGAGTGCCGCAGCTTTTACATCCTCCGGCAAGCTGTTCATAATGTCGATAGCTTCTTCTATAAGGCTGTCCCGGTTGGGGATGGCCTTTTCTTTTTGCTCGTTTCCTAAAAGATAGTCGGTAGTAACATTGAAATAGGCGGCAATTTTAGAAAGAGTTTCACCGTTGGGAATTGTGCCGCGCTCTTGCCAGTTTACAACGCTCCCCTTGGCAAGCCCTAAGTCCTTAAGCATTTTGTTCTTTGTGATTCCGTTTTTATCAATTAGGTTCAGAACATTCTCAACAAAACTCATTTGTGTAACTCCTTATTGTAAATTCCTCATATGTGAACTATAATATAAGTATCCTAAATAAAAGAAAGGGGAATTGGTATGAAAGATAAAGGTTTTGAAATAGAAGTACTAGCGCTGCTTGGGTGTGTAATAGGGCTTATTCTATCTCGTATTTTTTAGATTTTCCCCAATAAATAAGAAACTATCGCTACGATAATCGGGATTATCCACCGCTCAACTTTATCCCACTTCTTATCTTTTTCTTCCTTGGTTAATCTATTAAGTTTTAATAACGCCTTTTCTCCGTTTGGATGAATGTAATAATATTGTGGCATTGCTTCGCCTTGCATAATTAACTCCTTTTCTTTTAGGTCATATAAAGCATACAGTAAATCATCCATATTGCAAAAGTGAAAGTACCCATGTAAATGGTCTCTTGAAATATGAACGCCTTTGTATTCCTTAAACACTTTTAATACTTCAATTTCAAAATCGTTCAGATCATCCAACTTAATCATCCTTTTGCCCTGCTTAATCGCAGGGCTATTTTTTATTTATACACTCTAAAAATCCGCGACTTATTTGTGCATTATAACAATTCAAAATTCTAATTTAATAAATTAATTGTGTATATAGCTAAAGTTTCACAAATGAGGGAAAGTGCATTGACATTCCTCATACGTGAAACTATAATATAACCAGTTAATAAATTATTATGCAAAAAGAGTACAAAAATAACAGCCCTTAAATCTTTATAAATTTAAAAGCGAGATGTATTTCTTTAATTCAACACTAAACAGAATACAGCATTGCTATTAATTTGTCAATGATTTTCGAGCAGAAAGGAGAAAATAATTACTTTAAAGTATTGGAATTTAGAATTAAGTTGAAAGGAAAGAAAAATCAATGGCGAATTTAATTACGGTATCCGGCGTGTCTGGATACATAGACGAAAACGGCACAGCACAATTAAACCTTATAAATATTGCGCGAGGTTTGGGGTTTACCGAGACCGCCGCAAGTGGGAACGAAACGGTTAGATGGAGGACAGTACGCGGATATTTAAATGATTTTGGCATCGCAACAAGTTGCGATAGTGCTTTACCAGAATATATCCCCGAAAACATCTTCTACCGCTTGGCAATGAAAGCTAAGAACGAAACAGCCGAAAAGTTTCAAGCAAAAGTAGCTGACGAGATTTTACCTGCCATCCGCAAAACTGGTACATATTCCACCAAACCAATGACACAAATTGAAATGTTGGCAGCACAAGCGCAGGCAATGTGCGAACTCGAAAAGCAGACAAGCCTTGCAACTCACTCGGCCAACATTGCCCTTGAAGCTTCACGCAGAGCAAATACACGCATATCTCATGCGCTTGACGCTTTAGCTGCCCCAACTCCGATAGATTGGCAGACAGCCACTAAGAATAAAATCACTCGCATTGCGCAGGAAAATCAAATCAGCTACGTGGTGCTTTACGGTGATCTTTATAAAGAATTGGAGAACGCTGCCAACGTTAAGCTACAAATGCGCGTTAATCGGCTGCAAGACCGCATGAAAAAAGCAGGGCATACATATAAGGAGCAAAGAGAAGTGACTAAACTTCACGTTATCAGTCTCGACCCTAAATTGAAACTTGCGTTTGATGGAATTGTCCGCAGGGTCGATGCAAAATACACGGCGACACGGTTGCCGCAATAAGGGAAGTGATTAAACAAATGTATGACATTTTAGTACGTCTCGCCCGGCTGCGCAAAAAGCAGTCAGACGTAATCAAGGAACTTAAAAAGCGCGGCGTTAAATGCAACCCAGGGGAGTTTTCAAATTTTGTCAACGGAGTGATGAACCCTCCAAAATCTGACCTTGTGCTGTCAGAGGCAGACAAGATCATTACGGAGTGGGAGGACAAGCCATGAAACTTCCCAAGCCTATAGAGGACAAGCTTTTAGAGCTTGACCAACTCGTCACCAAAAACCCGCAGTACATACCTTTAACCGAGTGCGCCGCATTTTTAGGGGCAAAGAGTGACGGACTGCGCGCATCAATTGAAAACGGTCAATGCCCGTTCGGAATTAGCTGGCAATGCATGGGAGCAGTCAACAGAGCCTTTAAAATTCCAACCGTCACGTTTTATATGTGGTATACGCAGGGCGCATTAGCAAAATCATAACCACCCCCAACAAAAGCTGAAAGGAGGGAGAGAAGATGGAAAACGGAAGTTTAAATATTGATTTTATTATTTCGCTTGATTATAGCGAGTACAAAGACGCTTGTAGAGAAATAATTAAATTCTTTTCGGAAATCAAAAAAGAACGCCCCGATGTGGCGGTACACATCGAAGCGCGCATTGCAGGTTAAACCTTAGTGGTCATGATTGCCTTTAAATCTTTATATCCGATTTTGTAGGAGGCGCTATCGGAGAGTAGCCAATAATCTGCATTCAACGGATAATGTGAGGTCAGAATCCTATCTTCAGTATATTCTCCCTCAAGCCTTGAATGCTTAACTTTTACGATATCTTGGCAATCAATAATAGTGCCATCGTAATAAAGAAACCTAATATTATACATTCTTATCACCTCCTTTCCCCATAATTCTACTCCGGAAAGGAAATATTTACAAGGAGGACAAGCCCAATGTGGCCCGGTAATTATATCGCAATGACCACGAAAGATTTCATGAGAGACTTCATGAATACGCCTATTAGAAAAAAGGACAAGCTACCCCGTCCGGTTTACGGCAATAAATCAAGCGAAAAGGCAATGTCAAAAAGAAAAAGATAAGGGGACAAGCTCATGAAAAAAATTGAAATCGTCCGGTATCTGCTGGAAGAAATAGAAGCGGAGCAAGAAAAGTTAAACCGTTACGAGGCGGAACAGCTACGCGCTGGAAGAGAAGCAGTTAAGACAAACAAAGAACCTTGGCAATGTGATAGATGGAATGAACCACTCCCACATATTTCAAGAATCACCGAAAACTGCAAAATCGTCCGCCGAATAATGATGGAAATTGTAAGGGAGGCTAACCCAAATGTATGAATGGAAAGGCGGCCCAACGCAGCCACAGCCACGCAAGAGAAATTGGCTATCAATATTATTCGTTATCCTCGCAGCAATCGGTTTTGCAGGACTCATGCTTGTAACCGGCGCAACATCAGCGGATAGCCTAAGCGCCGTGCAGATTTTTTGTTTAGGTGCAGGCTCAGCAGCTACGGCAGGACTTGGGATTGTTGGATACATGGTCTGTGGGGAGGTAAAGGTCAAATGATTTTTACTTAACCACCCTGCAAGGATTGTACAGACCGTCACTTTAAATGTCACTCCGATTGTGACAAGCACGCAAATTGGAAAGCCTCGGAAAACATCAAAAATTCCGAACTCGACTTTAAAAAATCGGTTGTGGCTGGACTTTGTGAGGCATCGGAGAATAGCTATTTTTCAGTAATGGACAAGCATTACCGAGATTTAATCAGGGGGCATTACGCATGGTGACGTACTGGTCGCCGCAAGAACTTATCGATATGGCTCAATGCGACGCTAAAATCAATCGCCAATTTGCAATCGATAATCAGCGTAACAAACGACACAAGCGAGCATATCAAAAACGATACGGCCGAGAGCATAAGGAGGAAATAAAAGTCAAGCAACACAATTATTACCTCAATAAAAAAGCCGCATCCCTGTTGGAGCAGGAAAGCGGCGCAGTAGAAAATATTTCGATTAAATAATAGCAGTCTGAAAGGAGATTGTCAAATGGATTTTAAAGTAGGCGACATCGTCAGAGGGATTAAAGGTAACGACTATGGCTGCACAAGCGAAGATATGACCAAAGGAGAGGTTGTAACTGTGTGTCCGAACAAGTTTATTAATATCAAAATATTGGAGCATAACCATCCTGAGCAGGCTTGTTGTGGCATCGAGCATACGCATATAAACCTAGACCCCAAACAGTTTGAACTCATCCCCGACCGCCCGCGCATTTGCGAAGTGACTGGTTTAAACCCGCTCGAGCAGTTTAATATCGCTGGATTTGAAAAAGGCCCATATCATTTTAATGGAGAAATGTCATACCTTTACAACTCTGACGGAGAAATCCGCGAAAACTATGTGCCGTTAATTATCAACCACCCCGAAAAAATCATCCGCACCCCACAGTTCAGCGAGGAAGAAAATAAATTCTTTAGGCTGTACGTCACAGGAGGATATCCGTTCATTGCTAGAGATAAAAGTAATGAAATTTTTGGATATGCAAAAGCTCCGAGTAAGGTTGGAAATGGCGAATGGGATAATGGCTGTAGTTGGATTAAAATTCCAACTGATTTATTTCCGTCAATCACCTTTGAAAACAGCCCATTCGATGCAAAGGCTTATTTGGAGGACTTGAAATGAACGTATGTGTGGATTTTAATTGCATGAAAGATTGTATCAATCCTGCAAGCTACGGAGAAATTTGTGTTCGTTGCAACGCTTGCGGGAGATTTGATAAAGCGTCTCAAAATGAATGTGCCTTGCAGCTCTACAAGGAGCAGCTTGAGGAAAACCAATCTTTTGATGGCTGGGATGATGAGCCGAAGATAAAGGCAATTCAAGAGCGCAACGTAAAGGCTAATATTGAGAGTTTAACGGCGCTGATCCACGATTTGGAGGAAAAATCATGAAAAACAGTAAGATCATTATTAAAAATCTATTTTCCATCACCGAAAAGCAATTGGATGGAAAATCAATAGAAATCACTGGTACCAATGGAGCAGGAAAGACCGCAATTATTGACGCTATCCGTTATGGATTAACCAATGACTCCGGGCGTGATTACATAGTTCGCAACGGTGAGAGTGAGGGCGAAATTCTCATTGAAACAGATACCGGGCTAAGTATTAACCGCAAAAAGCGCATTAATAAATCCGACTACAAATCAGTTAAGGAAAATGGCAGAGAAGTACCGTCACCTGAAAACTTTTTAAGTAAGTTGTTTACACCGCTGCAGTTAAATCCGGTTGAATTTACACAAATGGCCCGGCAGGAGCAAAACCGTATCATTCTTGATCTGATTGAATTTCCTTGGAATCTAAATTGGATTAAAGAGAAGTTTGGAGAAATCCCGCAGGATGTAGACTACGACCAAAATATTCTCCAGGTGCTTGATGAAATCCAGTCCGAAAAAGGCTATTACTACAAAGAACGGCAGTTAATAAACTCCGCTTTACTTCATGGTCGCAAAACTGTAACAGATATTGCAGAATCAATCCCGGCAGGATACCAAGCGGATAAATGGGAAAAGTTTCAAACTGCTCCAAAGTATGAAGAACTTGAAAAAATCAAGCTTGAAAACAGCAGAATTGAACGCGCCAAATTATTTAAAGAATCCTATGACAATAAAATTCGCGGTTATGAAGCTGAACGCGATATTTCTATTGCGTCAGAAGAAAAAGCAATCGCAAATGAGCGACAGGGATTGACCAACACGGTTGAACGCTTAAAAGCTGAAATTGTCGCCGCAGAGGACAGTTTAAAAACTCTTGACAGCAAATTGAACGACAAAAAGGCGCTTGCACAGTCCAAATATAATGAGCAAGTTGCAAAACTCGACGGTGATATTCAGATTGCCAACCAATACACAGATAAAGTGCCACAGGATACCGCAGTGCTTCAAGACGAGATTAAAACTGCCGAAGCCATGAAACTACATCTTAATGAATATCGTCGTATGGTGGCACAGCAGGAGCGCAATAGTGAGTATGAAAAAGAATCGGAAGAATTTACCCGCAAAATTGAACTGGCAAGAGAGTTGCCCGCCGAAATTCTCAAAACCGCAACAATTCCAGTTAAAGGGTTGACCGTAAAAGATGGCATCCCGCTGATTAATGGATTACCGATCAGCAACTTATCAGAGGGTGAGCAGCTTGATTTGTGCGTCGATGTTGCAATTTCCAAACCAAACGCATTGCAGATTATTTTAATTGATGGTGCTGAAAAATTGAGCGACGAAAACCGCAAACGTCTGTATGACAAATGCAAGGCAAAAGGGCTGCAATTTATAGCAACTCGGACTACGAATGACGATGAATTGACGGTGACAGAATTATGATTTTAACCGCTGAAAATTACTTTTCCCCAGAATCAAACAAAGAGTACATGAGTGTTTCACAATTCAAGTCGTTCAAAAAATGTGAAGCGGAGGCATTGGCTGAATACAACGGAGAATATGCAGAACCTATGTCAACAGCTTTGCTCGTTGGTTCCTATGTAGATGCAAACTTTGAAGGAACACTCGATATTTTTAAGGCAAAACACCCGGAACTGTTCAAAAAAGACGGCGGTTTGAAATCTGATTATATTCAAGCCGAAGATATCATTCAGCGCGTCGAGCGAGACGAATTGTTTATGGCTCTCATGAGTGGAGAAAAGCAAGTCATCATGACCGGAGAAATCGAAAAAATACCGTTCAAAATCAAAATTGACAGCTATCATCAAGGCGTTTCAATAGTTGACCTAAAAGTCATGAGAGACTTTGAACGCGTATGGAATCCGGAAATTCATTTTAGAGAAACTTTTGTTGAATCGTGGGGATATGACATTCAAGGCGCGGTATATCAAGAAATCGTCAGGCAAAATACCGGGTTGCAATTGCCATTTTACATTGCGGCCGCAACCAAAGAAAAAGAAACGGATATAGCGGCAATGGAAATAAAACAAGAAAGATTGGATTTTTGTCTTGACGTTGTAAAACGAGATTTAGGCCGGATTATGTTAGTAAAAAAAGGAGAGGTTGAACCGCAAAGGTGTGAAAAATGCGACTATTGCAAAAAGACAAAACAACTAACTGAAATTGTTGACTATACGGAGGTGTAGACAATGGGAATCCCTGTTTTAATCCTGGGTGAAAGCGGCTCAGGTAAATCCACCAGTTTAAGAAATTTTGATGTTGATGAAGTCGGAATTTTCAATGTGGCAAGTAAGCCGCTGCCGTTTAGAAAGAAAATACCAAAAAAAGACGGTGCTACATATGGGAATATTCTTGCCGGGCTTTCAGCACCAAAGCTAAAAAAGTATGTCATAGATGACAGCCAATATTTGATGGCTTTTGAAATGTTCGACAAAGTGAACGAAACCGGGTACAAAAAATTCACTGATATGGCGGTTCATTTTAAAGGGCTGATTGATTTTGTTATTCGCAACACACCCGATGATGTGATTGTGTATTTTCTTCACCACGTTCAAAAAACCGATTTAGGAGTTAAAGCAAAAACAGTTGGAAAGATGCTTGATGATCAGCTAACGGTAGAGGGATTATTTAGCATTGTTTTGATGGCCGAATCTGAAAATGGGAGGTATTTTTTTCGAACTCAAACCAACGGAAATGACACGATCAAGTCTCCAATGGATATGTTTGAGCGAGAAATTGATAACGATTTAAAACTGGTAGATACAAAAATTCGTGAATATTGGGACTTAAAATAATAAAAATTTTGGAGGAATTATATCATGAAACCTTATAAAGATTATGCACCAAAGGAACCGGCAAAAACGCAGGAGCAACTACCAATTGGCGGTTATGTTCTTAAAATACTTGAAGCAAAAGAAGTTGAATACACATGGGGAAATGTTCTGCTAATCAGTTTTGACATTGCAGAAGGTGAATACAAGAACTTTTACAAAAATAACTATAATGCTCAGCAACAAGAAGATAAAAAGTGGAAAGGTACATACAGGCTTAATGAGCCTAAGGATGATGGAAGTGAAAAGGACGGATGGACAAAAAATACTTTTGACGGTGCAATGTGGGCGTTTGAAAACAGTAATACTGGTTATCACTGGGATTGGGATGAAACAAAGTTAAAAGGCAAAATTGTCGGTGGCTTGTTTCGCAACAAAGAATATAAGTTCAAAGGAAACAGAGGATTTTTTACCGAGTGCTGCCGCTTAGATGCTGCCGAGACTATCCGAAAAGGTGAATTTAAAATGCCAAAAGACAAACTTTTGAGCAACAGCAATGATGCGGTATCGTTTGCTTCACCAGAAAGTGGCGGATTTGAGGATATAAAGTCAGATGACGATCTTCCATTCTAAGGTGAACGAATGACACCTTTTGAAGTGAAAAATTCTCTTGAATCAATGACAATTTTGGTTGATACGAGAGAACAAGACACCCCAGCATTACATAGACGTTTGAAGGGACTTAATTGCCCCTATGAACGCGAAAAGCTAGATTTTGGTGACTACTCCTGCAAGTACCTTTTGCCCGATGGAACGGCTCACAGGCTAAATGTAGCGGTTGAAAGAAAAATGAGCTTTGACGAGTTGTGCGGCTGTTTTTGTAAAGGTCGCGGACGGTTTACGCGAGAATTTGAACGAGCAAAAGAAGCTGGCGCAAAAGTTTATTTGCTGATTGAGAATGCATCATGGGAGAAAGCCTTTAATGGCGAGTATCGTAGCCAAATGTCAGCGCAGGCTTTTGTTGCCAGCATCACAGCATGGCAAGCCCGGTATAACTGCCAAATTCAATATTGCAAAGCTGAGACGAGCGGAAAATTAATTCGTGAAATTCTTTACCGAGAACTAAAAGAGCGGTTAGAAAGTGGGTGAATAAATAGTGCTTGAAACTGGGTTTATAAAGCTGCACCGGAGCCTTTTGAAATGGGAATGGTACGACGATCCAAATACATTCAAAGTGTTTATTCACCTGATATTAACGGTTAGCATTGAGGATAGTCAATGGCACGGTGAAACCATAAGAAGAGGTTCCAGAGTTACTTCTTATGCTGTACTTGCGAATGAATTGCATTTGTCAATTCGTGCTGTAAGAACTTCGCTAAATCATTTGAAAACGACAGGCGAAGTGACAGTCAAAAAAACCAATAAATACAGCATCATTGCTATAAATAATTACGATAAATTTCAAGAGGTGACACGCAAAACGACAGGCAACCGACAAGCAAGTGACATTCAAACGACAAGCAACCGACAACAGTATAAGAAAGTAAAAGAAGATAGTAAGAAAGTAAAAGAAGAGAGCGGCGCTTTCGCGCAAAATTCCGAGGACGAGATTGAACGGTTGAAAGCTGAATTAAGGAAGTGATTAAGTGCCATACGAATTAAAGCGTGATGATGTTTTTGGATTGGCTTCAAAGTTGAACGCTGAAACTCATGTCAAGGGCGATGAACTATTTTTTAAACTATGCCCCTATTGTAATGGTGATGGACACGATAAAGATACTTTCAGCATCAATCTAAAAACTGGAATGTTTAAATGCTTTCGGTCAAGCTGCGGAGAACAGGGCCATTTCGTAAAGATGGCAAAAGACTTTGATTATAAATTGGATTTTAAACAGAATACGCAGAAAAAGGTTTATCGTTCTTTGCCACAGCATGAAATCGAAATCAGAAACAAAGCAGTTGAGTATATGGCTAAAAGAGGAATCAGCCGGGAGGTTGTTGAACGGTATAAAATTACTACTCAAAAAAGCAATGACAATATTCTGGTTTTCCCTTTTTATGATTCCGGCGGTGTCCTGCAATTTGTTAAGTACCGCAAAGCTGATTTTGACAAGGCCAAGGATAAAAACAAAGAATGGTCAGAATCCAATACCATGCCAATTTTATTTGGAATGAATCAATGTGTCGATTACGAAGCCCTGGTGATCACAGAGGGGCAGATTGATAGTTTGTCAGTAAGCGAGTGCGGAATAAAAAACGCGGTTTCTGTGCCGACAGGGGCACAAGGATTTACATGGTTGGAAAACTGCTGGGAATGGATAACCAAATTCAATGAAGTAATTGTTTTCGGAGATTGCGAAAAAGGCAAGATCACACTGGTTGATGAATTATCAAAGCGTTTGCCTATGCCGGTGCGTGTCGTTCAGATGGAGGACTACTTCGGGGAAAAGGACGCAAACGACATTCTCCGCAAGTACGGAAAAGAAACCATCATCAACGCAATCCAAAACGCTAAAATTCAGCCAGTAAACCACATCAAAGATTTAGCCGATGTTAAAGCGGTTGATATTTACAATCTTGAACGCATTTACACCAAAATTAATGAGATCGATAAGGTGATCGGAGGTATGTATTTTGGCCAAGTAATTTTGCTTACTGGAAAGCGTGGAGAGGGCAAAAGTACCTTTATGTCGCAGCTGATAGTTGAAGCATTGGAACAAGGCTATAAAACATTGGCTTATTCTGGGGAACTTACAGACTACCATTTTAAACGATGGCTGGATTTGCAAGCAGCCGGGCCTAAGAACATAACCACAAATCTCAATCAGTTTGGCGAAGAAACCTATTTTCTCACAAACGATATTGAGGAGCAAATCAATAACTGGTACCGGGGTAATGCCTACATATACGATAACAACAGCATTGACGACGGAGAAGAATTTGAAAGCCTTACAGAAACAATCGAAAAGGCAATTTGCAGATATGGAATTCGGTTCGTGTGCATTGATAATCTTATGACGGCGCTCGACGTTGATATGAAAGATGATTTATATCGTGCACAATCTAAATTTATCAAAAAGTTAAAGGCTATTGCGGTAAAGTTCAATATTGTGGTGCTGGTTGTTGCTCACCCGAGGAAAGCACAGACCAGCATTGAAAATGACGATGTTGCAGGTTCGGGAGATATTACAAACCGCGTTGATGTGGTTATGGCTTATTCAAGAAATGAAAACGGAGAGTGCGATAGCAAGCTATCGATTCTCAAAAATCGTCTCACCGGCAAGCTAACGTCAAAAGGAAACGAAGTCAAGCTGTTTTATAGCAATTCAACAAAACGCATATCAAGCCTGTCAAGTAACAATAAAGCGTACAGCTGGGAATCAAAAGAGCAGACGACAGATTTGAGCGCTTTTGACCTGCCATTTTAATAAAAAAGGAGCGTGTAATGCTGGATTTTAAAGAAATAGAAAAGATTGCTTATTCAAATAATCCATTACCAGCAGCTTATCCGTCGCAGCCTGAACAGCTCGCCTATCTATCAATGAAGTCTTTATACAACGACTTTAAAAAAAAGAATATTGATAAGGATCAGGCTCAAACAGAGCGAGGACAAATTAAGCAAGCTTATGAAGATGCTGTATCTGAATATCAGAGAAATCTTAAATTAATGAAAGAAATTAATGATATGAGGATTGCATTAGCCGGCATGAGCAAAGAAGTAGAACAAGGCACCTGCAATCAATGTAAAAAGATGATGCAAATATTTGATGGGAGGATAAAACCATGAAATCCCACATACCAGCGTCCAAACGGCTATCACATTCGGCAAGACAAGCCGTAGCAGAGTACAACGACGAATTACAGGCTGAAACTTTTAGGCGCTGGGTGAAGCTGTCAGCGGCTATATTACACACCGAGTTTGGTTTTGGACATGACCGGTGCGCGACGTTTCTCGGGAAAATCAGCGAGTTATCCGGAACCGATAAAAAAGACGAAATCTTTTGGCAGCACATTGATCGCGTTGTGATCGATGAATTGAAATTGGATTTTGAACCGGAGAATTATAACGAGGTGGAAAGATGACCTCATACCGCTACTTTAACCGATGGAATCAAAAAATATTCAAAGGAGTGAAAACATTGAGCGAGATTGAAAAGGCAATAAAAGATTTTACAAAGGCACTAAATGCTTTTAATACCGTATGCGTAAAAGCCCTCCAAAAAAAGCAGGAGCGTGAAAAAGGGTGCGGATACTGCAAAACAAATAAATCCCTATATTTTGACAAACAAGGAAACAACCCTAATCTAAAAGAAGTTTACATTGAGGGTGACGGTAATCTATCAGTTACACCTTATCTTTGCGACGTAACGGAAACAATACAAATAAAATTGAATTTTTGCCCCATGTGTGGCCGTGATTTGAGAGGTGAAAACGATGGATAACTTAACCGATGCAATTATAACCGTGAATCTTTTGCCAAGTAATTACAGTTTACGAACTGATGAAGAAAAAGCAATTGATAAAGTGGTGCAAGCTGCGGTGGCGTTTAACGCTATTAACCGCCGCACCCAGCCAGAAAACAATCCGCTGACACTGGAAGAATTAAGGCAGATGGACGGAGAACCGGTGTATTGCGTCGGGGCAAAAAACAAAGCACTTGACGGGTGGGGACTTGTCAGCGTAAAAGAAAATAGAATTTTTGATAATGCAGGCGATTGGTGGGACTTAGAAGATTGCGGAGTTGGTTATAAAGCATACGCCCACAAGCCTGAACAGGAGGAAAAGTGATGGAAACACCCGAAACCCTCAGAATCTTAAAAAATTATATTAGCGTAATGTCCAAAATATATAGGCAAAGGAACGATAACGCCGCCATTGTTCATGACTTGATTTTGTCCGGAACATCTACAGCAGGAAGAACGAGCTGCATAGCAAAGTGCAGAGAATTAGGGATAGACCCTTACGGGCACGATTTGGAGGAAAAGTGATGGAGAGATTAACAGAGCGTAAAGCGGGCATTACCGGATTGTCTGCTTGCTTCGATGAATGTGATCATGCAAATAGTGGGTGTGATTGTTTAAGAATCCGTTCAGCATTACGCCGACTTGCTGCCTATGAGGACACCGGATTAACGCCGGAGGAAATCGCAGAAACAATTCAGCGCGTAAAAATCATGGAGAAAAACATAACTTCTATGAGCAAGGAAATTTCAAGGTTGAACGGAAGATGCGCTGATTTTGCAAAAGAGCGTGGCACGCTGGAAAAGGAACTTGAAACTGAAAAGTGCGCGTTACTATCAGCTTGCAAGGCTTTTGAAGAATTGATAGATTGTGAAAATCCGTTGCCGGTTTGTAAAGGTTGCCAAGCAGATGATGATTGTGTTTTACATTTGCTTGATTATTTTAGACAGCAAGCGCAGGAGCAGGAGGGGAAGAAATGATAGCTACCCCATCATTCTCCAAAAGAGAACCACGTCCATATGACTATCAGAAAATGACATGGGAAAAGTTTATAAGGCTCAGAGCGTGGGCCAAAGAAGCAGTAAAGGATATTCTTTATCCGATATATCTTGTAGGCTCTGCGCTCCAAAAAACAATGCCAAGAGACTTTGATATTGTCATAATCATACCCGAAAAAGAGTTTGAGGAAAAGTTCGGGACGGTAACTGAAGAAAATTGGACGGCCGTACTAGCAAAATCAAACTGTTGGTTTCATAAGCATTTTTGGAATTGTCAAAGATGCTTCGGAGAAGAAGGCTTTGTTCCTTTAGACTGGAAGGTTTACCCTGATTGTTGGTTTAAAAATGAAGACAAGATTTTATTGGCCACTCTAGAACAGGAGGTCACCAATGCCAAATAACATGACTTTTGAGCAATTGCAGGAAAAGGTTTGCAAAGAGGTTGAAGCGGCGCGACCGGTCGAGATGAATCATGCAGAGGTTGCGGATTGGCTGGAAGATATGGCACTTGATGAAATGCCAATTTATAGCGAGAAAATTGCCGCGCTCCGCCAAGCCGCCGCCGATGAGCGCAGGATTGCAAATGGGGAGTTGGCGGAGGTGGTACACGCACGCTGGATCTCAAATTGTATTTGCTCACATTGCGAAGCTATTTCTCCAGGATTGGTTCATAAAGCGTTTTGCCCTTCCTGTGGCGCTCTGATGGATGAAGCACGCGGTCGGAATAACGACTACGGCGAACGAAAGGACGGGGCGAAATGATTGATATTGTAGACATAAAGGAAGCAGTTAAAAACGGTCTGCTTCTGGTTGAAATCAAAAATGGAAATATTTTGCTTAAAGACACTCGAACGTGGGAATGCGTAAAAATCGGAGAAATAAAGGACGGTGAACCTCATGTCTAAAATCTGTAATGGTGGTTGTAAACACTTACAGCCATATAACGAGAACTGGGGAATATGCTGGCACAATATGGTCAAAGGTTCAAAAGTTCAGATTAACAAATACTGCGTTGTGGATTTGATTAATACGGAGCCGCAACCACACAAAAAATTGAAGGTGATGAAATGAGTAACATCCTCCAAACCCTACGCGATACATACTTAACGAATCCTGCCGCGGCGCTTAATATGCTGCCGGAAATCTGCAAGGCGATTGATGAGGGTTACATAAAGCAGTTTCCTTGCAAAGTTGGAGATAGAGCTTTTGCAGTAAAGGGTTGCTTTTATCTTCCACACGCAGTTAATATACCATGCACGGCTATCATTGAGTGTGAAGTGCGTGGAATCAAGATAACTGCAAAAGGCATAGCAATATTGCTATTACCGCTTGTTGAAGAAGCTTACGGCAGGAGATCAGCGTACAAATGGTTTTCGGTGAGCTCAATTGGATATACCGTATTTTTAACCCGCCCCGAAGCAGAGCGGAGATTGGAGAGTGAGAAGAAATGATTACATTACCAATCAAAAAGCAATGGTTTGATATGATTCTTTCCGGTGAGAAGAAAGAAGAATACCGCGATTACACACAATATTATCTTAGCCGGTTCGGCGCGTATTTTGGAAAGCAAATTACTATAAGGCTCCGCAACGGATACCGAAAAGATAGTCCATCTGCTATTTGCAAAGTAATACCGCACTATAAAACTGGCTGTGCTGAATGGGGTGCAGAACCCGGAACGAAATATATTACACTTGAAATTCAGTCGGTAAGATTGGAAGCCGGTGACCCCTCATGACCTTTGCGGAACGACTAAAAGAACTTCGGAAACTCGAAGATTTAAACCAATCGCAATTAGCCGAGAAAATAGGAATCGCAGATTCAACCATTTCAGCCTATGAGATGGACAGATTTACTCCATCGGTGCTTATACTGTGTTGTTTTGCTGATTACTTTGGAGTGACGACGGATTATCTTTTAGGAAGATCGGAGGAATCAAATGTACAACCCGCAATACATAAGCTTACCAAATGATGTTTATCGAACGGCTGTAAACGTGGCAAAGTCATATTATGCCATGCTTCGCCGTCAAAAAGAGATTGAGGATGAAATCATAAATGAATCGCCTTGCTCTGATGGACAACCTCACGGGAGTGGCACAAGCGATACCACGGCACAAAAAGCAGAACGAATACTTTTACGGCAGGCAGAGAATGAACGCAAGGTGAAAGCCGTAGAACAAGCGTGGGCTATCTTTCCAAACCAATACGACAGGGAATTTATCAAATTGAATTTCTTTGAGAATATCCGCATAGATGATATCAATTTGCCGATGTGTTCCCGAACAATGAAAAGTATCCGAAAAGCGTTTTTATTCTCGGTGGCAAGCAATCTACATGAAATATAAAGTTTGCACCTAAAAACAAAATAGACGAGTTATAATAATATCATAGAATTTTGCTTACAAGAGGTTTTACATATCCTTTTTATTTCCTCCTATGCGCCCCAAAGCCTTTATTGCAGAGGGGCGCACTACATGCCAGTCGTAACCTCAAAAGAGATTGCATCGGTGCATGAGCCGGGGGCTGACACAAGAACGCTACGGCCGCTAATAGCGCGGTAAAAGAATCAGCAGCTTACTTAATCGTAGGTTGCTGATTTTATTTATGCAATTAATTAAATTATATTTGAGGTGCACAACATGGTTACAGGATATAGTCGAGGGAATCCAATAGAATATCGTAACGGTGAATGGATTTACTTAGATGGTGTGCCATTAAGCCAAGAGGAAAGGCCATGTACCAGATGCGGACGGATGCCGACAGCTGAGGGATATGACGCTTGTTTAGGACACATTGAGGGCGCTACGTCGGCTTGTTGTGGACATGGCCTAACAGATAAGTACATTGTGTATGGGGATAAAGTGCCATGAAAGTTCATTACATACCAGCTACAAACGAAGCAGAGTTTAACCATCTTGCGAAAGTCTGCGACCCAGTGCTGATTAAGCGTAGGGAGAGAGCAAAGGCAGCTGAAATCGTCAAGCAACGTAATGCACTGCTCGGGGAGCTATCTGATCTGCGGTATAAGCCAAGACGGACGCTTGACGAGGATAGGCGAATGGATGAACTGAGTGTGGAGGTTAGGGAGTTAATGATGCGGATAGGGCATAAATAACCGAGTGAGGGGTGAAAGGCGGTGGCAAAGAGTAAATGGGATTCAGTTAAAGATAAATTAGTTCTTGTTGAAGCGTGGGCACGTGATGGCTGTACTGATGATGTTATCGCTCAAAAGCTCGGAATAAGCAAGGATACTTTTTATAAATATAAAATTGCTCATACTGACTTTTCTGACTCCTTAAAAAGAGGCAAAGAGATTGTTGATATTGAGGTCGAAAACGCTCTGCTTAAACGCGCCAAGGGCTTTGAATATACCGAAACAAAGATTGAGGAAAGCCCTAAAGATGGACGTAAAGTTACCATTACAAAAAAGTTTATACCACCGGACACTACTGCTCAAATCTTCTGGCTTAAAAATAGAAAGCCTGAGCAATGGCGTGATAAGCAGCCGGAACAGCAAGGCGTCGATGGTGAAGAAGACGATAACCTCTACAACGCAATAACCGAGGCGGTGAAGAAACTTTGACATTTGATTCTTTATCGCCAAAACAAGCTGAAATATTTACATTTCCACATGAGCAGTACGATGCTTTGATTTGTGACGGCGCCGTAAGATCAGGCAAAACAGTCATGATGTCAATATCATTCGTCGAATGGGCTATGAATGAGTTTGACGGCTGCAATTTTGGTATATGTGGCAAAACGGTGAGAGCGGCAGAACGAAACATTATCATGCCGCTTATCCAAACCAAGAGCATTAGAAAAAAATATGATATTTCCTATACCCGTTCCGTTTCGCTTATGACAATTAAGCACAAAGGGCGGGTAAATTACTTTTATATATTTGGTGGCAAGGACGAATCAAGTTATGAACTGATTCAAGGCATTACCCTATGCGGCGTGTTATTTGATGAAGTCGCATTGATGCCGCAATCATTCGTTGAACAGGCCATAGCAAGAACACTTTCTGTTGACAGTTCAAAACTGTGGTTTAACTGTAACCCAAATAATCCCCGGCACTGGTTTTATCTTGACTGGGTATTACAGCCCGAAGCGCATAACGCGAAACATCTTCATTTTTTGATGGATGATAACCCAGCATTGACCCCAAAGGCCATTGAAAAGGCTAAGGCTTCATTTACTGGTGTGTTCTATGACCGCTACATTTTAGGCAAATGGGTAGCAAGCGAGGGTCTTATTTACCCCGATGTAGCAAACGGTCAGGGAATTGTTTCGCCGGAAGAACGCAATTATGTGAAATATTATATCTCAATCGACTACGGAACGCTCAACCCGTTCTCCGCTGGCTTGTGGGGACTGTGTAAGGGCGTTTGGTATCGGTTCGACGAGTATTACCACTCTGGCAGAGAAACGCGCCAACAGCTTACTGACGGCGACTATTACACAGAGATTGAGAAGTTAGCAGGAAATAAAATTTTAGGTGCAATCATCATTGACCCGTCCGCAGCTTCAATGATCGCGGAAATTAAGAAACACGGGCGGTTCAGAGTTGTTCCGGCCAACAATGAAGTGATCGACGGAATAAGGGAAACGGCCGCAGCGTTCAAGCAAGGCAAAATCAAAGTAAGTGAGAATTGCTCCGGCGCAGTATCCGAGTTTTCCTCCTATTGTTGGGATGATAAAAAGCAGGAAGATAAGCCAATTAAAGAAAACGACCACGCAATGGATGAAATCAGATATTTTGTAAACACGGTGCTTGTACATCGTGGCGGATTAAGAATAGGGTAGGTGAGATTTTGGATATTGAAGCAGCAAGAAAAATTATAGAAGATAATGTGTCGAGACAATCAGCATTTTTTAGTAATGCACAAAAAGGCTTTGACTACTACGAGAATAAGGACGACATCACGTACACCGGTGCGGCAGCAATAGATGAAGTAAACGCCTATCTGAAAAAGAAAGGCTCTGACCCGCTCCACAGTGCCGATAATCGCATATCAATAAATCGTCACAAGATTGCGGTTGACCAAAAAATAGGGTATATGTTTACTGACCCGCCGCAGTTTGACGTTATTCAGGGGCAAAGCGACGATACAACGCTTAAAAAAGTACAGTCAACAATCGGTGACGATTGGACAAAAGTAATTAAGCAACTTGGCATTGATGCTTCAAACACCGGGCGCGGCTGGCTGCATTATTGGTATGAAAACAATTCAGCACCTTTTGAATATTGGTACATAAACCCTATGCAGATAGTGCCGGTATATGACAACAGAACCGCTAAAAAGAAACTCCGCTATCTTATTCGCTATTATCAGTTTTACGACGATCAGGGTAATAGTAAAATGCGCTATGAGTTATGGGATGATAAAGAAGTCGCATATCTTGAACGATTAAGCGCGGCAGGGTCGCATATAGAATATGAAACATTTCCTATCGGGTCACTTAACCCAATGCCACACACTTATGGCAGAATCCCATTTATTGAGTTTCAGAACAATGCAAGGGCAACGAGTGATTTAACGCTTTACAAGCCCCTTGTTGATGCAATGGACAAATTAATAAGCGGTTTCGCCAATGACAATGACGATATCCAAGAGATCATTTACATTCTTAGCGGATATAGTGGCGATGCTTCTACAGATGATTATGATGTAAATGGAGTAGCCATTCATAAAGACATAGGATTACTCCAAAAGCTAAAGGCCGAAAAATTAGTCCGAGTTGATAAAAATAAAGTCACCGGTGAGGATGGCGGCCTTGATGCTTTACGCAATGAAATCCCATACGCTGCCCGCTCTGCTTTCTTTGAAATCCTTGATAAGCAGTTTTGGGTGGCCGCAATGGCTGTTAATCCATCCACTGACAATGCGGGGAATCAATCGGGCACGTATATCGACTTTCTCTATGGCTTATTGGAGCACAAAGCCGGGTTAATGGAAACCGAATTTAGAACCGCTATCAATGAATTTCTAAAATCGGTTCTTACTTATTTGGGTGCTAAAGATATGCAGTTCAATCAAACTTGGAAACGTACCAAGCCACAGAATAATACCGAAGTTTCTGCTATTATCGCTCAAACCCCCAATACGGTCATGAGTGACGAAACCAAAACAAAGGTACATCCATTGATTGAAGATTGGCAGGAAGAGCGCGAGAAGATTGTAGAGGAACAGGCGCAACGCGACCAAAACACGCTTGATTTACTGAACCAACCGCAAGGCAACCCACCTGATAATAATCCTAAGAATCCGCCGCAGCCTAACTCAAATGATGGCGGTGGTAATGCGTGACATATTGGGAAAAACGCGCGGCTGACAGCATAGGCCGCATGGAATCATCTGTAAACGGTGCATTACCTGAACTTGTACAATCATTTGAGCAGGCCAAAAAAGACCTAAACAATGAGATATTCAAGTTTTACGGTAAATATGCTGTGAACAACAAAATTTCACTTCAAGATGCCGAACAGCTACTTTCTTTATCTGAATTGCGTGAGTTTCGCGGAAATCTTCGAGAGTATGAGAAGCTCGCTCGCGAATCAATAGGCACGTTTAATCTTGAAGTAAGTAACTTATCGACTAAGGCACGAATAACGCGCCTGCAAGCCTTGTACACGCAATGTGATGGCATTCTGCAAGGGTTGTACCAAGAGCAGAAAAAACAAATTGAGGGTTTAGCAGCCGACGTATTTACAAGCAATTACTATCATCGACTTTTTGACATTGAACAATATACAGGCTTTCAATTCGAGTTTTCAAAGCCCGCAACGAGCGTTATCCAAAAAATTTTAGAGCAGCCGGTTCAAGGCGCAGATATTTCAACTCACCTATGGCGCCAGGATATGGACACAGGATTTAGGATAAGACAAACCCTAAATAATATGTTTGTTACCGGCAGACCGCCGCAGGACTTTGCTGAAGAACTGCAAAAGGCAATCGGGGCGGTTCGCGTGGATGCATCCGGGGCAGTCACAGGCACCGGAAAAAAGTTTGAAGCATACCGGCTGTTATATTGCGAATCGTCCAACGCAAGCGCACAGGCTGATTTACAAGCCTATGAAGACGACGGGCTGGACGAATATGAATATGTGGCCACATTGGATAGCCATACAAGCGAAACGTGCAGAGAACATGACGGGAAGATTTATAAACGCAGCGAAGCGGTTACCGGCGTAAATTTCCCACCGCTTCATGTGTTTTGCAGGAGCTGCACTACACCATATATTCCAAATTTAAAAGATATTAAAAGTACAAGAATGGCGCGTGACCCTGTCACCGGGAAGTCAATAAGAGTGCCTGACATGAGTTATGAGCAGTGGGAAAAAGAAAAGGAGATTATTTGATGAACCAGCCTATAAATGAAGTTGGGCATAAATATGAAAGGCTTACTGTATTTGAATTTGCAGGTTGTAGTAAAGACCGGAAAAGTATGTGGAAGTGTCAATGCGAATGTGGAAATATTGTAACGGTTACAGGGAAAGACCTTAGATCGGGGCATACAAAATCATGCGGTTGTTATAAAAACGAACGTGTTGCAAAGCTTAATTATCGGCACGGCATGACTAAAACCCGGATTTACAAAATATGGGTGGACATGATTAGCCGGTGCAAATGTGAAACAGATTATCACTTTCAATGGTATGGAGCAAGAGGGATTAAAGTTTGTGACGAGTGGCACGACTTTATTCCTTTTTATTTATGGTCTGAAAAAACAGGATACACAAACAAATTGACCATTGACCGGAAGGACGTAAATGGCAATTATGGGCCTGACAATTGTAAATGGTCAACTATGAAAGAACAAGCAAACAATAGAACCAACAATGTTTATTTTGAGTGGTTTGGGCAAAAGCACAGTCTTTCAGAATGGAGCGAAATTTTAGGAATTAGAATGAGCATATTGTCATGGAGAATTTACGTAGGAGGTTGGACAATTCAAAGAGCATTTCAGCAACTGCCGAGAAAAAGTAAATTAACAGCATAATCGCCGCATACCGAAATGGTATAGCGGAAATTTTATGCTTATTTTAGGAAAAGAGGTGCAATAGATGCCAACATTAGCCGTAGAGTTCAAAATCACTGACACCGATAGAGCAAAATCAATGCTTTCTGTCCTGACTGATATGATGGGCGACGAAGCAGTGCCCACGGAGTACAAAGAGCGAATCGCTAAACTTCTTTCAAAATGATTGGAGGTGATTGGTTATCTCGCTTGCCACGTAACGGCTGAATAAAATATCTGATTAAATGCGTGGTGCTTAAAATGCACCGCGTTTTTTAATACAAAAATTGCTGACTACGAGCGTAATCGGTAGGACGGCATGAGGTGCAACCTCGTAAAAAAGCGTAGCCGCGAAAGGAATTTTATGGAACGCAAATTTTTAGAAGACCTTGGCCTTGAAAAAGAAGCAATTGACAAAATTATGGCTGAAAACGGTAACGACATTAACGCGCAAAAAAAATTAACCGAAGCAGAAACCGGAAAGCTGACAACAGCAAATGACACCATAAAAGGATTGCAGGACGCTGTAAAGAAATTTGACGGTGTGGACGTTGAAAAGCTAAAAGGCGATATTACCACTCTGCAAACGAAGTATGATACTGACTTAAAGCAGACAAAACGGGATTTTTCGCTTGAAAATCGCCTTATCAAAGAGGGTGCAGTAAATACCAAGGCGGTAAAGGCTTTGCTTGATCTTGATAAAATCAGCCTTGATGGTGACAATCTTATTGGCCTTGATGAACAGCTTAAACCCTTGAAAGAATCAGAAAAATGGGCGTTTGGTACGGTGCAGCAGCCAAACCCGCCCGCCCCGGTAGCAGGAGCGCCGGCACAAGTTGATTTGTCCGCATTGCCGGACGATCAGTATTTCGCAAAAGCATTTGAAACCAAAAAATAATTAAATTAACAGGAGGGCTATTATATGCCTAATACTTTTATTGATGTCAAAAACATTGCACGGCCTGCACTTGTCAGGCTGATTGAAAACCTTGTATTCCCAAATCTGATTTATAAGGACTATTCCAGTCAGTTTGTTGACGGCCTTGGCGCAAAAATTCAGGTCAAAAAGCCTGTTGTTCTCGAAGCAAAAGAATTTGATTCGGCAACCGGAGTTACTGCGCAGGACGTAAAAGAATCCAGCGTAGAAGTCGAACTGAACAAGATTGCAACTGTTGATATTGAAGTAGGCGCGCTTGAGGGCGCTGTTTCTTTTGACGATGCAAACCGCTTGTTCATCGAGCCTGCCGCCGTCGCACTTGCGCAAAAAATCAATTCTGATGGCTTGGACGTTTACAAAGACATTCCATATATCGGCGGTGCTGCTGGAACTACTCCGGACGACTTGACCGACCTTTCCGAAGTTCGCAGAATCTTGAACGCAAACAAAGTGCCGGTCCCGGGCCGTGTTGCAGTGTGGGATACCAATGCAGATGCAAAATTCACAACTATTCCCGCAATTGTGAACGCTGAAAAATCCGGTTCCACTTCCGCATTGCGTGAGGGTTCTATTGGTAGACTGTTCGGACTTGATAACTATATGTCGCAGTCCGTAAAAGCACATACAACCGGAATCACCGCCGCAACCGCAGCGAAAGTCACGAATATTGTAGCCGTAGGTGCAACTACTCTTGACATTTCAGGCACTACCTTAACCGGAAAATTTGTTGCAGGCGATGTTATCACAGTCGGAACCAATTCCTATGTTGTAACCGAAGACAGTGCAGCGGCTGCCGCAAACGCTATTACAGGTATTAAGGTTTATCCTGCATTGCCAGCAATCACAGCCAACACAACTGTAACGCTTGTCGGCTCCCATGTTGCGAATCTTGCTTTCAACCCGAACGCATTCGCATTTGTTACCCGTCCGCTTGTCGCTCCTGCCGGTGTACAGTCTTATGTGACCTCTTACAACGGCGTATCACTCCGCGTAACTCGCGGCTACGATATGAAGTACAAAAAGGAAATGATGAGCATGGATGTTCTGTACGGCTATAAGACCATGTATCCGGAATTGGCCTGCCGCTACTTGGGCTAATGAGTAAGGCGGCAAGCGACGTTCTTGCCGAGTGGGTGAGCCGGGGCTATATAACTTCGGCTCAATCAACCACTGATGCGGCAAAGTATACGTCATATATTAACCAGGGCAAAACCGCAATTCTCGACTATTGCAATCTTCCTCAGAACGTTGTTGACTTTCCGGATGGGCTGTTTTATCCGTGGGTTGAAATCAGTTATTCAATTATGCAGGGCGGCGTATTTCAGCAATCAAGCGGTGCGGTGAAGTCGGTCAGTGAGGGAGATACATCGGTGGTTTTCAATACGGATGTGAACAGAGCAACTATGCCGACGGTTGATTATTCTGCCACGCTGAATAGGTTCCGCCGGTTGTTCTAATGGGGTGATTGAATGAATTTGCCTAATAACGTTATTTCAAGTTGTAAGAAAGTCATGCAGGAGCAATGGAGCGACACAGCAACAGTAACCCGCGAAGTTGATTCAGGGCATACGACGGGAACGGAAACCGTATATGACGGCATTATATGCCACTTATCGCAGACAACGCAGCCTGTGTTAGATACTTCCGGTGTTGCCGCAAAAACTGAATCGGTTTATACCTTGCTTGTGGATACCTCCGTAACTCTGAAATCCGGTGACGCTCTGACAGTGACGCACAACGGGCAGATATTTGAGGGAATTGCGAGCGAACCGTTTAACCGTACTTTTTCAAACAGTGTGAAGGTGTCGGTGACGAAAATATCATGAGTGACATGAATTTTTCTCAATATCGTGCAGCTTTGGTTGAACTCGGTGCTGATCTTGACAACAGTGCAAAAAGAGTTGTTTCTCAAATGGCTGATGTGGGGCTTAAGGTGACAAAGAAGAATACGCCAACAAATCAAGACCCTCATATAGTCGGGGGAACGCTTAAAAAGGGTTGGCATAAAGGTCAAACGCTTAAAGTCGGAAACGGATATGAAAGCAGCTATGCCAATAATGTCTATTATGGCTTGTATGTAAATAACGGCCATAGAATAGTAAACAAATCCGGAGAAACAACGGGATATGTTCAAGGTAAAAGAATGCTTGAGCAAGGCATTGACGAAGCAAAAAGACAGTCGGACACGATTTTCAACAATGAAATCCAGAGAGTAAAGAATAAAGGCGGGTGGTAAATTGCTGTATTTGGACAATATCAAATGGGATAAAGCGTTACAGGCCCGTATGGACGCAAACACGCTGACTATTGCGGACCATGTTTTGCTATCACTTGCGAATTTTACCGCCGCTTTATTCTCCACGATGAAAACTTATATTGGTTCGCAGGTTCAATCGGTTACAAAGCCCGCTGTGTGGGTAAGCTTTTACAGCCAAAAGAACAGCAAAAAATTGATAGATACAGACGAATTTACATTCGGTATTGAAATCACTTATTTGCCCTCGACGGATACAAAAAATGACATGGAAATTAACCATGCCATTTTTTTATTGCTCCAAAACCTTGAAACTCTGCAAAGCGATATAGGCACATTTTCATGTTATGACAAAGATTCGGATATCACGGACGGGCTGGGCCATGTGACTGGAATAGTCGCGGTAGGCGAAATCGCCTTACCGACAGACCCAATTATTAATACAGCAAAGGAGCTGATTATTTGATTACATCAATTTTACCGGGCACGAATGTTGAAGTTGTCGCAGGAGTGCGCGCGACTGAATCAATTGTTACCGGCGTGGTGACAATGCCGCTTACATTGAGTTGGGGCGACACAGTAACCACACTTAAAAAGGGTGACAATCCATTAACCACACTCGGTTATAAGCTGACAGACACCGCTATGAAGCTTATCAATGAGGTTATGAATTACGCCAATAAGCTAATTTTGTACCGTTTAAATACCGGTACAAAGGCAACTGGCACACTCGCAACCGGAATCACGGCCACGGCTAAATATGGCGGATTACGCGGCAATGATATCACTGTAACCATTGAAGCAAGCGATACCAACTGGATTATTAAAACATTCCTTGGCACAACTGAGGTTGATTCGCAAATTATCGCCGCTGTAGCAAATTTCAAAGCAAATGATTTTATCACAATTTCCGGCACAGGCACACTCGCAGCCGTATCGGTCAAGTTGACAGGCGGTGCAGATGGAGTGGCAGCGGATATCAGCACCTACACGGCAGAGATTGCTAAGTACGATTATAACATACTTGTCTGTGCAGACACAGCCAACGCCGCAGCCTTAAAGGATTTTGTCCTGGAGGAACGCGCAAACGGCAGAATGGTTCAAGGCGTTATTAACGGTGTCGCTGCCGATAATAAAGCAATTTATAATTCAACCGTGGGCGGTATTACTCCAAATTATACCTTAACCGCTGCCGAAGCCTGCGCGACAATGGGCGCTATCCTTGCAAAACAGGGCGTTATCGGCGCGGCTACTTATTTCGATGTTATCGGTTGGACGGACGTTAGTCCACGGCTATCAAAAATTCAGCAGGAAACCAAAACACAGGCTGGTGAAATCCTTTTCGTCCATTTGTATGGCGGCGTAAAAGTGCTTTATGATATCAATTCGCTCACAACTTACACAGATGTTGACCCAGAAGATTTTCATAAAGGTTTAGTCGTCCGGACGCTCGACAGATACGCCGCTGATGTTCAAAAGCTGCTTGACACAAGAGCAGTTGGAAAGATTCGTAATAGCTTGACCGGGCGCAATCAGATTAAAGGCATGATCGCTGAAATGACCGTAAGGGATTATCTCAACAACGGTTATATTGAGGACTTTACCGCTGACGACATCACAATTGCAGAGGGCACAGACCGCGACAGCGTGACCGCTACGGTTGGAATTAAAGTAGTCGATACAGTGGACAAAATCAATGTCACCGTGACGGCTCTGTAAGGGGGAATATAAATGTCAAAAGACAGATTACAAGATTATTTTGCTGGGCATGACGGCGCCGGATATGTGACATTAAATGGTTCGATAGTCCCCGCTTTCTCGATTGCAAAAATAACCGCAAAGTTAGAGCCGGTTGTTGAGAATAAGCAACTGCTTGGCACCAATATGACGCAGAATGCCGTCAGAGGCCTTAAAGGCACCGGCGACTTATCTTATTACCACACAACGGATGCGTTCATCAAGGCTATGAGAACCTACAAGAACGGCGGCGCGTTTCCAGATATTAAGATACAGTTTTATTCTGATTCTGCAAGTTCGCAATATGACCGCATCGAGGTAACTTTATCCAACGTCATTTTTGCATCTGTTGGGTTGGGGAGCGTGGACGATAGTTCCAGCGACGCGCAAAAGCTTGACACTTCATTCACATTTGACGATTTCGATTTAGTATAAGGAGCCAATATGAAAAGTTTATCCAGTTTTTTAAATCCAAAGCGCAAACCAAACCTAAAAATCAAGCTTTCCCCTGATTTTGTGGACGAAAAAGGCGAAATTATCGAATGGGAATTGAAGCAGTTAAGTTCAAAAGAGGGACTGAATGTTGATGGCGAGGGATACAAGGAAATCATGACCTCCTATATCGCGGAATCCCTTGTTTATCCTGATCTGCACAACGCGGAACTGCTTAAGGGGCTTTCAGAGCGTGAGGGCCGCACAATTCTGAGTACAAAAGATGCACTGTTGGCGCTCACCAACGACAATGAGTTGGCCGCGCTGATCGAAGCATACAACCATTATAATGAACTGACTACCGATTTTAATGCAAAGGTCGAAGAAGCAAAAAACTGATAAGGCAGGGTGACGACGGATTTTGGAAGTATGCACACGTCGCCCTGCAGAATCACAACATTTTGCCAAGCCAGTACATGGCGTTATCCGTCGCGGACCGGGCCTTTATGCTTGGAAGCGACGTAATTGCAAATGAGGATATAAAAAAGCGGTAGGAATTTTTCGCCCTGCCGCTTAATTATATCATTGCAATCCAATTTGGGCCTTAGCTTCAACTCTGCCGCCTTGAAATGTTATATTTGCATTTGAACCCGCGACACCGTTACCCACCCATGAAATAATAATTGTTTCATACTCACCGGAACCGCTACGTGCCTGCTCTTCACCATACGAACCGATTATTTCGGTCACTTGATCATATGTCATGCCGTTTTTTATTTTATAATACTCAGACAATGACATATCAGGCGAATTAGTCGGGGCGGCGCTTGCGGCAGGCTGAACAACCTCACTGCTCACAATTGTAGCTTCGCTGCTTGCCACAACAGCGTCCGCCTTTACAGCAGGGGATGAATTGCCTGACATTACCTTAACCCCTAACGCTATAATCGCGATAAGAACGATAGCAACAAGAACCCCATGCCGAGATTTATGACCGCTGACCTTTGAACCATAATTTGGCTGAAGGGGTTCGTGAAACTCTTGAACATAAAAGCCGGCTGGGTCGTTATCTTTTGCAAGACATTTTTTACAAACAAAATTATCGTCCTTTTCCAACGGCTCAGCACAACGTCCACACGAACCATATGGGTATGATTCAATTGTCAACTGCTTTGTCTCGTTTTCATCGGCTATTGGCTGTACTGATTGTTTGGTTTCGCTTTCAACCGGCTCCCCACAGTAGCTACAAAACTCACTATCATCCAATATGGCCTTTCCACATTTTCTGCAAAACATAATACTTCCCTCCGATTATGCTGATTTATTTATATTTTAGCACAATAGTAAAATATATCAACAATTATTTATCAATTATTATGTCCATCAAAAGAGGTGAAATCGTGTCAGTAACTTTAGCATCCGTATTTAAATTGACTGACCAGTACACGGCAACTATGCAAAAAATCATACAGTCCTCGGACGCTTACGATAAAAAACAACAGCAAGCACAAAAAGCTACCGAACAATTAAAAAGCAGCATGAAAGGAATAAACAACAGTTCCACGGCTGCGGTTACAGGAGTCGGCGCAATTACGTCTAAAATCACTGGCCTTGTATCGGCCGCTTATCTTGGTAAAAAGGCTGTTGATTTACTTTTTACGGCGGTTAAGGCAGGAGCACAGCAGCAGCTACAGCAAAACACCTTTCAAGCCTTGTTGGGTAACGATAAGGCCGGTACTGCACTTTTTAATTACGTCAATACTTACGCCAAAACTTCCGCGCTCGGCGCATCGGATTTAAATAGTTCCACCACCTCATTTTTGGCATTCACACGTAATATCGATCAAATCGAAAAATTGAATAAATTGACCGAGCGCTTATATGCAAAAGACCCGAATCAAGGTGCAGAGGGCGCAGTTTTCGCAATCAAAGAAGTATTAACAGGACAAACAATGAGCTTGAAAAACCGTTTTAATATGAACGGCGTATCTGCTGAAAAAATACAGGATTTATCCAGCAAGGGAGATATAGCCGGGACAATTGATTATCTTGATAAAGTATTCAATCGGTTCGGGGCTACTCAGAGTGTTGTAGATAAAAACTTTAATAGTCTGGCCATGAGCGCCCAACGCTTCAAAACCAACTTTGTTCAAGGACTGGCGGGAGAAGCAAGCCCAACAGTTCAAAATTTATCTTTGCTCATGCAGCAACTGAATGACGATATGTCCGCCGGAAAGTTTGAACCGTTTTTCAACTTGGTCGCTAACGGCTCAATGGCAATCGGGAATGCAATGAGTTGGGTGGTTCAAAATGCAAATGTTCTAATCCCAGCAATTGGGGGCGTCGTTTCTGCTATCGTAGTGTATAACGGGGCCATGATGTTAGCAAACATGATTACCACTGTAACAGGGGCAACAGTAAGCGCCGTAGCTGGAAACTGGATTGTTGCCGCCGCGCTTATCGCAGGAGCCGCCGCCACAATTGGGATTTCTTCTTCTTTAAACAATCAAAATAACGATTTGAAAAAGAACGCTCTAACATTGGCACAGGCCAAAAACGACTACAATAATTCTCTTAAAAACGCCAACATATCAACAAAAGTCCCTGTTGAAATTTCTAACAAATCTCCTATTTCGGTAAAAGGTCAAGTCGAAATTGAAAAAGAATCTCAAAAGTATATGTTTGACCTTGCCGCACAAAGAGCGCTTGCCACATTTAATATGCAGATGGTAGCTCCGCAAGTGAGCGTCCACGTGGATAACGTGAATAAAACGACTGATCTGCAAGAAGTTTCTGACTATTTAGGCGATTTAGTTTCAGCCAATTCAGGAACGCAAGCACAGGGGGTATATTGATGAGTTATTTCGTGAACTTAGGAGGCGTAAACCTCCATTTGGTTGAATCCGTCAAGACTGATGCAGACCGTGACATTACGGATTATGACGGACTGGGGAGTGGGAAATTTGACGTTCCGGAGAACGCAGGGCTGAAAGAATTTTCTATCAGTTGTGAACTCCGACAAAACGTAAACCCTAAGTACAAAAGTTGGAGCGCATCGGAGCTGTTTAAACAATTCGATGTTTGGCGGGCACGAAAAGACCCGATACGACTTGTTATTACAAGTAGTCAATACCCGGCTGAAAACATTTCGATTCTTGTTATTTTCAAGAGTTATTCTAAAAACGAGAAATTCCCTGGAATAAATGAAACCGAAATTCATTTAAAAGAGCATAAAAACGTAGGAGTAAAGACAACTGGCGTACCTTATGTCACGCGTCCGGGAAAAATTCCGATACCTGCAAAAATAGCAATATCATCTAACTCATCCAAAGGTGGGGGGAAAGGGGTATATCAATTACTCGGCAAGTTAGCGCCTGGATATGGAAACCAAAATGTGCAGCTGCCAAAGGTGTTTTCAGAATTTAAAACAGGAAAGCCAGTTACTAACCCAACTACCATAAAAAATGGAACAACATTAAAAGTAGACAAAATAACAATGCCGTACAAGCCAATTGAGTTGCCAAATGAATCGTGGGTTTACAAGTCCACCTATACAGGGAGCAATTTTTATGACGGGATTGCAAGGTCCGCGTCAAGCACATTTGCAAGCATAGGGTCGGCTATTAGCAAATACATTGATGGTTCAACCCTTATTAGGCGGTGATTAAATGCTTATAGTCAATGGAGAAAATATCTCCGATGTTGCCGTGAACGTCAAATTAAAAGACGAATGGAATAACGGGGCCGGTGTATTTACATTTGAATATCCCACCTATAAAACAAAAATGTACCCGAATGGCTGTGTTGTAACATTTCAAGATGGTAAAGACAATGTATTTTACGGGTACTTATTTTCGGCAGGGCAAGACAATAAAAAATATCAGTGTACTTGCTATGACCAACGGCGCTATTTTAAATCGAGCAACTCTATTATGCGCCCCGTTGGCACTCTGACAGACTTTTTAAGCACAGTCGCATCATCTTGCGGCAACAGAATAAGGCTCGGCATGGTGGACAACACAGCCGTAAAACTCGGTAAGTATCTTTTTGACAACAAAACGCATTTAGATATGGTTTATCAGTCAATACAGGATAATCTTGTTGCTAATGGCTATTGGTATGCGCTACGTGATAATTTCGGCGCGCTTGACCTACGGGATATTGTGGACTTACGACTGCCCCTTGTCGTAGGTGACGGCTCCCTGGCAACCGAATTTGATTATAAAAAATCAATCGATGATGATACTTACAATTATATCAAGATTGCTAAGGACGATGCTGATAAAGGGATACGGTACACCTATGTTGCAGAAGACAGTGCCAATATTAAAAAGTGGGGCAAGCTGATGTTTTACGACAAGATTTCAGCCGGTCTAAATGATCAGCAGCTTGCGTTAATGGCTCGGCAGGTGCTGAAACTTAAAAACCGCGAAACGCAGACTTTGAAATTTAACAACTGTATCGGAGACAATCGCGTGATGGGCGGCAGCGGAATTAAAGTCGTCGTCGCAGAAGCCGGGCTGAATTTGTGGGCGGTGGTCAGCAGCGTAACCCATAGTTACAGTAAATCAAAGCACTTAATGGATTTAGAATTGAAATTTGTGTGGTGATGATATGGATTTAAATACAGCAATTAAAGAAATAGTTAGGGATTACCTCGCAAATGAATCCCTATCTGATCTTGTTTATGGCACATGGGGGGCATCAAGCGTCAAAATTGAAAATAGGCCTTTACCCGTACCGATGGATATGATATCAATCCCAAAGGGCATGACCGTATCAATAGGCGACCGCGTTTCAATGCTGCAAGGTCATAAAGGACAAAAATACGCGGTGATTGGGGTATTACAATGAGCGTTTTAAAAACATACGGAGATAACACGGACTTTCACCCGTCGCTTACCTATCAGATTAAAGACAACCATATTGAGGGAACGATTGACGGTGTTGAGGCGGTTGCACAGGCTATTAACCTGATTTTATCATCTGAGCGGTTCGAGCATGAAATTTACTCCACGGATTACGGAATCGAGACAAAAGACTTAATCGGCGCAGATCGCGAATTTGTCCGGGGCGATCTCGAACGTCGTATCAGTGAAGCGCTGGCCGAAGATGACCGCATCGAGGGGATAGAAGATTTTGCAATCAGCTTTGACCGCGAAAATGCAAACGTCTCCTTCACGGCAAAAACAATATTCGGCGACGTGCCGGAGGAAAGGAGCATAACAATTGGCTGAAAATTATGAATATGAATCATATTTGACGGAAATGCTCGGACGGCTGCCTGATGACTTAGACAAGCGCGAGGGCAGCGTAATTTACAACACTCTTTCGCCGACTGCTTATTTGCTCGCACAGCAAGCTTACATGATCGGCTATCTGACAAGCCTTTTATTTGCGGATACGGCAGAAGCTGAATGGCTTGACCGCGTAACCTCAGACTTTGGAATCGACCGAGAAGCCGCCACATACTCTACGCGACAGATTAACACATTTGATTCGTCCGCTGTGGCTATGGATGTGCCGCTGAACAGCCGATTTGCAATCAATGACGTAACTTTCACGGTTACTGAAAAGATCGCCACAGGGCAATTCAAGGCCACTTGTGAGCAGAGCGGAACACAAGGGAATCTATACAGTGGCGCTATCTTACCGATTGACAATATCAACGGTTTAGGCAGTGCCGTTTTAGTTAGCACGCCTTTAATACCATCACGTGACACGGAAATCGACGACAGCCTGAGAACAAGATTTTACGCAGCTGCGCGGCAATCCCCTTATGGTGGGAATATCGCAGACTACGAAGAAAAAACGCTTGCGGTTGATGGTGTGGGAGCGGTTAAAGTATTTAACGCGGTAGACATGGCCGCTGGACACGTTGGACTAATAATCGGTGATGAACAAGGCAACAAGGCCACTCAGACACTCATAGACACGGTTCAATCACTAATGGGAGTAAACGGCAGCGGTATTGCCCCAATTGGTCATGCGGTCACTGTAGGCACTTCTACGGACCTCACGGTAAATGTATCAGCAGCCGTTAAAATCAAAACCGGCAGCAGCTTCGCGATTGTGCAGCCGATTGTTGTACAAACCATTACCGATTACATAGCAAATATTGGCTTTACTGATGAAACCGTGTTTTACGCAAAGCTTCAGGCAGCAATCCTAAACTGCAATGAAAATATTGTTGATATAGGAACAGTTACCCTTAACGGAGTATCTGCCAACATTGCCTTAACAAAAACTTATGCCGCATATCAAGTGCCGGTTGTCGGAACCGTCACGGTTACGGAGGTAGTTTAATGTTTTACGATGATTCCGCAGACTTTGAAAGCTATCTTCCCGAAAACTTGCAGGGCATTGTTGAAATTTATGCACTGGCCGGAACAATCAACATCGAAGTCGATAAATTATCGGCATTAGTCAAAAGCATGGTCGACAATAAATCCGTTTCAACCGCAGACGAGACAGGCGTTGCGAGGTGGGAAAAGATGCTCGGCGTTAATGCTCCGCTTAATTCCACCTTACAAGCGCGGCGGGATGCTTTAAAGGCTAAGTTAATGAGTAAACCACCTATTAATTTGAACGTCTTAAAAACGATCATACAGGCATATATGGGGCTTGAAGTTGACATATCGGTATCGAATTTTACCATTACCGTGAAATATCGTGGAGAATCTCGCATTGCTGATTTAAACCCGCTCTATGTCACTGCCTATGAAACAATTCCAGCAAATATGTTACTTGATATCTCATATCTCTATCTGATGTGGGATGAACTGGACGCGCAAGCGTTGACGTTTGACACGCTCGACGCTAAGGCACTGACTTTTGATACTTTAGAAAGAGGTGAATGGATTGCCTAATATTACAACGCCCTTTTCTGGAACTGATGGTGCGACAAGGGCAAATTTTAACCTAAAAATTGCAGATATGAACACGCACGGGAATGATACCACCGCCCACGTCACGCAGGAAAAGCAGGATGCGTGGAACGCAAAAGCGAATCTGTCCGATATCCCTTCGTCATTACCCGCTAATGGAGGTACAGCAGCCGACACCACAAATATAACGTCTGCTCTTACACTGTCAACGGCTGCACCTACGGCAACACTCGCGGCGGGTAAGCTGTACGGGGTGTATTGATATGCCGGGATTGTACGCACCGGATGGTGGGGTTAACCGACTGCCTAAAAAGTGGATTACCCCTGTCGGTGGAGTAAATAAAGAACTTAAAGAACTTTACGGAGCGGCAGGTGGGGCAAATCGGAAGGTGTTTACGGCGGGAATAACCATTGGGAGCCTTTCAATAGGCGATAAGGTTAAATATGGAAAAATTTATGGAGACCCGATTATATGGATAGTCGCCGACAAAAACCATTCAGGGTATCCTGCAAATTCCGTTACATTAGTATCACAAAAATTATTAAAATTTTTGCCATATGATGCACGAGAACCTTCAAACCCAGACGGAAATAGAGCCGCTGGGGGAAATGATCGATATGATTATTCTAACGTTAGACACTTTTTAAATTCAAATGCCTCCGCTGGAACATGGTATGCAGCACAGCACACATACGATACGTCTCCCAGTACATCCTATGTGTACAATGGATATAACGCATATAATACAGCACCCGGATTTTTAAACCAATTTACAGCAAAAGAAATATCTGCTTTGTTTGATACTACTTATGACTCAAAAATATTTGAAGCTGGTACCGTATCATTGACAGATAAAATGCTTTTACTGTCTTGTACAGAAATCGGGATATCAAGTGGAGTAGTCGAAGGCAGCAAATTGGCACTTTTTAACAATACATCTTACATAATTGCCAATTCTACAGTAGATGCGGCCACAAATAGCACATTTGTTCCAAAAGAAACCGTAGGGGTAGCATATAATTGGTGGACACGCACACCCGCTATGAGTAGTTCAAGCAATGTTAGACAAATAACAAGTTCTGGTGGGATAACTAATTATAGCAATCTTTATGTTGGTGATACAGGGCTACGCCCAGCATGTAATCTATCCGAAAACGCTTTAGTGTCACAAGATTTAGATTCAGATGGATGTCACATTTTTAATAATTAGGAGGTCTACATATGCAATTAAAACTCAATGACGGCACCACGCTTGATGTGCTGGTCGTCAATGGCAAATCAGTCTATGTTCAGGGCGCACAGCGCGACGCGCTCGAAATCCAATTAGCAAAAGGTAGTATCACAGTAGATGTGCTGGACGCGCTCACCGCAGACAGTACCAAAACAAGCAAACTCACTCTCATTGACGGCGACAGTCAGTATATACACGACAACTATACAATCCGTAAGGAGTGTGCAATAAGATATGTCGAGGAAGCGGGAGAAGACAGAACAATTGTTACACTGGCTCAAAAAACAGACTTTGAAATCCAGTTGGCACAGCAGCAAGCAGCAATTGACGCGCTTACATTAGCTACATTGGGGGTGTAAAAATGTACGATACATTAAAAAGACTCTTTGACACTGGCAGACTTCCGGCGGCAAACCTTAAAAAGGCGGTTGCGCTTAACTGGATTACCGCAGAGCAGTACACGGAGATTACAGGGGAGGCGTATGCAGCATGAGTAAAACGAATTTAGGTTTGGTAGAGTTTTGCAAGCAAGCCCTTGGGTGCGGATATGTCTACGGCACATTCGGCGATATTTGCACAACCGACTTGCTTAACCAGTGTGCAAAACGGTATCCGGCAAACAACTTAGCGGGCGGAGCAATGCGGACACTCGGCAATAAATGGCTTGGAAAATCCGTCACGGATTGCATCGGACTTTTAAAATGGTATATGTTTACGGACAAGTTCGGTGACAATCCGCATAAGGGGTATAACAAGGATTACGATACTTCGGCCAACGGCGCTTTCAACAATGCAACCGAAAAAGGCGTTATCGGTACCATGCCGGAAATCCCCGGATTGTGTCTTCATATGAACGGTCACTTCGGAGTCTACATAGGCGGCGGTTGGGTGATTGAAGCGAGGGGCACATATTACGGAGTAGTCAAAACCCGCTTGTCTGACCGCCCGTGGACATATTGGTTTAAATCACCGTGGATTGAATATGTCAGCGCGGTTCCAGCGGCACGGTGCGACACCACAACCGATATTAAGCTTGCGCTTGGACAGGCATACACCTTTAAAGTGACCAGCGAAGAAACGCCGTCAGTCACCGTTGGCACTTCCGGGGTTGTATCCCTCCTGCCACGGTACAACAGCGGTAATGATAGATACTTTTACCTTGTCGGCATTGGCAAGGCGGCGGGTGATGCAGCGGGCGTGTATGTGAATGGGGCTAAACAGTTTGTTGCCCACATTAAATAAGGGGTATCGGAATGGGTACGATTGAAATTGGCGCGTTGATCGCTATTGCTGGATGTTTTGTTGGGCTGGCCGGGTGGATAGCGGGGCGAGATAAAAAAATATCAACCGATGGAGAGTGGAAAGGCACCGTCAACACCAAATTAGATGACATTAAGCAAAGCGTGTCCGGAACAAGCGTGGAACTATCAAAAATTAACGAGGCGCTTACCTGTCACTCCGAAAGGCTTATTGCGGTGGAGGCATCTGCAAAGCAAGCGCATCACAGGATTGATGAAATGGTCAGCGATAAAAAATAAAATGCCGAAAGGCAGAAAGAGGTACATATGAATAATTTAGTAATCTTAGCAATCATCGTAGCGGCTGTTGTGGGCTTTGTTTTGGCAACAGTGGTATTTATCCCATTGCTCCATAAAAAGGGCGTGGACACGCAGCAGATCATCGACAAGGTGCAGGATGGGCTAACATCGGCCAACACTATTGTTGATGGTGTTCAAGCAGCTTTACCCGATCTTCCCGGCGTTGTGCTGATTGACAAAATTATTGGGCTGGCTCAGACGGGGGTTAACGCAGCGGAGCAACTTAACAAATCCTCGCAGCTTGATAAAGATCAGCGCAAAGCCACGGCGGTTCAATTGGTTAAAGATTGCTTGACTGCTGCCAATGTAGAGATCACACCGGATGTTGAAAAGATCATTGATGGCTGTGTGGAGGCCGCTGTATTCGCACTGCCTAAGACAAACGCAATCGCAGCATAACCGAATAGACAAAAATAGGCCGCATCGGATTAATTTCCGGTGCGGCTTTTTTATTTATCCAATTCATTTATGATACTTTGTACTGATTCAATTTCATTTTCCCAATACCGGACGATTGATTCTTTGGTTTGCGGTTCTCCGATTCCGCACGAATAATCGTAATTATCATCAGGTAGTTTTTGCGCATCATTAAGCACATTCTGATAAAAAGCAATTGCACTGCCTAAATGATACCTGATTTTTAAACTCAAATCTTTGTCCATATTATCCTTTCTGCCCGATTTATCCGTCGGGCGGCGGATTAGGCTAAGTCTATTGCTACATACCCATGATAATAATACACGGCGGTGACAACTTTATTTAACAATTCCTTTGGAACATCTTCTTTACTGCCATCATAAAGACATTTCATCGTTTCTGAATCAGACAAGAAGATTCTGCATCCTTTTATTAGCCCGGTTAAGTTAATTTCTAAGCCATTTCTTTTCATGATACTGCCGCCCCTCTCTGCCGGGATTAGCCGCCCAGCTCGGCGTGTGGTGTTATTCAGTTACAAGCGTAAAATAATTGTCAATAACCACTTTGTCTCCCGGATTAACTTCATCCGTGTACTTTGTTGTAAAACCTCTTACGCTGTTATCCTTAACGCTCCATGTGTTTATGACCAATGCTTTTAATTCACTGATTGATATTGTTTTCATCCCGTTCGCCCTCCGTTTGATTTATTTCATGCTCTTATTATAGTACACGATATCATGCATATCAATTGGTAAATGCTACAAACATGATATCATGTATTTGTATAATATATACATGGTATCGTGTATCAACATATGATATACTGTTTTGGGGTGATAAAATGACATCAAAAGCAAAATTAGAAGCGAATGAGCGGTGGAACAAAAAGCAAGATAGCTTTCTTTTACGACTTCCAAAGGGCAACAAGGACAAACTCGATGCTTTTATAAAATCCATCTGTCCAGATAAAAGCCGAAACCAATTTATCAACGAAGCCATAGAGCAAAAGATGCAATGGGAGCAGGAACATTACGATAAGTTACCTGATGCAAAGAAATTCTATAGATCAGAAGAGGGCAGAGCTGCAATTGAAAAGCTGGCGCAAAAATAAAAGCCCACACCGAAGCATGAGCCTACATTAACAATCTAATAGACAAACCAATGCCCGCCGATGATTAAACCGGCGGGCTTTATTCTTCTATCGCGTACACACCTTGCTCTGTCCTAAAAAACCTATACCCATCAAATGCACCGATGAATTTGCACGGTGTGGGAATATCTTTTATGTTGCGCACCAACATGGCAGAGCCAACAGGCCAAACATCAATTGTCATATGACCACCCTCAATGATATAAAAATGCCCTATACTTCTTGCACAGTATAGGGCTTTAACGAATGGAGAACGCATGGAAAACGTTCAACATATTTATTATAGTATGTTTGTTCTCAATGCCAAGATTCAAGACTTGAAAATCTTTTAAAACTGTGATATATTAATTTTAGTTAATCCGGTACCGGTGTCGTACAAATGTCGTAAAGTGGTCTGAATACCGCATCATATATGATAATTTTATTGACTACGAATCAAGAGGTCGCGGGTTCGAATCCCTCCGGGCGCACCAAAAATAAGGACAGGGCTTTTGCCCCTGTCCTTTATTTTTTGTCTGCCAAGAGGTGAGCACCCGGGTGCACCAATTAGGATAATTATATATTTAGTAAAACGAAGTACATAATTATTTGATAACACAAGTTAGAAATCTTCTGCTACCAAATAATTTATTGGTTTCACAGAGGATTGTATTCACAATCACAGGAGAAGAATATTTCTCCTTCCAGGTTCTCTGAAAGCTGCCCCCAGTACAGTGACGTTGGCCGGGCAGAAGTATATTATCTCTTGTTGGGATCATCGCTCAGCATGCAGTATATCGCAAAAGCGCCTGTGCTGGCTTTGCAGGTTCTTATGTGTCGCCCCACAACATGAAAAGTATTTGTGTTACACTATAATTTCTTCAATCGTTCCAGCGGTTGGCTGAAATATTTTTCAAAGAGCGCCAACCTCGCGCGGTGATGAATCACTTTAAGAGGTACATAATGTTGAACATTGTGGAAGTCTGGTTGCCTGTGGATGCTTATTTTTCATTTAAAAAATTAATTACAATAAAGAATTTGGTAACTTGCAAGTTTTTTGCTATTATGACTGGGCTGGATTTCTCAGGCCTTTTTATTTTGCCCGAATGGCCTTAAGTGCTTCATTCTCTGGTATCTTAATTTCCATATTTATTGGGAGCGTTAACTGTTGATTTTTACGTTTAAATTTGTTATTCTCTAAGAGCTTTAATGTTTGTTTCAAAAGCAAAAAATCAAGGCAGACAACACTTTTTGTGCTATTTGCCTTGATTTTTATTTTGAGAAAGATTCCTGGATCAGTTTATTGGAAGCAATCAGGAAAAGAAAATTTCACTTACAAAATAGAAACTCTTCCATTTTATCTTGACATTATTGTTTCAATGAAAACCGATATCAACATGAACTACGGCACACATTGGCGACTTTGTTAAATAATAAAGGAATTGAAGTGTTTTACATTAACCATGTTTTGCCTGGTGCGGTTTTGATATGTTGGACGTACGCTATGTAAAACTCAGGTATTCACAGATCATATTTATATATTAGTGAGTATACCTCAAAACATCAGAGCACAATTCTTGGAATATCTCGGTGGGAACAAGGATTGAAATTCTCATCCATCAATTTTTCCAGTAAAGTGGCAAACAGGGTGTTGGCCCAGGCAAACCAAGGTCTGGAGTAGTGTTCCGGTGCATTCGGATCAAAAGATTCATGCATCAGGTTGGTTCCAGCATGCGTTTCCGCCAGCATCGTGAGACATCCGCAAATTTCCTCTTCATTTTGCGAAGTGATGGCCTGCATAATAAGGGCGATTGGCCAGATATATCCTTTTTCTGTATGCGGACTGCCTATCCCGTGGGCATACCGGCCCTGATAATAAAAAGGGTTCTCAGAGGAGAGAATAAATCTTCTTGTATTCTGGTAAAGAGTGTCATCAACGCTGCAGTATTCCAAGTATGGCATCGCAAGCAGACTGGGAGAATTTGCGTCGTCCATCAAAAGATAGTTTCCCGTGCCGTCTGTTTCATAGGCATAAATCT
>Ga0183100_1000090_pt2 | contig 43395 bp, 38 predicted proteins | sample Biomet2_FD_127789 | JGI IMG/M metagenome (GOLD analysis project Ga0183100, IMG submission 127789) | Microbial communities from bioreactor (seeded with anoxic lake sediment) at LBNL, California, USA - Biofuel metagenome 2 | ecosystem: Engineered > Bioreactor > Anaerobic > Unclassified ... | reverse complement strand
CGGCTGCTGCGGCGCGCGCGGCATTCCGCCCTGCTGAGGCTGCGCAGCACGCGGCATTCCACCGCCCTGCGGGGGCGGGTTGCCGTAATTTCCGCGCGGCTGCCGCGGCTGGCGGGGGTGGCTGCGGCGGGCGGGGCGGTGCTGCTGGCCATCCGGTTCGTGCTGGCAGTGGTGGTGAAAAAGCTGGCGGCGTCGCCTTACGACATATCCCCCGCGGGCATATGGGACAACCTGCTGTGGCTTCTGCCGTGTCTTCTGGGGCAGGAAATGACGCGGGCCTACGCCCTGGGCAACATCCGCTGCCGCCCTCCCAGACAGCGGGCCTTTTGGACGGCGGCGGTATATGTGCTTTTGCTGGCGGCCAAATTTCCCTGGGCCCGTTGTGCCGCCGTGCAAAGCGTGCCGGATGCGTTTTTACTGCTGGGCCAGTATCTGCTACCCCTTGCGGCGCAGGGTATGGTGCTGATGGTGCTGGCCGCTGAAGGCGGTGCCGGCGCGGCGGTGGCCTATGCGGCCATCCCCGTCGTTTTTGAAAAAATGTTCCCCTTTTTGCCGTCTCTGCCCTGGCTGGCGGAGACGGCGGTGGGAACGGCTTTCCCGGTGGCGCTGGCTCTCTACATCCGTTCGGTTGGCACTGCCCCACCGGCGCGGCGGGCAAGACCCGGTTCCACGGCCGTGCTGGCAATGGCACTGTGCCTGCTGGTGGGCGTCAGCTGGTTCAGCGCGGGGGTCTTCCCTGTACGTCCGCTGGTGGTGCTTACCGGCAGCATGGAGCCGGGCATTATGCCGGGGGATGTGGTGCTGGTGCGCCGCTTTACCGGAGAGGAGGAGATCAGCGCGCTGACGGTGGGCGATGTGATCAACTTCCAAAGAGAGGATATCAACATCACTCACCGCATTGCCGATGTTAAAAGGGACAGCGCCGACAATCTAACCTTTTATACCAAGGGCGACAACAATGAGAGCCGGGACAGCCAGGCGCTGAGCCCCAACGATATCAACGGCATCGTGGTTCGTGTGATCCCCAAGGTGGGGTGGCCGGTGCTGCTGCTGTGGAGTGGGCGCAGTACCCCGGCAGGCGTAGAAACGGGAAGCTGAAAAGGAGGAAACGGTATGAAAAAAGGCATTCGCCGGTGGGGACTGCCCCGGTGGGGCCGTCTGGCCGGCGCGGCTGTATGCGTGCTGGCGCTGTGCCTTTGCGTGATAGAGGCGGTGCGTGTGCTACCGGGCCGAAAGACGGTACAGGACGTTTTTGGCTACGGCTACTCTGTCACGGCGGAGGGCAGCGCCGTGAGCCTGCTGGCGGACAACGACATCTATCCCGATGGAAAGATCCTCATGGGACAGCTGTGCCCCTACGCGCTGACCACCGCGGTCACGGCAGAGGTATCCGCCGCCTATCACGGTACCCAGGAGGTGTCGGGCCTGGCGGGGCGCTATCAGACGGAGGTGGTGGTGGCCGGGGCGCTTGAGAGCGACACCGGCAGCATACCGGTGTATGAAAAGCATTTCCCCCTGCAAAGCGGCGACATTCCCACGGAGGGCAGCGGTGCTGCCGTGACAGTGCGTCTGGCGCTGGATCCGGCCGTTTACATTGCCGCCGCCGACGCGGCGGTCACGACATTGGGAACCAATCCCACCCGCAGCGTTACGCTGGTCTTCTCCGGCCGCTTTACCGCCCGGACGGACTGGGGCGAGGTGGATGAGCCCTTTTCCTGGACGCTGCTGCTGCCCTCCTCCCGCACAACGCCCCTCTATACCCTCACCGCCAGCGCGCCCACCTCTGTGCAGCGCAGCCTGACGACCCGGCAGGAGAGCCGCCAGAGCCCGGCACCAGCCGCGGCGGCGGGCGTGATCGCGGCCGCCTTTCTCAGCGGCGGCGGGCTGTGGATTTTTTTAAAACTGACCCGTCCGCTGACGCCGGAGGAGACCTTTCGCGCCCTCCGGCGGCACCTGCTGCGTCTTTACGGCGGGCGCATGGTGTGCCTGGCGGAGCGGCCTGCCATCTCTCCGGAAACGGAGTGGCTGGTGAAAAATTTACAGCAGCTTGCCTTTTTAGCGGAAGAACAGCACCTGCCGGTTTTTTATACGGCGGATGAAGAGGGCCTGCCCCGGGACGGTTTCTTTTTTGTGCCCTGCGGCGGGTGGATTTATACCACTGCCGTCTACCCGCCGGGGGAGGAAACTACCCCCAAAGAGGTAGAGGAAATGGGCCTTGAGGAGCAAAAAGAAGGGACCGTCCGGGGGATTTGAAAATACGGTTTTCCGTCTATACTGGGAAGTGTTAGCGGCAATGACCGCTAAAATTTTTTCAAAAAATAGGGAGGCAGATTGCGTGAAACGTAAATGGAGTACCCTGCTGGCAGGTACGCTGGCACTGATGATGGTCCTGGTGGGCACAGGCTACGCCTACTGGACAGACACACTGCACGTGACAACCAAGGCCACCACCGGTGAGCTGGACGTAACCTTTATGGATCTGGGGCTGTACGCGCAGTACAAGAATGAGACCGGCAGAGGCCAGTGGAGCATCATCGACGGTATCCAGGACGCGAACGTCCATACCACCGACGGCTATGTGGCCAGCGATTATTTCGCCGATAACGACCACAACGCCATTGGCAACGGCAACATCGGCCTCTACAAGAAGAGCGCCGAACCTTACAACAGCATTGACTTCAGCGCCAAGCTGGTGGACGCTGCCCAGATCGGCAAGAACATCAACGGCTATGCCAAGACCGACAACGGCAGCGATTCCATCGCCATCACTCTGGATCAGATGTATCCCGGCTATGCACAGGCCTTCCGCTCCGACATCGTGAACCTGGGCACCATGGCCGCCCGTCTGAGCGACATCCAGTTCACCACCTCCGCCGCCGGCGATAAGGCCGTCACGGATGAACTGAGAAATATGCTGGGCGTGGCTGTGTATATCGACAAGGAGACCAACGGCAACACCAACGCCGAGACCTTCAAACTGGCCAACGCGGTAGGCGCGGAGAACTGCTTCACCATGGGCGGCGTCGACTTTGTGCGTCTTGCCGCGCTGGAAGATGAGACCGTTCGCGCCGCGCTGACGCAGGCGGTGGAAGATGGCCTGCTTCTGGCGAAGCCCGAAGGCATGTATCGCATGGATCTGTTTTATGCCATCGGCATGGATCCTGACGCCGCCGGCGTATACACCACCGGCACCAGCGCTGACATGCGCGCCGCCAGAGGTGTGGATGACAGCAACACCGAGAACAAGGGCATCACCATCACCATGAATCTGCTGTGGAATCAGTTCAATAAGGACGTTCCTACCGAGGATCAGGCACCGACCAACATTCTGGAAAACCAGAACGCGTAAATAACAATAAGGCGTCCGGCACGAGCCGGACGCCTTATTGTTATTGGGGGGTGCCTTTTTGCTTTTGGAACAGGGTGAAAACGCCGGCGCACAGCAGAAAAAGACCAAAGGGCTTTCGCAAAAGCTCCGTGTCAACCGCCGTGGCCAGCAGAGAACAGGCTATGGCGCTGACGGTGCCCCAGGGGATGGCCCGGCGCAGCACCTCTTTTTCCAGCAGACCGTTTTTTCGGTGGAACAGGAGAGAAACGCCGGCGGTGGGGAGAAAATAGAGAAGGTTGATTCCCTGGGCGGTGCGCTGATCCACGCCTAAAAAAAGCGTCATGCACAAAAGCAGCAGCGTTCCGCCGCCCACGCCCCAGGCGGAAAGAATCCCTGTGGCAAAACCGATGAGCAGAGGCAGTAGAAAGGTTTTCACAGCAGATACCGCACGCCGCCATAGAGCAGGAAGGCGGCAAAGATTCGGCGCAGCCACACATTGGGCACTCGGGTAAAGATCTTTCCCCCCACCAGTCCCCCCGCGAGACCGCCCACCAGATAGGGCAGCGCCGCCAGAAGGTCCAGACCTGTCCGCAAGCCGTACACCACGGCGGACACCACGCAAAAGGGGAGGATCACAGCCACGCAGGAGGCGTAGGCCTTTTTGGTTTCCACATGGCACCAGTTTTTCAGCATCAGCAGCAGAGGCATACCGCCCCCTCCGCCGAAGAGCCCGTTGACCGCCCCTGCCGCCAATCCGCTCAGCGCCAATTTGTCCCTGTCTTTCATGTCGCCGCCTCCTTTCACTATGTACCCCGCGCCGCCGAGAAAAAAGGCAGCGCGGGGCAAAACCGCCGAATAAAAGTTACTGCTTCTGGAAGCTCTGACAGTCAGTGCACTGATCCATGGTGGGATTCTGCTCATGTGTGCCTACGCGAATGCTGTTAAGACCGCAGTAGTTCACATCCTGGCAATGGTGCTTGCAGTTGGTGACTTCACACTCGATAGCGGAGTTGGGGGTGCAGCCGCACCCGTCATTGGTACAACCTTTGGACATATTCAATTCCTCCTGCTGATAATAAAATGGGACTTTCGCCCGGAAATAGTTTGCCCGGCGGATCGGGGAGTATGCAAAAAAAGCAGGCGGAAGCAATTCCGCCTGCTTTTGAACGCTTATTTGTATTTTTTTATGGATTGCCCCACATACGATCCCAGTGATCTGTCTTTTTGAGAAAATGGAAGACCAGAACGGCGATGCCGCAGAAAAAAATGCCGGAGACCAGAAAGGACAAGAGGATGATCCACAGATTCTGTACCAGCTGCTGCCCCTGTACCAGATGATTCAGCGCCAGACCGCCGAGACACGCCACAAAGCAAAACAGCCCGTTAAAGATGACAAACAACCAATTTTTCATATGCATAGTATGCCTCCTTACTTCACCATAAGCCAATAGGAACGGTATACGACGGGCAGATTCTTTCTCCTTTGCTGCTGCTTCGCGCTGGGAAGTGATTGCCGATCTTCTGATATTAGATTACTATGAAACCGCAGGGCAGTCAATTACAAACAGGCCACAGAATCGGTTACAAAAAATGAAAAATCCCGGTACTTTTTGAAACTATTTGTATAGCTTCAAAAAGTACCGGGGGAAAAGCCTGTCCGGCCCAGCGTCTGTCAGATGCCCAAAAGCCAGGAGGCAAAGCGGAAGTAGATCAAAAGCGAGGTGGCATCTACGATGGTGGAAATGAAGGGACTGGCCATCACCGCCGGGTCAAGACCGATCTTTTCGGCCAGCAGCGGCAGGCTGCATCCCACAAACTTGGCAAAGACCACCACAAAAACGATCGTCAGGCCCACCACCAGGCACACCTCCGGCGTGACAGCCGCGTTGCCCAGCACCAGCCGGTCAAACAGCAGCATTTTAAAAAAGTTGGCGCCGCCCAGACACACGCCGCACAAAAAGGATACCCGCAGCTCCTTCCACATGACACGGAAGATGTCCGAAAAGTCCACCTCGTCCAGCGACAGCGCGCGGATCACCGCCACGGAGGCCTGGGTGCCGGAGTTGCCGCCGGTGCCGGAGAGCATGGGAATATAGGCGTTAAGCACCAGACACGCCGAAAGAGCGCTTTCATAGTGGTTGAGAATCATGCCGGTAAAAGTGGCCGAGAGCATCAGAATCATCAGCCACGGCAGCCGGGCCTTCCAGGTCTCCAGCACACCGGAGCGCAGGTAAGGCTTGCCGGAAGGAGAGATGGCCGCCATCTTTTCCATGTCCTCGGTGGCCTCTTCCTGGATAACGTCCATGGCGTCGTCCACGGTGACGATGCCCACCAGACGGTTTTCCATGTCTACCACGGGAATGGCAATAAAGTCGTATTTGCTCAGGGCCTGGGCCACGTCTTCCTTGTCCGTCAGTGTGCTGGTGGAGATCACGTTTGCATCCATGATAGCCCCGATCAGATCCTCTTCATCCGCCAGAAGGAGATCCCTGATGGCCAGCACGCCCAGCAGCCGCCGCTGTTTGTCCGTGACATAGAGAATGTTGATGGTCTCCATGTCGCCGCCCACACGCCGGATGCGTTTAAAGGCGTCCGACACCGTCACGTCTTTTTTCAGGGAGAGAAATTCCATGGTCATAATGGAACCGGCGGAATCCTCGGGATATTTCAGAATTTCGTTGATGGACTTTCGCATTTCGGGCGTGGCTTTGTCCAGAATGCGGATCACCACGTTGGCAGGCATTTCCTCCACCAGGTCCGCCGCGTCGTCCAGATACAGCTCGTCCAGCACTTCTTTGAGCTCGGTATTGGAAAAGCCGTTGATGAGCATTTCCTGTGATGCCGGCTCCAGCTCCACGAAGACCTCCGCCGCCAGCTCCTTTGGCAGCAGACGGTACAGCATGGGCATATACGCCTCGCCCAGCTCTTCCAGTAAGAGGGCGATATCGGCGCCCGCCATGGGGGAGAGAAGGTCGCGCAGCTGGGCATACCGCTTCCGGGACACCAAATCTTTGATCTGGGCCAGATAAGAATTGACTTCCTCGTCATACTCGAACACGAAACGCCCTCCTCTCCAAGTATAAAAAATCCCGCAACAGATACCGGCGGCATCCTTGCGGAACTTCCCGGAAAGGCCAGACACAGTGGCCTGACTACCGTTACAAGCTTTAGCATCGCTGGGTGGTGAAACTGCGTTAGATGACACCTTGTTTTCGATATCACCTGTTCAAACCCTCTCATGGTGTCTCCACCACTTCGCGGCAGCAGTCCATATCCCCGCGGTAGCCTTACCTACCGGACATTTGTATATTTCTTTTATAGTATGATAATTTTTTCCAGCTGTCAATACTTTGTTCGTCTCAAGAACCGTTGGGCGGCAATCACTTTCAGGAAAATTAATCGTTGCAAAAAATATTTAATATGGTAGAATAATTCTTAGGTCGTAAAAAACAGGAACGGTCCGACAGGAGAAGGAGAACACCTCCGCTCAAGAGGGAACGGCGGGCGAAAGGGCGTTGACAGGACTGCCCTTGAAAGGATGAAGTAAGATCCATGGGCATACACGACGGTCACAGACATCGGAAAAGAGAGCAGTTTCTGAGAAATGGGCTGGACGGTTTTGCCGACCACGAAACCCTGGAGCTGCTTTTGTTTTATGCCATTCCCCGAAAAGACACCAACGAGCTGGCACACAATCTGCTGGAATATTTCGGCTCATTGCGGGCAGTGCTTTCGGCGCCGGCGGAGGAATTGGAGCGCTGGCCCTGCATCGGCGAAAACGCGGCGGCGCTTTTGAAGCTGGTGCCGGCCATTTACCAGCGCAGCCAGACACCCGCCGAGGAAGAGCAGATCCTTAATTCTGTGGAAAATACGGGCCGTTTTTTTATGCGCGTTTTTCAAGGCGCCACAAGAGAAGTGCTTTTGCAGGCCTGCCTGGATGCCAAGGGCCGGGTTCTGTGCTGCAAAAAGCTGTCGGAGGGCGGCGTCAATCAAGCCACCACCAACATCCGAACCATTATGGAAAACGCTATTTTCAGCGGCGCCAGCGGAGTGATCTTGTCCCATAATCACCCCAGCGGCATTGCCCTGCCCTCGCGGGAGGACGTGACCATGACGCTGCAGGTGCGAAACGCCTTGCAGACAGTGGATGTGGAGCTGGTGGATCATGTGATCGTGGCGGACAACGACTTTGTTTCCATGGCCGCCAACGGAACGCTTTTTTTGGGCGGCAGCAGCGATGCTTACTCCGTTTTTTGAGGATAGAACCGCAAAACGCGCACGGCTGGGGGCGAACACCCCTTGCCGTGTGTTTTTATACCAAAAGACGGGCAAAAAAATGAGGAAATATCAAAGAAAATACGGCAAAACATATATTTACTTCCTTTGGATTTATGGTAAAATATAAGATTGACGTGATATATTCTGCCTTGGAGAAAGGCACTTGAAAACAGGAGGTACGATATGGGAGAATTTAAAGTTGTGTCGCCGTATCAGCCCTCCGGTGACCAGCCGGAGGCCATTGACAAGCTGGCGTCCGGCATTGAAAATGGGTTGAGAGAACAGGTGCTGCTGGGCGTGACCGGCAGCGGCAAGACCTACACCATGGCCAAGGTCATCGAACGGGTGCAGCGGCCCACGCTGGTGCTGGCCCACAACAAAACCCTGGCGGCCCAGCTGTGCGCCGAGTTCCGGGAGTTTTTCCCCGACAACGCGGTGGAGTATTTTGTCTCCTACTACGACTACTATCAGCCGGAGGCGTATATCCCCCACACCGACACCTACATCGCCAAGGACGCCGCCACCAACGAGGAGATCGACCGGCTGCGGCTTTCGGCCACCTTCTCGCTTCTGGAGCGGCGGGACGTGATCGTGGTGGCCTCGGTGTCTTGCATTTACGGACTGGGCGAGCCGGAGGACTTTGCCAAAATGGCGGTGTCCTTGCGGACAGGGACAGAGTGCAGCCGGGAGGTGCTGCTCAAAAAACTGGTGGAGAGCCGCTATGAGCGCAACGACATCTCCTTCGAGCGCAATATGTTCCGGGTGCGGGGCGACACGGTGGAGGTCTATCCCGCCTACTACAAGGGCCGGGCCGTTCGCATCGAGTTTTTCGGCGACGAGATTGACCGCATCAGCGAGTTCGACCCGGTGACAGGCATGGCCAACAAGGTGCTGTCCCATGTGGTGATCTACCCGGCGTCCCATTATGTGACTACCCAGGACAAGATGGACCAGGCCATCGGCGAGATCAAACAGGAGCTGGAAGAGCAGGTCCGGGTCTTTACGGACAACAATCAGCTGGTGGAGGCCCAGCGCATCCGCCAGCGCACTGAATACGACATGGAGATGATGACAGAGCTGGGCTACTGCACCGGCATCGAGAACTATTCCCGTGTCATCTCCGGGCGGCCGGTGGGCAGTCCGCCCATGACGCTGCTGGACTTTTTCCCCGACGACTTTTTGCTCTTCGTGGACGAGTCCCATGTGACGCTGCCGCAGGTCCACGCCATGTACAACGGCGACCACGCGCGAAAGGAATCACTGGTGCAGTACGGCTTTCGCCTGCCCTGCGCCTTTGATAACCGGCCGCTGCGGTTTGAGGAATTTGAAGAGCGGTTCCATCAGGCGGTGTTTGTCTCCGCCACGCCCGGCGAGTACGAGCGGCAAAACGCCGACCAAATCGCCGAGCAGCTGATTCGCCCCACGGGCTTGCTAGACCCCAAGGTGGAGGTGCGGCCCGTCACCGGGCAGATCGATGATCTCATGGACGAGATCCACGCCCGGGCGGAGCGGAATGAGCGGGTACTGGTGACCACGCTGACCAAGAAAATGGCGGAGGATCTCACCGACTATCTGAAAAATCACGGTATTCGGGTGCGGTATATGCACAGCGACGTGGTGACGCTGGAACGGATGGAGCTGATCCGCGACCTGCGGCTGGGCGAGTTCGACGTGCTGGTGGGCATCAACCTGCTGCGGGAGGGACTGGATTTGCCGGAGGTGTCGTTGGTGGCCATTCTGGATGCAGATAAAGAGGGCTTCCTCCGCAGTGAGACCAGCCTCATCCAGACCATCGGCCGGGCGGCCCGGAACGCCGAGGGCCTGGTGATCCTCTACGGCGACAGAATGACGCCCTCCATGAAGGCGGCTATCAGCGAGACGGAACGCCGCCGGGAAAAGCAGGACGCTTACAACAAGGCCCACGGCATTATCCCCCAGACCATTCGCAAGGAAGTGCGGGAGGTGCTGGAGATCTCCCGCTCCGCCGAGGAGGGCCGGAAGAAGTCCCGGGGCAAGCTGTCGGACAAGGAGCGGGAGGAGACCATCGCCCGGCTGGAAAAGGAAATGAAAGAGGCGTCCAAGATGCTGGAGTTCGAGTACGCGGCGTTGCTGCGTGACCAGATCATCGAGCTGAGAGATACATCAAAATAGTGACAGAATTACTTTATAGTGACAGAATTACTTTTTTTGAAACCTCTGCGCCGCGCCACTGTGCAGGAAGAGCTGTAAGGCAGTGAAGCTGCTGACAGCTTCTATAGCAAAGCGTCACAGCGCTTCCGGCTCCCCCGTCAGGGGCGAAAGCCGCGGTATTTTTCTGACGCGCATGTCGTCAGAAAAATAATATACTTTAAAAAAGAGAAACTTTATGAAAAAATACGCATTCTATTTCTGTGTCATTGTGGGCGCGTCGCTGTGGGGCTTTATCGGGCTCTTTACCCGGCAGCTGGCCGCGGCGGGTGTGTCCGTGATGAATATCGTGACCATCCGCAACTTCGGCGGCATGGCGCTGCTGGTGCTGATCTTTCTTGTCAAAGACCGCAGCGTCTTTCAAATCCAATGGAAGCACCTGCCCATCTTTCTGGGAACGGGCCTCATCAGCGTATTGAGCCTGGCGTGGTGCTATTTCAGCTGTCAGCAGATCTGCTCTTTGGCGGTGGCCGGCATTTTGCTGTATCTGGCGCCGTCCTTCGTGGTGCTGATGAGCGCTGTCTTGTGGAAAGAACCGCTGACCAAACGGAAGATCGCCGCGCTGGTGTTGGCCCTCGCGGGCTGTGCGCTGGTCAGCGGCGTCATCGGCGGCCGCTTTGACATCTCGCTCAAGGGCTTTTTGCTGGGTGTGGGCGCCGGGTTTTCCTACGCCACCTACACCGTCTTCGCCCACTACGCCTTGCAGCACTATGGCTCCTACACGCTGATCGTCTGGACGTTCATCGTCTCGGGCATCGGATCGCTCCTGTTTCTCCAGCCCGCCGGCATGGCTCAGGCCTTTACACAGCCCGGCGCTCTATGGGCCATGGCGGGGCTGGTGGTGATCGCCACGGTGCTGCCCTACCTCTTCTACACACGGGGCCTTACCGGTGTGGAGGGCGGAAAAGCTTCCATTATAGCCAGTGTGGAGCCGGTGGTGGCGTCGCTGATCGGTATTTTTGTGTTTCATGAAACGCCCACCCTTTGGGTGGTGCTGGGCATTGCCTGTGTGCTGAGCGGCGTGGTGCTGCTGGCAAGGGAGGAGACTTAACATGGCAAAGAATAAAGAGGAAAAAACCAATGTGATGCGCCTTTTGGAGCAAAAGGGGATCGCCTATACACCCCACACCTACCCCCACGGGGAGGGAGACCCCACCGACGGGGTGTCCGTGGCGGTGTCGCTTGGGCAGGACCCGGCCCGTGTGTTCAAGACACTGGTGACCCGGGGCGCATTCGGCGGCTTTTATGTGTTCGACATTCCGGCGGCGGAAAACCTGGATCTGAAAAAGGCCGCCAGGGCCGTGGGCGAGAAGTCCGTGGCCATGATCGCCCAGAAGGAGCTGCTGCCGCTGACAGGCTACGTTCACGGCGGATGCAGCCCGTTGGGCATGAAAAAGCAGTTTCCCATCGTGTTCCATGAGACGGCGGGAAGTTTTGACACCGTGCTGGTGTCGGCGGGGAAGATCGGCTTTCAGGTGGAGTGCCGTCCCGGCGACCTCTTGAAGCTCCTGGGGGCCAAAACCGCCGACCTAATCGTAAATGAGTAAGAATTAAAGGACAGCAGATCATGCAAGATAAAATTTTCATCAAAGGCGCCCGAGAAAACAACTTAAAAAACATTGACGTGACCATCCCACGGGACAAGTTGGTGGTGCTGACGGGACTTTCCGGCTCCGGCAAGTCGTCGCTGGCCTTCGACACCATCTATGCCGAGGGGCAGCGGCGGTATGTGGAGTCTTTGAGCTCCTACGCCCGGATGTTCCTGGGCCAGATGGACAAGCCCGACGTGGACTATATCGACGGCCTGTCCCCCGCCATCTCCATCGACCAGAAGACAACCTCCAAGAATCCCCGCTCCACCGTGGGAACAGTGACGGAGATCTACGATTATCTGCGCCTTTTGTGGGCGCGGGTGGGAACGCCCCACTGCCCCAAGTGCGGCAAGGAGATCAAACAGCAGACCGTGGATCAGATCATCGACCAGATCATGACGCTGCCGGAGGGCACCCGCATCCAGATTCTGGCGCCGGTGGTACGCGCCCGGAAGGGCGAACACACCAAGGTCTTTGACGACGCCCGCCGCTCCGGCTACGTCCGGGTGCGGGTGGACGGCAATCTTTACGACCTGACGGAAGAGATTCAGCTGGAAAAAAACAAAAAGCACCAGATTGAGATCATCGTGGACCGGCTCATCGTCCGGCCCGACATGGGCCAGCGGCTCACCGACTCCGTGGAGACGGCCTCGGCCCTCTCCGGCGGGCTTGTGATTGTGAACCTGCTGCGGGAGGAACGAGATCTGACCTTTTCCCAGAACTACGCCTGCGAGGACTGCGGCATCTCCATCGAAGAGCTGACGCCGCGGATGTTCTCGTTCAACAACCCTTACGGCGCCTGCCCGGCCTGCATGGGTCTTGGCAGTCAGATGAAGGCCGACCCCGCCCTCATCATGCCCGATGGGAGAAAATCCATTCTGGACGGCGCCATCACGGCTCCCGGCTGGAACAATATCCGGGGTGACGGCATCTCCCGGATGTACTTCGACGCCCTCTCCCAAAAATATCATTTCTCCCTCCGTGACCCGGTGGAAAAGCTGAGCCCGGAGATCCGGAAGATCATTTTTTACGGCACCGACGGAGAAAAGCTGGATCTGACCTACGACCAGCCCCAGGGCAAGGGCATTTTGCACCAGGCCTTCGAGGGCGTGGCCAACAATCTGGAGCGCCGTTATACGGAGACCCAGAGCGACGCCAGCAAGCGGGAGATCGAAGAGTTCATGTCCCAGTGCCCCTGCCCGGCGTGTCAGGGGAAGCGCCTGAAAAAAGAGGCGCTGGCCGTGACCGTGGGGGGGCTTGCCATCGACCGGCTCACCGAGAAGCCTGTGGACGAGGAACTGCAATTTTTCAGCACACTGGAGCTGGGACAGATGCAGCAGATGATCGCCGGGCAGATTCTCAAGGAGATCCGCAGCCGGCTGGGCTTTTTGCAGTCCGTGGGACTGAGCTATCTCACCCTCTCCCGTGCGTCCGGGACGCTCTCCGGCGGCGAGAGCCAGCGCATCCGTCTGGCCACCCAGATCGGCAGCAGCCTTATGGGCGTGCTGTATATTTTGGACGAGCCCTCCATCGGCCTGCACCAGCGGGACAACGACAAGCTCCTGGCCACGCTCAAACGCCTGCGGGACCTGGGCAACACCCTCATCGTGGTGGAGCATGACGAGGACACCATGCGCGCTGCCGATTACCTCATCGACATCGGCCCCGGCGCGGGCGCCCACGGCGGTGAGGTGGTGGCCGCCGGCACGCCGGAGGAGGTCATGGAAAACCCCCATTCGCTGACGGGCCAGTACCTCAGCGGCATCAAGAAGATTCCCGTGCCGGAGGCGCGACGCGCCGGCAGCGGCAAATGGCTCACCGTCCGGGGCGCCGAGGAGAACAATCTCCGGCACATCGACGTGTCGATCCCCCTGGGAACGTTCACCTGCGTCACAGGCGTTTCCGGCAGCGGTAAGTCCTCGCTGGTGAATGAGATCCTCTTCAAGTATCTGGGGGCGGAGCTCAACGGCATGAAGACCCGCCCCGGCAAGTGCGACGCCATCGAAGGGCTGGAGCATCTGGACAAGGTCATTGACATCGACCAAAGCCCCATCGGACGCACGCCCCGGTCCAATCCGGCCACCTACACCAATCTGTTCAACGACATCCGCGACCTGTTCGCCGCCACCCAGGAGGCCAAGGCCCGGGGTTACGGCCCCGGCCGCTTTTCCTTCAACGTGCGGGGCGGCCGGTGCGAGGCCTGCTCCGGCGACGGCCTTTTGAAGATCGAAATGCACTTTCTGCCCGACGTGTACGTCCCCTGCGAGGTCTGCAAGGGCAAGCGTTACAACCGGGAGACGCTGGAGGTGCGCTACAAGGGCAAGAACATCGCCGAGGTGCTGGATATGACGGCGGAGGAGGCGCTGACCTTCTTTTCCGCCGTGCCCAAGATCGCGGTGAAATTGCAGACGCTGTGCGACGTGGGGCTGGGCTATGTGAAGCTGGGCCAGTCCTCCACCACCCTCTCCGGGGGCGAGGCCCAGCGGGTGAAGCTGGCCACGGAGCTGTCCCGCCGTTCCACGGGCCGCACCATCTATATCCTCGACGAGCCAACCACCGGCCTTCACGCCGCCGACGTGAAAAAGCTGCTGGAAGTGCTGCAGCGTCTGGTGGACATGGGCAACACAGTGCTGGTCATCGAACACAATCTGGACGTGGTGAAGTCTGCCGACTACCTCATCGACCTGGGGCCGGAGGGCGGCAGCGGCGGCGGCACGGTGGTGGCCGTTGGCACGCCGGAGCAGGTGGCGGAGGAAAAGGGCTCCTATACCGGCCAATATCTCAAAAAAATGCTTTTCTGACAGGACAAAACCCCGCTGCATAAGATAGGGCGAGGTGATGGAAATGTTATTGCTGCAAGACGGCATCATTGCGTTTTTGGCCGCTGTGGGGCTCACCGCGCTGGTGTGGCTGCTCATCGGATTGCTGCCCCGACTGAAAAAACCACGGGTGGACGCACTGCTGGTTGTGCGCGCCAAAGAGGCCGGGGCGCTGGAATACAACGTGCATGAGCTGGAAGAACTGCGCGCGCAGCTGGGGCGCGATACCCCCATCGTCATGGTGGACTGCGGTCTGGATGAGGAGGGACGCTCCATGGCGGCCATGCTCATCGGGGAGGAAAGAGACATCATGCTCTGCGCTCCGGAGGAACTTCAAAACTATCTGACATAAGGAGAACACCATGGGTGAACGCTGCACAATCGAAGGAACGGTCTTACAGCTGATTTTCCAGAACGAGGAAAACGGCTACACCGTGCTGCGCCTTGTGACGGGAGATGGGGAAGTGGTGACCGTGGTGGGCTGCATCCCCTGCGCCGCCCCCGGCGAGGACATGACCGTCACCGGTGTGTGGGTGAATCACCCGACCTACGGCCAGCAGCTCACTGCCGAGCAGGTGGAGCGGCGGATGCCCCAGGAGGTGACGGAGATCCTCAACTATCTGGCCTCCGGCATTATCAAGGGCGTGGGCCCCGCCACCGCCAGAGCGCTGGTGGAGCGCTTCGGCACCTCCACGCTGGAGGTGCTGGAGGACGAACCGGAACGGCTCTCCACCCTCAAGGGCATCACCGCCAAGCGGGCTATGGAGATCGGCAATTCCTTTCGCACTCTCACCGGGATGCGGCGGGTGATGGAGTTTCTGGCCCGGTACGATCTGCCGGTGCCCCTTGCCATGCAGCTTTACCGGGCCTACGGCACGGAGGCACTGGAAAAGGTGCGGGAGAACCCGTACCTGCTCTCCGGCGAGCGTTACGGCGTGAACTTCGGCGTGACGGACGAGATCGCCCTGAGTATAGGCATCGCCGGCGACAGCCCCTGCCGCCGCGCCGCGGCGCTGACGTTTGAACTGACCTACAATCTGGGCAACGGCCACGTCTTTCTCCCACGGGAGAAGCTGGTGGCGGCCACGGCCCAGCTCATCGGCTGCGGCAGCGACCCGGTGGAGGAGACGCTGGACGATCTGCTGGAAAAGCACGTCCTGGTGCAGGAGCATATTGCCGGGGTGGACGCCTGCTATCTGTGGAAGATGCACGAGGCGGAGACCTATGTGGCCCGGAAGCTGCGCGCGCTGACCCAGGTGAACGCCGACAGGGGCCGGGGCGCGGAAAAGATTATCGCGGAAATTGAAAAGACACAGGGCATCACCTACGCACCCCAGCAGCGCAAGGCGGTGCTTTTGGCGGCTCAGCAGGGCGTGCTGCTGCTCACCGGCGGCCCCGGCACCGGCAAGACCACCTCCGTGCGGGGCATCGTGACGCTGTTCGAACGCATGGGGCTGGACGTGACGCTTCTGGCGCCCACAGGCCGGGCGGCCAAGCGCATGAGCGAACTGTGCGGCCGGGAAGCCCAGACGGTGCACCGGGGCCTTGGCATGACGCTCAACGACCAGACCGGCGAGGTGGGCTTTACCAAAAACGAAAAAGATCCGCTTTCGGCCGACGCTGTGATCGTGGACGAGATGAGCATGGTGGACCTTCTTTTGATGCGGGCGCTTCTGGCGGCGCTGCGGCCGGGCTGCCGCCTTGTGATGGTGGGCGACCCGGATCAGTTGCCCTCTGTGGGCGCGGGCAACGTGTTCGCCGATCTTATCCGCAGCGGCGCGGTGGAGACGGTGGCACTGACGGAGATCTTTCGCCAGGCTCAGGAATCGGCCATCATCCGTAACGCCCACGCCGTCAATCTGGGACAGGCTCCCCAGCTGGAGAACAAACAAAAGGACTTTTTCTTTCTCTGCCGCCGGACGCCCGACCGTCTGGTGGACACCGTGGTGGAGCTGTGCCGTGACCGCCTGCCGGGAAACATGGGCATCCCCGTCGATCAGATCCAGGTGCTCTCACCCACCCGCAAGGGCGCGGCCGGCACGGGAAATCTGAACCGCGCCTTGCAGGCGGCGCTGAACCCTCCCGCTCCCGGCAAACGCCAGAAGGAGTGGGGCGACCTCATCTTCCGGGAGGGCGACCGGGTGATGCAGACCAAAAACAATTATGACGTGGTGTGGGAAAAAACCGACGGAACCGTGGGCACCGGTATTTTTAATGGCGACGTGGGTACAATCACAGAAGTGGATGCTTCCGGCGAGCTGCTGACCATCCAGTTTGACGACCGGGTGGTGACCTATACCACGGATCTTCTCGCCCAACTGGACATGGCCTACGCCATCACCGTACATAAGGCCCAGGGCAGCGAGTACCGGGCGGTGGTGATGTCCGCCGCGCCTGCCGCGCCGTCGCTGATGGTGCGGGGCGTGCTGTATACTGCCATCACCCGGGCCCGTGACCTGTTGATCATAGTGGGCGACGACACGGTGCCAGCCAAGATGGCGGAAAACGACCGGCAGCAGCGCCGTTACAGCGGTCTGCGCCGCCGCTTGAAAGAGGGGGCGTGTGAAACGTGCTGAAGGACGTGAATGAGGGCCTGAATCAGGCCGGCCGCTCCGTGATGGACTTCTTTTTCCCGCGGCGCTGCCCATTTTGCGGCAAGCCGGTGGGGAAGGAACTGCTGTGCGCCGCCTGCGCCAAAACGCTGCCCTTTACGGGCGAGGCTGCTGTGCGAAAGGGCGGCGGCTACGGCCGCTGCGCCGCGCCCCTTTACTATGAGGGAGCTGTGCGAGAGGCCGTTTTGCGCTATAAATTCAAGGGAAAAATGGGAAGTCTTTCCTGTTTTGGCTCCCTCATGGCCCAGTGTGCCGCCGAGGAGTACAGCGGCGCGTTCGACGCCGTTACCTGGGTGCCGGTGAGCAAAAAACGGCTGCGCCAGCGGGGGTTCGATCAAGCCAGATATCTGGCGGCTTCTCTTTGCGTGGACTGGCATACGGCACCCCAGGAGTGCCTGCGGAAAACGGTGGACAACCCGCCCCAATCGGGACTGAAAGGCGCCGACGCCAGACGTGCCAATGTGCTGGGCGTCTATGAGGCGGTGGAGCCGGAAAAGATTGCCGGAAAACATTTTTTATTGGTGGACGACATTTTGACCACCGGCTCAACGCTTAGCGAATGCGTCCGCGTTTTGAAAGAAGCCGGCGCCGACGATGTCATGTGTATGACACTGGCCATGACACGCTGAAGTGTGTGCCGCATTTTTTCCGGCGGAATGGCGTAGAATAAAGGAAGCAATGACTGTAAACCGAAAGACGCGCCCGGCGAGAGGACTAAAGAGGAACCGGAATCCGGAAAAAAGCACGAAAACCGGCGAAATCCCCTTGCAAAAAGTGCCGGCGCAACGTATAATATAAATATTATGGAAACTATCGGCTCTTTGCCGTCTGTCATAACGATTAAAAAGGAGAACAAATATGTGTGCGATCGCAAAAGATATCGGTATTGATCTGGGTACCGCTTCTGTATTGGTGTATGTGAAGGGACGCGGGGTCGTTTTGAACGAGCCCTCCGTGGTGGCCATCGACAAGGATACAGGACGGTTGCTGAAGGTGGGCGCGGACGCTCAGGCCATGCTGGGCCGCACCCCCGGCAATATCGTGGCCATCCGTCCTCTGCGGGAGGGCGTGATCTCCGACTACGACATGACCGAGCGGATGCTCAAGGAATTTATTCATAAGGTCTCAAGCGGCTTCCCCAAGCCCCGGGTCATCATCTGCGTGCCTTCCGGTATCACCGAGGTGGAAGAGCGTGCCGTTATCGATGCCGGTCTTCAGGCCGGCGCGCGCCGGGTGTATTTGATCGAAGAACCTGTGGCGGCGGCCATCGGCGCCGGGATCGACATTGCCAAGCCGGACGGCCACATGGTGGTGGATATCGGCGGCGGTACGTCGGACATCGCGGTGATCTCCCTCTCCGGCGTGGTGGAGTCCACCTCCATCAAGGTGGCCGGCGACCAGTTCAATGAAGCGGTGATCAAGTATATGCGCCGCAAGCACAACATCCTCATCGGCGAGCGTACCGCCGAGCTGATGAAGATGGAGATCGGCTGTGTGTTCCCCAAGGAAGAGGAGCAGACCATCGAGATCAAGGGCCGCTGTCTGATGACCGGCCTGCCCAAGACCGTTACCGTCAGCTCCACGGAGATGATGGAAGCCTTTGAAGAGCCGGTGGAACGCATTCTGGAGGCCGTCCACGGCGTCCTGGAGCGCACGCCCCCGGAGCTGGTGGCGGACATCTCCAACAACGGCATCGTGATGACCGGCGGCGGCAGCTTGGTGGACGGCTTCGACAAACTCATCACCGCCCGCACCGGTATCCACACGGTGGTGGCGGAGGATGCCATCTCCTGCGTGGCGGAAGGCACCGGCAAGAGCCTGGAGTCCATCAACTCCATGCAGGACGGCACCGTGAACCTGTCCCGCAGAAAACAGATGAACTGATCAAAAAACTGGCAGCCGCTTTTAAAAGCGGCTGCCAGTTTTTTGGCGCCCGGGCCTAAAAAACACTCCGCGGACTGGACACCGGGGTGGCGGGCGTCTATAATAAAAAAGCTTTGAAGAGCGGAAAAAGAGAAAAAGAGGGAAGAAAACTTGGAAAAAGCAGTGTGGATTATCAAGCGGGAGCCTGTGCTGACGGTTTCTTTTGTGCTGGCAGCGGCATCCGCCTTTTTTGTGCCGCCGGACAAAGAATATCTGTCCTATGGCAACCTGCCGGTGCTGTGCCTGCTGCTGTGCCTGATGGTCATTGTGGCCGGGCTGCGGCAGGCGGGGCTTTTTGACGAGATGGCCCGGCGGCTCACCAAAAGGGTCCGCACCGAAAAGGGACTGCTGTGGGTGCTGTGCGGAGAGTGTTTCTTCCTCTCCGCCCTCATCACCAACGATGTGGCGCTGATCACCTTTGTGCCCTTCACCTTGCTGCTGCTGCGGGGACAGCCGGAGAAAACAGTGATTTTTGCCGTGACCATGGAGACGGTGTGCGCCAATCTGGGCAGTGTCCTGACCCCCATCGGCAATCCCCAGAATCTGTATCTTTACACCTATTATCACATGGCGCCGGGGACCTTTTTTGCCGCCACACTGCCGCTGGGCGGTTTGTGTGTGTTGCTGATCGCCATGACGCTGCTGCTGCGCTCCGACCGAAAACTGCCGCCTTTCCAGACGCCGGGGGCCGCGCCGCTGTGCCGCGGAGAGCTGGCGGTCTACGGCGCGCTGTTTGCGCTGTGCCTGCTGACGGTGATGAATCTCTTGCCCTGCTGGGCGGTTTTCACGGTGGTGACGCTGACGGTGTGGTGGCGGGACAAACACCTTTTTGCGGCGGTGGATTATGTGCTTTTGGGTACATTTGTGTGCTTTTTTGTGTTTGTGGGAAACGCGGCCCGCATCCCATGGATCCACCGGATGGTTTCACAGTGGATGACCGGCCGGGAGGTGCTGGCCGGAGCGCTGCTCAGCCAGTGCATCAGCAATGTGCCGGCGGCCGCCATGCTCTCCGCCTTTACGGAAAAAGGCGCGTCTCTTGTGGTCGGCACCAATATCGGGGGCCTGGGAACGCTCATCGCCTCCATGGCAAGCCTCATCTCCTACCGGCAGATCCGGGAAGAAAGCACTATCCGGCCGGGGCGGTATCTCCTTACCTTCAGCGCCGTGAATCTGCTGTTTCTGGGCATCCTTTTGATGGTTTACGGCAGATAAAAAAGCGGCCCGGCAAAAGCCGGACCGCTGAAGAAGCGTCATTCACCCCCACGGGCGTTGACATAGGTGACATAGATGTGCCCCGTGCCGAACACAACGGTGCTCCCCACCAGAAGCCAGTGCCGCAGCGTGATGCCGCTGAGCAGAAAGATCAAAGTGGGAAGGATGGCCAGCGCCAGGGCGCCGGAGCGCTCCGGCTTTTTAAAGTAGCGGAGCCACACCGCCAGATACGCCGCCAGACAAAACCCATTTCCCAGAAGATACACCAGAAATCCGGTATCGGAAGCGAATCCAAATTCGGCAATGCCGATATTGAACACCATCAAAAACAGGCAGCCGTAGCGGCCAATCTGTTCCAGAATATTCATGGGGAGGCTGCGGCATTTGTCTTGCAACCCCTTGTTTCGCAGCATATAGACGATGTTCGGTACGAATAAGATGACCATGATGCCAAGACCAAACAGATTGATCCAACTGGCGGAAAAGCGCATCGCATCCCACTCCTTGTGCCTTTTTATCCAGAATACCACAAAAAGATCCGCTTGTCTCGCTTTTTGTGGGAGAAAGAAGAATTTCTCCCGCAAAATTGACATTTATGGGAAGCGTGTTATAATAGGCATTCAACTTTTGAGAGGAGAGACGACCATGATCACACAAATTTACTCCATTCAGACGCCGGAAGAGGCGCTGCAGTGCGTGGAAGCCGGCGCGGATTACATCGGCGTGGCGGTGGCAACAGGGATGCACCTGCCCGCTGAGGTCAGCGTGGAGGCGTGCAAGGCTATTTACGACGCCATCGGGCAGCGGGCGAAAAAGGTGCTGATCGTGGTGACGGATACCGACGCGCCTATTTACGAGCCGCTGAAAGTCCTTCAGCCGGATGTGATTCACATCTGCGGCTATGACTACGCCGCGACGCCGGAATTTGTCAAAAAGGCAAAGGAACTCTGCCCCGGCGTGGAGGTTCTGCAGGCCATCGCCATGGACGGTCCCCAGGCGCTGATCCGCGCCCGGTATTTTGCTTCCTTCTGCGATACGCTGATCCTGGACTCTGTGGACCCCTCCATTGGCGGCATCGGCGCCGCGGGGGTGACACATGACTGGGCGCTCAGCGCCGCGATCGTGAAAAGCGTGCCCTGCAAGGTGATCCTGGCAGGGGGCCTGGGCCCTGACAACGTAGCCGCGGCCATCCGCGCCGTGCGCCCCTGGGGCGTGGATTCCTTTACCAGGACAAGCGACAAAGCTCCGGACGGCTCCAGCCGAAAGAACCCGGAAAAAGTCCGGGCCTTTGTGGAAAACGCCCGGGCGGCCTTCCGGGGGACGGAAGCATGAAGCGAATCTTGTGCATCGGCGACGCCTGCGCCGACATTGTGATCCCCTTCGGCAGCGTCAGACAGGGGCGGGACGCGGCGCCCAGCTTCATGCCCGGCGGCACGGTGGCCAACACCGCTTCCGGTCTGGGACGGCTGGGCGTGGCCTGCTCCTTTCTGGGCAAGGCGGGGCGGGACTATTACGGCCGAGGCATGAAAGAGGCGCTGGAACGAGACGGCGTGGACACGACCCGCTTCACGCTGCGGGAGGAGCTGGCGTCGGTGCAGATCCTGGTGGTCATTGACGAACAAAACGAGCGCTTTCCCTTTCTGATGCCCCGGGAGGCGCCCAGCCATCTGGCTCTTTTTCAGGAAGATCTGCCGGAGACGCTGCTGGGGCAATTCGACATGGTGCATACCTCCGGGCTGATACTTTTTGAAGATCCCGCCGCTTCCTCCGTCTGCGGCTTTCTGGAAAAATGCAGCCATGCGGGCGTTCCTGTTTCGCTGGACATCAATCTGCGGGTGGAGACGCTGGAAAAAGACCGGCGGCACCTGTGCCGGGCCATGGACTGCGCCACCTATCTGCTGGGCTCTGCCGCGGATGAGCTGATGCCGCTCACCGGCTGTGGGGACGCGGAAAGCGCGGCGCGCTGTCTGGTGACGGAAAAAAGGGCCGTGGTTTCACGGCTAGGCGCAGAGGGCGCCTGTGTCTATACGACGGCAGAAGCCTTTCACTGCGGCGGATATCCGGTCCGCGTGGCGGATACGTTGGGGGCGGGGGACTGCTATAACAGCGGCTTTTTGTACGCGCTGACCAAGGGGTGGAATCTGGCGCGGGCCAACCGCTGCGGCTGTGCCGCCGCGGCGCTGAACCTCACAAGGCCCGGCGCTCGGAACGGCCCCACGGAAGAAGAACTCTCCGCTTTTATGAAAGAGGACTTGAAGCGGGAGGTGGATGCGTGAAAAAGGAACGCTCACTTTTTGAATGGATCTTCATTCCGGTGGCGCTTGTCAGCCTGGGCCTTTGCGCCTGGCGCTTTCATGCCGGCGTTTTGGTGACGCTTTGCGCCATGCTGGGTGTGGTGGGCAGCACGCTCAACGGTACAGGGCGGAAGGTGTGCTACTTCTTTTTGCTGGCCTCGGCGGTGATGTATGCCTACATCAGCTTTGCCAACCGCTTTTACGGAGAGTCCATTTTGAGCGCCGTCTATTCAGCGCCGCTGTTTCTCTATTCCATTTTGCGCTGGTTTAAACCAGGCGGGGCGAAAAAAACAGCGGACGTCTTTCATCTCAGACCCGCTGCTGCGCTGCGGCTGGGCGGTCTGCTGCTGGTGGGCGCGGTGGTCTACGGATTTGCGCTGCGGGCGATGGGCTCACATCTGCCGTTTCTTAACGCCGTTTCCACGGCGGTGGCGGTGGCGGCTAATTACCTATCCGCCCGCCGGATGAAGGAGCAGTGGTATGCCCAGCTGGCCTCAAACGCGGCGCTGATCACTATGTGGCTCATCGCCTCCGGCAGCGATCAGGGCAACGTGCCGCTGCTGGTGGAAAACATCCTTTTCGTGGTGTCCAATATCCGCGGTGCCATTCGCTGGACCAGACTCGGCCGTATGGTGCCCGCCAGGGAAAATACGGCGTGTCCGGCCATTGACAAATGACGAAAAACGTATAAGATAGAAGCAGAAAATCAATGATTTTTGCCGCTTGGCATGACAGATCGGCGGCAGATGAACGTAAGGGAGGCAGAAGAGATGGATATAGCGCTTTCGGGTGTGAGGAGCACAGGCGCCCGGGCGGAGAGCCCGCAGAACGTATCCGGCGGCTCTTCTGCCGATTTTGCCGCCGCCATGCGCAGCAGCCTTCAAACGGGGCAAAACCTGGACGATCTGTTCAAGACGATGGCCCGGCAGTACGGCGTGCCTGAAAAGCTGCTCAAGGCCGTGGCAAAGGCGGAGTCGGGCTTCGACGCCTCCGCCACTTCTTCCTGCGGCGCCATGGGGATTATGCAGTTGATGCCCTCCACGGCGCAGTTTTTGGGTGTTACCGATGCCTACGATCCGGCGCAGAACATTATGGGCGGCGCCAAATATTTGCGGGGCTTGCTGGATCATTTTGACGGCGATGCCTCTCTGGCCGTGGCAGCCTACAACGCGGGCACCGGGGCGGTGGAATCCTACGGCGGCATACCGCCTTACGCGGAGACACAGGCCTATGTCAGCAAGGTACTGGGATACGCCGAAGGTGATTTTTCGGTGGGAAGCAGCGCCGTGGCATCTGTGGGGTGGAACACAGGGGAGAAACAGCAGACGCTGCTCAGCGGTATTTTCTCTGCCGCCAAGGCCATGGATGCGGAAATGACGCTCTCCTACCTGATGAAAATGATGCTGCTCAAAGAGCAGACGGAGTTGGGAAAAGATCCTGAAGAAATCTGAGAGAAGCCCCCGCTTTGTGATGCATCAATAGAAGCCAGCGCTTTGCAGCGCTGGCTTCTGCTTGTAAAAAGGGCGGTAAAGTTGACTTTTATCGTCTAAACGTGTAATATGTGTTAAAATGGTATATACATATATGTAGCCGCATGACAGGGGACAAACTTCCTTCCTCTGGGGAGGCGTCTTGCTTGCCGGTTCATTTTGACGATTCAAGGAGATTTTATGAAAGTAAAAATTATATCCGACAGCACCTGCGACCTTTCACCGGCGTTGCTGGAAAAATATGATATTGCCGTCACCCCCCTGTCGGTTCTTTTGAAGGATCGCAGTTTGCGGGACGGCATCGAAATTGTGCCGGACGACATCTACGACTTTGTGGCGCGGTACGGCACGCTGCCCAAGACCAGCGCGGTAAATGTTTTGGAGTATGCGGAAGTGTTTCAGCAGTGGCATGAGAAGGGCTATGACATTGTGCAGTTCAACATCAGCAGCGATTTTTCCAGTTCCTATCAGAGCGCCTGCATTGCCGCCCAGAAGTGGGAAAATGTCTATGTGGTGGATTCCCGCAATTTGTCCACGGGACAGGGCCTTCTTGTGCTCCACGGGGCAGAAATGGCACAGCGGGGCTGTTCAGCCAAAGAAATATACGAGGAATGCACCAAGCTGGCGGAGCGTGTGGAAGCCAGCTTCGTCATCGACAGCGTGGACTACCTCTATAAAGGGGGGCGCTGTTCGGCGCTGGCGGCTTTGGGAGCCAATATTTTCAATCTCAAGCCCTGTATTGAAGTGAAGAACGGCTTTATGGAACCGGGCAAAAAATACCGGGGTAAAATTGAAAAAGTGGTGTTGGACTATGTGGCAGATCGCCTGGCAGGCCGGCAGGATATAGAGCCGCATCGGATCTTCATTACCCATACCAAGTGCGATCCGGCATTGGTGGAAGCGGTGGAGCGAGCCATCCGGGAGCAGATCCCTGACGTAGAAGAGGTGCTGGAGACCATGGCCGGCTGCACAGTCACCACCCACTGCGGCGCCAACACACTGGGTATTCTCTTTATCAGAAAGCCGTAAAAGCCGGGAGAAATGTGAGCGAAAGAGCGGACATAAGATGCCGTTTTTGACGTGATTTGAACTGAATAGTGTGCGGCGACTGCCCTTAAAATAAACGATAAAAACCCGTATCCATTGCACTGCAATGGATACGGGTTTGGCGCAGAAGGAGGGATTTGAACCCTCGCGCGGGTTTTTAAGCCGCCTACTCCCTTAGCAGGGGAGCCCCTTCGGCCACTTGGGTACTTCTGCATGGTCGAATCGGTTTATAAGATGGCGGAGAGAGTGGGATTCGAACCCACGGATGCTTTCACATCGCCGGTTTTCAAGACCGGTGCTTTCGACCACTCAGCCATCTCTCCGTGTGTAAAAGCGCACTCTTTCCGGACGCAGATAATATGTTAACATAGGGGGAGCTTTTTGTCAACAAAATTCCGTTATCCTGTCTCTGACGAAAAAAGCAAAAATTTTATAAGTTAGGGCTTGCAAAATAGGGAGAACTGTGGTATCTTATTAAAGCTGACTTGTGCAGTAAGTGAATATCCGGGTGTGGCGAAGTTTGGTATCGCGCTTGAATGGGGTTCAAGAGGCCTCGAGTTCGAATCTCGACACTCGGACCAGTAAAAAGTCCTGTAACCGTAAGGGTTGCAGGGCTTTTTCTTTTTGCTCTGGCCCCATTGTTTTTGATGAATTTCTACCATTTTTCTACCACTTTTCTACCGTGGGGCAAACAGGCTGCCGGATAATTGAGCCGCCATGCCCTGCTTTCTTGCCACGTCCAGATGACCGTAAATGTTGGCAGTCATTTTAATGTCGGCATGACCCATCCATTCCTGTACGTCTTTGAGCGTAAAACCAGCGTTTAGCAAAAGGCTGGCACAGCTGTGGCGAAGTTCATGGAAACGGATGTGGGGGAGGCCGTGATTTGCCAGAAGGTCGGAAAAGCGCTGCGAGATGTAATCCGGTGAATAGGGGTGCCCGTCATCCCACTTAAAGACATAGTTGTTTTTCTGATAGGCTTTGCCGAACAGCCGCCGGTTCTCCGCCTCTTTTGCCTTAGCCTCTTTGAAAATGCGGCTGGCTTCCTCGGTCAGCGGGAAGGAGCGGAAGCTGCTGGCATTTTTCGTTTTGTCCTTTGCTACCGCCTTTGTCACTTTGGAAACGGTGTGCTGAATCATCAGCTTGTTTCCGTCAAAGTCAACACTGTCCCATTGCAGGCCCAAAAGTTCGCTGCGGCGCAGGCCGTAGAGAGCGGTAATCTTGATAAGCGGATACAGGGGATCCTCCTGGATGGCCTCAAAAAGCGTTTGCAGCTGCTGGGCCGTGTAGTAATGGGACTGGTAACGCTCCATCCTGGGCAGGATGACGAACTGGCAGGGGTTGGAGGGCAGCAGCTCGTCCTTCACCGCCTCATTGAGTGCCTGGTAAAGAATGTTCTTGTGCAGGCGCAGCGTGCGCGGGGATAAGCCTCCCTTGCCGTCCTTGCGGCCGTGAGCCAGCTTTTCGTCCACATAGGCTTGCAAAATGCCCTTTGTCACCTTTTGCAGCTTCACGCCGCTGGCGTCAAAATAAGGCAGTATCTGGCTGTTTGCCAACACATCATAGCCTTGAAACGTCACCTCGTCCACTTTTCGCCGGATGATTTGCAACCACTGGCGGATATAGTCCGCAAAAAGTATGTCGCAGGCGGGCTGCGGCGGCTGGCGTTCGTATTCGAGCAGCGCTTCACGCAGCAGCTGCTCCGCCCGGCGCTTGTTGCCTTTTACGGAAAGGCCGGTGGCAATCCAGGGGCGTTTCCGTTTCCTGTTCTCATAGAAACTGAGAACAATGTAATATTTGTCGTTTTTGATTTGCAGGCTTCCTGTCATAATAAACTCCTTCCTGACAGATAGATTTACCTGCTGCTTACAGATCAGACACAGAGTATCGCGCCGAGAGGACGTAATCCTCCAGACACGCTTTGGGTACAATGATTCTTTTCCCTATGCGCTTATAGCCTATCACATGGTCGTAAATCAGTCCATAGGCGGCGTTAATGCCGATGCCCAGCGCCTGGGCCAGCTGCTGCACCGTGAGAATATCGGGGTAGTCCTTAAACATCCGGCACCCCCTTAAAACGGCGAATCGCCGCTGTCCGGGACCAACTCGTATTCATGGTTGATGCGGCGGCGGAGGGCGTTCCATGTCTCTTTTTCGGTCAGCTGCACATTAGGGTACTGAGCCGAGAGTGGGATATTGCTGAGAATAAAGACTTTGGTGAAGCAGGCCACCTTGTCGTTATACCGGCAAGGCAACATCAAGGGGTATCCGTCCAAATATTTCAGCATATCTGCAATGGGCAGACTGCTGCGGAATTCATCAAGCAAAATAACCGGCTGCTGGGCGTAGCTGTCAAAGGGATGATCGTAATTCGTCACCCGATAGACATTCTCATATCCGTACTGGTTCAGAATGCTGCTGGTCTTGCCAACGCCGGTTTTGCCCCACAGGTAGGTTACATCCAAATTTCGGAATTCCTTCCGGTATTTTTCTTCCAGCAGTGTCTGACGCGTGGCATCTAGGCTTTGCAGGCGGTTCATGACACTGGGATGACGGCGGAGAATCTCCGCGTTGCTGGCGCCGTCGATGATCATGTCCAGGATTTCCTGACTGGCCTTTTTCTGGGCGCTGCGTTCTTCCGGCAGATCGCCACTTTCCTCGAAGGTTTCCGGCAGGTTGGTTTCGTGCTTGGCATCGTCCTGCCATTTGCCTTCCTTGCGGATATAGTCCCGGTTCTCCTGGTGCGAGCCGCGAGCGCCTTCAATATGAGCGCCATGAAACCGCTGATGCAGCATGACAAACTCGGCAGCATTTCGGAAGGCCAGGTAAAAATGGGTATGGGGTGTTCCCTGCTCTCCCACCTCGTCACACAGACACCAGTAAAGGCAGCCGTTCATTGTTTGAATTGTATTTTTAATGACCTCATGGGTGAAGCCATGTTCCAGCGGATTGTTGAAAGTCAGCTGGTACTTGCGGAACGCTTCTGTTCTCGCCATTGTAATACCTCCTTTAGTAGTTAGATCACGCCCTTTCTTTTTTCTGTACACAAATTACGTTGTTGCACAGGGTAATACTTACCTGTGCCTTTTGAAACACCACAGCGGGCACAGCCCGCGCTGTGGTGTTTTTTCGCTGTTATTTTATGTCCTTTGTCAGTTCGTCTTTTGCGTAGGTGAAACCCTCCCTGGACATCTGCATCAGTTGCTCAACAGAGTTGTTCTGAATCATCTTGAGCATCAGTTCTCCGTTCTCCTGGGCTTTCATCTGCTGCACGATCAGCTGCAGGCAGGCGCTGGCATCGTTTGTAATGCCGTTTTTCTCCTTGTAGACCTGCAGGCGGTCATAGACCTCGTCCGGGACGGTTAGGTTGATTCTTTTCTTATCAGATGGCATTTTAATCACCTCTATGCCCAATATACGGCTTGTTTCGTAGATTGTCAAGGAGTACTTTGGAGTAACACCGTACCGTAAAACACTGGTATGACAGGAATTTTAACCACCTGCCACCGAGCATTCGTAATATTGCACAAATATTCCCGCGTTTTTTCTACATCGTTAAGCCGAGTGGCAGTGACTTATGGAAGATTTTGGTGGTATTATGTCGGTAGAGCAAAATGTTCTTGTCCGTTGCTCATTATAGCAATTAGACGCAGCTCGATAAAGCAAAAATAAATGCGAGGGGATGAATTCGGCCGTCGCTTTTATTGGAATGACCTCTTCTCAACTGAAAATACAATGCAAAGGAGTTATTATGGAAAACAAAGAGTACCAACGCAAGCTCAAAGGGGATCAGCCCGTTCTTGCAATTTGCTATGATTTTGACAAAACTTTGACCCCTGATGATATGCAGGCACAAGGCTTTATCCAGTCTGTTGAATATGACATTTCTGAGTTTTGGAAAAAGTCTAATGGCCTTGCTGAAAGTAATGATATGGATCAAAACTTGGCGTATATGTATACAATGATTGATGCATCTGAGGGCCATTTTGTGTTCAACAGAGAGAAATTGGCTGAGTACGGATCGAAAGTTCAACTTTTCCCCGGCGTAAAAGACTGGTTTACTAGAATCCGTGAATATGGAAAATCTTATGGTGTAATAGTAGAGCATTACATAATATCTTCTGGACTCAAAGAAATGATTGAAGGCACATCTGTTGCAAAAAGTGGGGCATTCGAAAAAATATATGCCAGTTCTTTTTACTACAACGATAAAGGTGTGGCAAAATGGCCAGCGCAAGTCATCAACTATACCAATAAAACGCAGTTTCTGTTTCGTATTGAAAAAGGGGTTTTAGACATCAACGACCAAGGTGTCAACGAATCCTTCGCTCCAGAAGATGTGCGAGTTCCTTTTAGAAACATGGTATATATCGGGGATAGTGATACTGATATCCCTTGTATGAAATTAGTCAATTCTTATGGAGGCTATTCGATAGGTGTGTATAACCACCGGACAGAAGATAAAACAAAAGTATATAAGATGATGCATGACAATCGGATAAAGTACTACGCTGCCAGCGACTATTCTGAAAACAGTGAGTTGGACAAATTAGTGAAGCTAATTATCAAAAGAACCGCAGCCAATGAAAATATTGAAGATTTTCACTATAGCTGTAAGAAAGAAAATATCGAAGCAGATACAAAGAACAGTGAAGAGAAACGCAAGAAGACAAGCCTTCTTATTTCCTTGGATAACAGCGGAAACTTTAAGACCACTCACGCAATTGTCAAGAATTTATCACAGGTGGGAACGTGGGATACCAACGAAAAAGAAACACTATTTGAAATTGCACTCGATAATAGCCAAGTCTTTTCACTGTTGGGTGACCACGATGTAAAAAGCTTTTTCCGAAGTCTGCTCCAAGGCATGAGCGGTCTGTCCGAGAATGCCAAGAAAGTAAAGGCGCAAATTGATAAGTAAGAGGGGGATGTTATAATGCCGCGCTTTGATTCGCTATTCAACTAATTGCAGTTTGGTCAGATGCCCATTATGTTTATACCATACCTTTCTGGCCCATCCCTGCCGGGGGGCTGCGCCCCCGTTGGCGGCGGCAGCGGCACTGATGGCTGCTGCGTGCCCCGGCGCAAGAACAGCGCGGTGATACTCCTTTAGGAGCATCACCGCGCTGTTCTTCTGATCTGCCGCAGCAGGCCTCTATTTCTACCACTTTTCCGGGAATTGCGCTTTTCAGGGAGTCTTTGCCCCACGGGCGTTTTGCAGCAAGACTGCCCGGAAAGCCTTGAAATGCAAGGGGTTAGGCGTGATTGGACGTGAAGGCAAGTGACTGGCTGTGACATGTTTGATGGAAATGGGGTTCAAGAGGCCTCGAGTTCGAATCTCGACACTCGGACCATAGAAAATGTCGTGGAATGTAGCAGTTTCACGGCATTTTTCTTATTTTTTGACCAAAAGTGTTGCGAAACTCAAGACCTCTTGAAGTTCAAATTGTTCATATTTGCTCATATTTGTTCACATATTCTGGTGTCAAAATGGTGTCAGAATTATGTCAACCAAATGCGGTTATCCGCCAAATCGTTCTCCGTAATAGCTGTCCATCTTTTCCCGCGTGTCGGATAGCTTTTTGCGGCTGATTTCCGTATAAATATCTTGCGTGACTTATTTCACCTTATCAATTTGTCAGCTTTTACTCTAAAACGTATCATTAAAACAGGCGGGAGCATTGTTACAGATGCTCCCGCCTTGCTTGTTATTTTTGCTGTTTTACGCTTGCGTTATTACTAGGTTTACAAGCGCTTTTTGCATACCACCGCGCAACTCAGCAGCGCTGACATAAGCAGCGCAATGCCCCACGCCATAACACCGGGATCTCCCGTAGCCGGAGAGGTGGGAGCGGCAGGAGCCGAGGCATCCTGATAAACCAGAGCGTAGAGGGAGAACTGGTCGCTTTGCGCCTGGGCATAGCCGTTTTCCACAACGGTGGGCAGTAAGGAGGCCTCATTGTTATGGATTCGGCAGATGGATACCGTTTTGCCATTCATGTTTTCATCCACTTTCAGCCGCAAAGTAAGCGGCTGGCTGACCTGGGGCAATGTTGCTAAGGTCTCGCCGTCTGCCTTGATGACAACAGAAATGTCATAAAAGGTTCCGACTGTCAGACCGGTTTTCTGAGCAAGCGTTTGTACCAAATAGAGCCCCTGAGCGGCATCTACGCGGGGCGCTTCCGTAACAACGATATCTGTTGTTACCTTTTTGCCGCTGTCGGTGGCTTGCTGTACCTTGGCAGCCAGCGCCGGGTCGTTCTGCATGGCCGCGGCCAGACTGTCGCTGAGCGTCTGCTTTGCCGTTTCATCCGTGACTATATCTGTGTTTTCTCTGATGGCTGCCTGGGCGGCTTCCTCGGCTTTTTTAGCTTCTTCAGCCTTCTTGGCGGCATCCTCCTGCTGCTGCAACAGCTGCAGAGAAGCCTCTGCGGCGGTGAGGGTAGCGTAGTTGTTGACGCAGGCCTTCTGGTTCTCTGTCAGCGCGTCATACTTTGCTCTTGCGGCCGCAATGGCGTCAGCGGAATTCAGAGAAACGGTACCGATGGTGTTGATTTGATTAATAATGGGCGCGGCCGCTGCCTGGTTCTCTTCCGCTGTCAGTTGGGCGTCGGTCTTGAGAAGATCAATGGCGGACTTGGCCTCTGCCAGCAAAGTGCTGATGGCAGTCTTGTCTGTGGCGGCGTCCATTTTCGCCTTTGCGTCGGCAAGGATGGAGGCCATTGCCTGCTGCTGTGCGGCACGGTAACTGCCCGGCTTTGCGTAGCCATCCAGCGCGGCTTTTGCATTAGTCAACGTGTCGGCCACATCCAGCACGTTGATGGTGCAGCTGGCAGTTTGGGTGGAGTTGTCCGTGGCGGCAGCTGTGATGACGGCGCTGCCTTTGGCAACCGCCGTCACTTTGCCGGTGGTGTCCACAGTGGCTACCGCTTCATTGGAGGAGGACCATGTCACGGTCTGCATGGTGTCGTCTTCGGGATTGACAGTGGCATGAAGCTGTACGTCTTTGGTGCCGGTGGCATCCAGCGTATAGTTGGTCATATCCAGAGATACGCTGCTGACCGCCGCCTTGACCAGCAACCGCACTGCATACGATTTCACGCTGCTTCCGTCCTCGGAGGTCACTTCTACCCGCACCTTTGCGGTTTTGGCCTTGTCAGCCGGATAGACCGCATAGCGGTTATGCCCTTGGTTGGAGCTGGTGACAGGGATGGTGCCGTCGCTGTTTGTTTCGGAGTTTTCAGCGTCCACATTGCTTACGGCGTAAACTTTGACGGTGCTGTTTGCGTCTGTGCCATCCGGCCAGATGTTGTAAAAACTTCTGCCGATGCCGGTCACATCCGCGGAATAGGTCTCGGCGCCGGGAACAAGGGAGGGTGTAAGATCCAGTTTACTGGAGCCAAAAGTATTGGAAGTGCTGACCGCCAGCGCACCCAAAGTGCCGACATTGCTCTGGCAGCGGACATGAAGCGTATAGGTCCGCTTGCACTGTGCGGACTGAGTGGCAATGGCGACGGTGGCAGTGCCGTTTTCGGCCAAAGCTACCGTGGCGCCGCCGGCATCATAGGCAGTCCCATTGACCGTGGCCGTGATGCCTGTGGGAAGTGTCAGTGTAACGTGTACAGATGTTGAGCCGAAGGGCATGACCACATTGTAGTCCGTTGTGCCTGCTGCAAATTTACCGCTCCAGCTCTTGGCACCGTCCACTGCAATGCCGCTGAGGAAAGCGTCGTTTCTTTCCACGGCCATCAGATAGCAGCTGTCGTTTTTGTAATACATCGTGCCGTCCTTATCGGCGCAGATGGTACTGATGCAGTACTGCTGCTTTTCACTGGAAGGAATAAAAAGCTCCTGACTGCCGGCAGCGGCTGTGGTCTGATCGGGAGTGTCATAGGTATAATAAATGCCTCCGGGAGGTGCGTTATAGGTGAAGTAGATGTATACCCGGCCGTCCGCTTTTCCGTCGTTGTTGAAGTCCTCATTTTCGTGAGCAGTGGACAGCAGAGCTGATGCCTGAGGATAGCCCTTGATGGGGAGACTGTACATTTCTTTCATGCTGGTGCTGTTGATGACAGCAAAGCGATGGCCGCCGTCAGGATCAAACTGACCGCCCTTACCGCAGACGCCCAGATATATTTTCCCCTTATAGACCAGAGGGGATGCCGTGGTCATGCCGCCTAGGTCACAGGTCTGGGGTGTGCCCAGAATGCCGTTTTCATCCACGGATACCTTGTAAAGGATGCCGCCCTTGGTGTTAAAGTACAAGAATCCGTTGTCGTAGACAGCGGTGCTGCGAATGTCGCCTTTGATGCCACTGACGCGGCTGATGACCGCACCGGTGGTGGGGTTGAGAGTATAGAAGCAGGCGTTGGCCGTGTAATCGCCTTCACTGGTGCCGTCATCCGTGCCAACAGCAATGTACTTAGCGCAGGCATAGGAGCCGGCCCAGTAGAAGCCTCTGTTGATATGCTGTGCTTCCTGGATCAGAGCATCGTCCTTGGTCACCGGTGTATTGGTGAATGTCAGGTTCTTCAGGATAGATGCGTCGCCGGAAGGAATGAAGCGCCACGAGGTGGGCTTTTGGCCATTTTCCACGCCGTCGTCGTTGGTGCTGACACACAAATATGCACCGTCTTTGCTCTCTGCATTCCAAGTGCCGGTATAGATATAACCGGTGTCGCCGACTTTTGCATAGGAGATGGGGCAAAGAGTCTGCCCACCGATTTTTTCTGTGGACCACACGCATTTCAGCGTTTCATAGTCCACCGCCTGGATTATACCGTTGCCAACCTGCACGAATAGTTTGCCGTCCGCGTAGAGAATGGGGTTCATGGCATAGCCCACGTTGGCGACCATAGCATCACTTTCGGCCACCTTGACGCCGTCGGCTTTGTTGAGCTTTAGAATCTTGTTGCCCACGCCGATGTAGAGATAGCCGTCCAGCAGCAGCGGGGGAGTGGGGGCCGCTGCCCAGCCGGAGCCGTATTTGACGCCCCACTTGAGGTTGGTCTCCTCCAGCAGCGTCGGCGTTGGGCGGTCTGTTACACCGTTGTTTTCCGCATTGTTTCTGAAGTTGTACCACTCCAGATTCGTTGCGTCTTTTGCGAAGACACTGACAGTGCAGAGCGAAAGGCTGATGGCCAGCGCAAGCGCCATACACAGCAAACTTCTCCACATGCCGTGTTTCGTTGATTGTGTTCTCACGTTTCTTCCTCCTTCAAAAATATACAACTCATTTACCAGCTTCCGTTGAACCATTCGCCGTTATATTCATTGCCGTAACTCGTGGTAAATGCGATTGTCACTGTATCACCGTCTTGCAGCGTGAAATCAGACATACCGGTGCCTGGAAAGTCACCGTTGTAAAGAAAAACCCAGCCGGAATCTTTATAAAAATCCTTTTCTGACAGACTGTTGGCGTCATGGCCCGTTTCCGTACAGCCCTCACTGTTCAGCTTCTCGGCTATGGGGTCAGGTATATGCCATCCATTGGTAATGCCAGACTTTTTAATGCCAGCCAGATACCAGCCGGAACTCATGGAACCGGTGTGGGAATAGGCGCAGCCCGCCGCGGCAATGGCCCGGTCCACCACATAGGGGATGCTTTCCCCTTTGTAAAAATCCACGGTTTCATTGACCAGGTACCCCAGCCCCAGCGTTCTTGCCTCAATGATAATGGTTAACTTGCCGCCCACCGGTTTTTCACCGTTGGGATCGGTGCGCACGGTCACGGTCTTGATGGCTTGGTTGCCTTGGGTGTCCGTTACCGTGATAACAATGATGTTGGCGCCGTCGGTCAGATTGTCCGGTTTATAATTACCCTCGTATTCATGGTCAGTGCCGGCACCGGAGCTGTAGATCCGTGCGCCGTTGGAAGTTACCACAAAGCTGCCGCGGCTGATTTTTTGCCCCTCGTAGTCTGTAGCTGACACTGTAAAATTCAAAAAGGTACCGCTGATTAACTGATTTTCCGTCAGACTGGTCGCAATATGGGGTGCTTTGGTGTCGCCGCCGGCAGTGCCGCTGTTGCTGCCGCCGGAACCTGTTCCCTCACCCTGCCCGCCGGTGGTACCACCCTCTTGGCCGCTGCCGGAGGGGGTGTTGGTACTGCCGCCTGAGCCGGTATTCTGCATACCGCCGGAACCGGGTGTGGAATGATCGGTGTCCTTACCCGCCACGGTGTCCTCTGCCGGCGTCTCTTGTATGTTTTCCGTTTCCGGAGAAACGGCTGGCTTTCGGCTTTGGGGCTCGTCCGGTACCTCCTGAGGTGGCTGCTGTTGCTGGGCGATCTCTTGATGCTTTTTAAATTGCTGCTCCTGCTGGGTGTCCAGCGTATAGCCCGTGCCTTCCAGCAGGACCATGGAACGATTGGTGTTGAGGCCTTCGATGGGGCTGCTCCCGCGGGTGCGGACGCCCAGTGCCACGATCAGCGTCGCACAGAGAAGAAAGGCCGCCACAAAGGCGCAGGGCAGCCATATGAATTTTTTGCTTTTACAAAATTGTTTCATATCTCCCTCATTTCGGTTGATAGAGTTTTTCTCCGCGGGTAAAGGCGGACAGCGCGTCTAAAGCCAGCAGGGCTTTTTCCTGCGGTATCTGTTCGTCGAACCCCTCCGCGCCCTTTTGATGCACATATCTTTTTCCGTCTTTAAAATGCAGCAAGCTTTCACCCAGCGAGATGCCGTTTTTGATAAAGCGACTGTCCGTAAAGGGGTCGATGCCCTGTGCCGTAAGAGCGATAATGCACTCCGCTGTGCTCTCGCAGTTGTCAAAATCCCCTGTGGGCTGCTGTATATCAGATAGCGCCGTCACACACAAGTCCAGAAAAGCGGCTACCTCTGGTTGCTGCTTGTAATAGGCCAGTGCCTGCATCGTCATAGCAGTGTAATCAGAAAAACGGGGATCTTTATAAATTTCCTCCTCACGGTTTTTATCCAGCAGATAGCGGATGTAATCCGCTTCGTGGGTCAGAGGGATACCTGACACCTGTGAGGCAATCAGCGCGAAACTGGCGGCATTCATTCCCTGCCGGACGACCTTGTCATAGTCGTCCAGCGGTGCAGTTATGTCGTAGCCTTCTACGTCGGTGGGATCTTTGCCGATGGCACACAAGGCAATGGTCAGTCGTGCATAGGTGGTATAGTAGCGGTCAGTCAGCTGTCCCTTGACGCCTTTGACCGATGCGCGGATACTGTCCCAGTAGGCGTTGAGGTAGTCCTCCTTCACAGTCGTGCCGCTTTTAACAAGGCCAATGACAGCCCACTCGCCGCCTACGGATCCAAGAACCGGAGCGGGGACGGTCCTCAGTACCTGCGAAGCAGCGCTCTTTACCTCGGAGGAGAGACCTTTTTGCAGGGACTCACTGCCGCAACCGGTAAGAAGAAGGCCTATGCAGACGATCAGACACAGCGTACGATCAATTTTGGCTTTTCTTTTTTCCATGCCGGTGCCCCTTTTCTTTCAATTCCGCCCGCAGCTGATGCAGAAGATCGCTGCGTTCTGCCTCTGTAACAGCATAGGGGCTGTAGGCGGCTCTGTTGCCCAACTCGGCAGCAGAGACGGTGATGGGCAGACGCTGACAAAGCATATAGCCATAGATGGCGCTGGCGGCGGTTTTCGGATCGCCTTTTCGGAAGAGATACTGCCGCCGGTAAGTTTCACGCAGCCGGCGAAAAAGGTGCAGCAGTAACTCAGCCAAAAGAAACGCGGCAAGGATTGACAAAGCCGCAATGATAATGATGCGGATGATCTTCTCCCAGCTTCTGTTGCTGTCACCGCCCTGGTCGGGAACATTTTCCTGGCTGCTGTTGTCCGTTCCTGTTTCTCCAAAGAAGCTGTGTACCGACTCGTTGGAAATACCAATGGAGAGATCCGCTTCCTCCATGACGCCTTCATAGGAAGGACAGACCTCGATAGGAACAAAGCCCACGCCGTCCACATAGATCTCCACCCAGGCGTGAGCCATGGAGCGGGGGACTTGAACCGTTTTACCGGCCATCTGCGGTGTGATGAGATAGCCCTCCACATAACGGGCGGGAATGCCGTAATAACGAAACATCATGGCCGCCGCTGTGGCGTACTGCACATCATAGCCTTTACCGGAGGAGAGAAAATCCTGAAGAGCGGTACTGCTGGTGGCAACGGCACCCCGGTTTTCCGTGTAGATGAAATTTTCCGAAAAATAGGTCTTTATTTTTTCAATGGCTGCTTTGTAACCGATATGTCCCCGGCTCTGGTCGCCCTCGCTCCCAACGGCATTTGCGAGCAGATCCCTGGTCTGTCGGGAGATGTAGGCGTAATGGCCGTACACAAATTCGTTGTAATAACTCTCGTCCGTCAGGTAGGCGGAAAGAGCGGGGGAATCCTTGGTAAATACTTCCGAGGCAACAGTGGTCCAGTTTTTCACAGCACTGCCGCCGACCGGGTAGGAATAGCTGCCAAGACGGTGGAGCCCGGTGTTTTTTACGGCGCTGCCGGTGAGATTTTTGCCGTCTTCCACGCCCTCTGTGCCGATTTCATAGGGGACATAGGCGTAGCGCTTGTCGGCGGTGTCAGCCCGAACGGTGACCGCATTGACTGTTGTGTTCGGTAAGGTGAGGCTGGCAGCCTGTCCCAACTGTCCCAAGGGGGAAAAGCCATCCTCCCGCAGCCAATAAAAGAGATTTTGGTTCTCATATTGCAGGCCGGGGGAGAGAGCGCTCCAGCGGGTTCCGTTGAACACCTCGCCCACGAAACCGCGCAGATACAGGGACTGAGGCTCCGCCATGGTCACAGTCAGCGCTATACCGTCGCCGGTGTCGCGCCTTCTTTCGGCCATGTTCCCGTCGCTCAGGGGCGATGTACCGTAATAGGCACCGCGCAGAGCTGTGACGGCACTTTGCCGCAGCTGCGTCAGCGCGGCGGGCTTTTGCAGCAAGCTGGAAGAGCCTGGCAGCAAAAACAGCGCCGCCAGCAGCGCCGCCGCTCCGGCGGTGAACCATATGCCCTGCCACCGAATGCCTTCCGGATTTTCTGCCAGCAGAGCGAGTCCTGCTGCGCCGAAAAGGAAACACAAAGCGGCCGTAGAGGGACGCAGTCCCAAACACAGCGGCGGAAGAAGTGCCAGCAGCACAAAGACGCACACGGCCCATTTGCGTCCCAGACGAATCACCAGATATGACAGTGCCATCAGTACCAGCAGCAATGACCATAAAAACAGACCGTTGCCCGCACTTTCTGCCGCCAGCTTTTCCATACCCTGCCCGGAGACGCTGCCAACAGCGGCGGCGGCATTATTCCATGCTTTGGCAAGGCCGCCGCCAAAGGTTCCCATACTGCCAGATACGAGAGAACCCAGAACAAAAAAACTGCTTTCAAGCCAGAAAACAGCGGCGCCCAGTAATAAAGCGGCAACGCCCCCATGAAACTTATTCTTCGGATAAGAAGGATGCAGGCTCGTACACATTAACCTGCCCATACTGCATCAGCCTTTCTTTATCCCTCTGAGTGTATGTGATCCACACATAAGTCCCATAGGGTTTTTCTTCGTTTGCGGCAATCAAATGAGCCACAGTGGAGGATTCGTCTGCGGCATAGGGGGCGCAGAGTATCTCGCGGGCACTCTCCCAAAAATCATTTTCCGAGGCCACAGGCTTTGTGACAAATTGTGAAAACCGGTAGTCATACCAACTTACACAGTGGGACAGCCCCCGCTGCCACAGCGTATAGGAAAGGGAGATCGCCAGTTCGGTGGCATTACTGCGCTGCTGCGCCGTCAACTCCTGCTCGGGCTCCATATCCCGATCCAGCAGGATCAAAAGCTTGCTATCCACGGGAAGACCGTACTCCTTCACCTGCACATCGCCCAACTTTCCCGACAGCTTCCAGTGGATGGCTTTCATACTGTCACCCGGCATATAGGAACGAATGGCAAAAATATCAGAGGGGTCATCGCCTCGGCGGGCGGCGGAATAGCGGAAGCTCTCCATGTCGTAGGCTTCAAATGCGTCATCTTGCAGGGGAAGCTGGGCAGGACGGGGAAAGCAGTAAACAGACGCCCGGGCCTGGACGGGCCGCTTTCGTGTCAGAAGACGAAAAGGATCGCCCACCCGCACTTCTTTTATGGAAAGCTCTGCGCAGCCGCAGAGTTCGTTTTGTACCAAAAAGGGAAAAACCACGGTTTTTCCTCCCCCAGCCGCAAAAGAAAATCGCTCCTCCGCATCGTCGCCGGTGAGCAGATTACGAATGGAGAGGGTGACATCACAGGAAAAAACCGAAAATCGGCTGTCGTTTTTGATGGTGATTTTCACTTCGGCGCTCTGGCCCTTTTCCGTTCGGGAAGGCGCCGCTATGTGCCATGTCAGATGTCGCCCTCCGCCGAATGCGGCTATGGCGGCCAGCACCAACATGATAATGGCGCCGGACAGCAGAAAGGAACCTGTCTTTCCTTCGGTGGCCAGATAGAACAAAAGGAGGACCGCGGCCGTAGCCGCCATGCCGATATAATGCCGTTTTGTCATGCTTGCCGCGCCCCGGCGCCGGACATGGTAGGCGCCGTGACGCCGGAGAGTACCTCTGCCAGTACCGTATCCACTGTCTGCTGTGAAAGTTGGGCTTTGGGCTTAAGCAAGACTCTGTGGCGGCAGACATCCGGAAATACGTCCTTTACGTCTTCGGGGATCACATACGTCCGTCCCTCCACATAGGCTTTGGCCCGAGCCATGCCGAAAAGCGCCAAAGCGCCACGGGGGCTCAGACCCAGACGAACCACGTCGTGGGCTCTGGTGGCTTCTGCCAGCAGAGCGATATAAGTACAGATCTTTTCATCTACAAAGACCGATCTTACCTCTTCTTTCAGTTCTTCAATGTCCTCGGCGGCGGCAACACAGGCAATATGAGCCAGCGGATCGTCTTTTTCCCGGTCACGAAGGATCGTCACCTGCGTTTTGAGGTCTGGGTAACCGATGGAGAGCTGAATCATGAACCGATCCAGCTGCGCTTCCGGCAGCATTTGCGTTCCGGCTGTTCCAAGTGGATTTTGTGTTGCCATGACAATAAAAGGGGAGGGAACAGCGTGTGAAGTCCCGTCAACGGTGATTTTGCCCTCCTGCATGACCTCCAGCAGTGCCGACTGGGTTTTGCTGGACGTGCGGTTGATCTCATCGGCGAGCAGAAAGTTGCACAGTGCCGCGCCTGTCTGATACCGAAACGCTCCTGCCTGTTTGTCATACATGGAAAAGCCCGTGATGTCCGAAGGGACCACGTCGGGCGTAAACTGAACCCGGTTGAAGGTCAGCCCCATGGCTTTGCTGAAAGCCAGCGCCAGAGTTGTCTTTCCCACACCGGGAATGTCCTCCAGCAGGATATGCCCACCAGCCAAAATGGCTGTCATTACTTTTTCCACCACATCGCCTTTTCCCACGATGGCTTTTTCCACTTCTTTTTTAATGGCCTCCACACGCTCTTGCTTCATCCCTATTTTCTCTCCTTTATCTGTGTGTCATTTTTTAAACAGCAAATAGCTGCCGCAGCCGTTTTTCCGCAAATGCAATAAACTCCGAATCCAATGTGATGCGGACGGAAAAATCTACAAGCGGGTCTTCTGACTTGCGCACGATGGTTCTCATTTGCCTTCCCAAAGAATCAGTGACTGGCTTTCGCCGTGAATGAGAGCCTCCGCGCTTACAGCAGCGGTACCATACAGGATTTTCACCTGTTTTCCTGTACGCCTCTTTCCTCTGATGGCAGGAAAAGAGACACTTGAATATGGATTCAATTCGTATTTTGCGGCGGCAGGGAGGGAAGCCCGTGTCATCCGGGGCTTCCCTCCGCCGCTTTATCATGGAAGGCAGATATGCTGCCGGGACTTGCTAAGTCAGCAGGGCTGATTTCCTTCCGCCTGCGGCCAAAAGAGCACATAGCATTCGGCCATTTCACCCATATAAAAGAAAATATTTTCGCCCATTTCAATATGCCTGCCAAAGGTGAGATCCGGAATAAAAAGCCTCGCACTGGTGCGCTTGTGGCCCTTGATCGTCAGTCCCTCCGGCGTGGGCGCGTCACGCAGCTGCCGTGCCGCTTCCGCCAGACCCGGGAACTTCAGATTTTGTTCCAGACGGGTCAGATCCTTTTCGGCGTTGACGTACACCAGATGGTCCTGGTCCATAAACCAATTCATGTTCATAGCCAATCTCCTTTTCACATCTTGATGAGTTGCAAAAGCATAAAAAAACTGCGGCAGCCAAAAGCTGCCGCAGCCGATATTTCTGCGCCACAAAACTCCCTGCCCGTCACGCGCGGTCGGAGCAACATTCAAGCAGGTCTTCTGACTGGCGCTTCTTCAGTTCCCTCGCGGCCTTCCCAATTTCTCAGTGGCTTACTTTCGTCATGCGAGGGGACCTCCACGCTTACAGCGGCGGTACCGTACAGGGTTTTCACCTGTTTCACTATTCTCCTGTGCAGCCTGATACGGCAACGCAGGCACTTGAATGATTTCTTGAATATTTTATTGTTTTTATATTAACAGCATTACCTGCCTTTGTCAAGAAGACACGGCCAAAGACACAAAACTGACCGAAGAGAGGGACTTGATTTTCAAATGGGGCTTTACAAATGGGAAGGAACCATTTATACTAACATTAATTTAACAAAAGAAGGAATATTTAGCAAACAGTTTCGTTTGACGAATAAAAGGGAAACCCGGTGTGATTCCGGTGCAACCACCATTGCCGTATTTGGGATGTCGCCCATAAGCCGGAGGACTTACTGTTTGTGATGGTCATCTTACACTTTTGGGTGAAGGAAAAGTGCAGCCGTAGAACGCTTGGCACTTTTTCCGGAAAATGTCAGGTTTCTTCTGTTGCACGTTAGCGCCTCTCGCTGAAAAGTGAGGGGCGCTTTATTGCTGAAAAGGGGGAAACACCGTATGGCTTCAAATCTGACAAAAGAGGATATGATAGCGCTGCTGCAGGCAAAAGCGGCGACATTGGGATGCCTTCCCCAAAAATCTGATTTTTCTGAATATGAAGTCTCAATGATCAAGGCCTATTTCGGCCCTTGGCCCCGAGCACTGGAGGCGGCTGGCGTCAAGGAGATCAGTCAAAGCTATCTGCGCAAGAAAAAAAGCCATAAAAAGAAACGGATCGAGTCCAAGGTTCGTAAGCGGGTCTACAAAGCCACACGAAAGAACACAATTGAAGATAAGGATAAAGTTCGGTGAAATTCCGTCACAACCGCCATTTCCGTGTTTGAGCATGGCTCATCAGTCGGAAACATCCTGCTACAGCACTTTGGGAAGATAAAACGGAGGGTGCTCGGCTGCCTGCCAAGGCAGTCGGGCACCTTCTTTTTTATAAAAAATTGAATTAGGAGGACGAGATGAAAATTCCAAAAACAGTTTTACAGCTACTGGCATGCCTGTGCATAATTGCTTGCCTGCTTCCCTCTATGTGCATTGCTGCAAAAGCCGCAGAATCAGGTGCATCGATTACCGCCACGCTGGTAGATCACTCTGAGCAAAAGGGCAGCAAAAAGACTTTTGACGTGATAGCACGCGATTCCGCCGGCAAAAAAATCGCTTGCACGGTCACGCTCAATGAGACAGAAATTCCTTATAACTGGGACGATGCCAACAAAACCAGTTATACATTGCTGTTTACCCAGGAAGGGGACAACGTCATTGTTGTTACAGCGGGTGACGCCAGCAAAACCTATCATATTATCTATCAGAAAGCCAAGTCCGGCGACCCAATCGGCTACGCCACCTGGTCAATCGAAGCCACCACCATTGGGTATGGCTTTATCATTGAACCAATGCGTGTACCCATTTACGAAGGCGAAAACGCCGCGCAGATGCTGGATCGTATCCTGACGGAAAACGGTTTCTCTTACTCCTACACCGGGAACCTGACCGGGGGCTTTTATATCTCTGCTCTGGGGTCTGGCGGCGTTTTTACCCACGGCAGCAGTGCACCTTTTGGCGGCGGTGCGGCATTTAATCCTCCTGAGAAGTTGACCGAATCAAGCGTTCCCGCCGTTCTGATGAACGTTTTGACCAAAGAGGGAACGTCGCTGGATACCGGCTGGGGCAACAGCCGCAAAGGCCCGAATTTGGGCGAATTCGACTATACTTATATGTCCGGATGGATGTACGAAGTCAACAACATTTTCCCCAATGTTGGCTTTGCCGACTCCTATCTGTCAGATGGTGATGTACTGCGCACTTGCTTTACCCTTTATGGATACGGCGCCGATTTGGGGGGCGGCTATTCTATGGGTGGCGGTGATACCACCGATTTTTACAAGGTGGCCGATAAAGACACACTGTACCGTGGCATTGGCCTCATCAATTCTGATAAACAGAAAGCGGATCTGCTCAAAGACAGTGCCCTAAAAAGCGCCTATGACCAGGCAAACAAACTGGCTGTCCAACTGGATGCGCCGCAGGACGCTGTTACTACTGCGGCTGATGCGCTGGACGCTGCTTCAGCGGCGGCTATTGCCGCCCGCGACAAGGCTGCCGTGGATGCGGTGGACACCAAGATCGCGGCCATCGGCACCGTGACGCTAAGCAGCGAAAGCGCCATCACTGACGCCAGAACCGCTTACAACGGGCTGAGCGCGGAACTTCAGGCGA